>Ga0172364_10001882_pt1 | contig 16449 bp, 12 predicted proteins | sample LakKivSesite10cm_FD_114545 | JGI IMG/M metagenome (GOLD analysis project Ga0172364, IMG submission 114545) | Sediment microbial communities from Lake Kivu, Rwanda - Sediment site 10cm | ecosystem: Environmental > Aquatic > Freshwater > Lake > Sediment | place: Rwanda: Western Province, Lake... | reverse complement strand
TGTGGAGCGGATTCACGCTGCCCATCCCGACATTCTCTTCGTGGCCTACGGCGCGCCGGCGCAGGACCTGTGGATCACCCGCAACCTGAATCGCCTGGGCGTGCCGGTGGCCATGGGGGTAGGGGGGGCCTTCGACTTCATCGCCGGCCGGACTAGGCGCGCCCCCCGCTGGGTACGGCGACTGGGGCTGGAATGGCTGCACCGGCTTTCTCATGAGCCGTGGAGATGGCGGCGCATGCTCGCCCTGCCGAAGTTTGCATGGCTGGTGGTGGTTTCGCTCTTCAGGAGGGATAGGAAATGACGGAAGCCCAAGGCGATGGGCGGTTGCGCATTTTGGCCATCACCAGCCGGCCGCTGGCTCAAGCAGTGCCCGTTGAGCACGGTGGCGAGCAGTTCGAGGCGGTGAGCCCCGTGCCGCTGAAGCCTGTGGAAGCAGTGCGCGATGGGCTCCGACGAGTGTTCCTCGACGACGAGACGCCAGCTCAGGTCCGCTACCTGCCCTGGGCGCGGCTGGGCGACCTACAGGCCGCGCTGGCGGAGTCCTACGAGGTGGTGCACTTCGTGGGGCACGGAGCCGAGGACGGCCGGCTGCTCCTGGAGGGCAACGACGGCACCGCCGATCTGGTAAGCCCGCAGCGGCTGGCTGAGGCCATGCGAGAGCGGGTGTGCGGCTGGCGCTCCTCTCCGCCTGCCATTCCGGCGCCACAGGCTGTGCGCTGCATGAGGCCGGCATCCCCAACGTGGTGATGGTGGACGAGCGCTACCCGATGCACGCAGATGCGGCGGCCCTCTTCAACCGCCAGTTCTACGCCCGGCTGGCTCGGGGCAAGCGTCCCCTCGAGGCTTTCGAGGCCGGCGTGCGCGCCGTGCGGACGGATCGGAGCTTCGGAGACGAGGCACCTCCGCCAAAGAACGAGTACACCGGAGAGATCGAGCCGCGCTACGGCGAGCGCTTCGACCACATCATCGCCGCTGACCGCCCGCTGGTGGAGGGGATTCCCACGGTTGGCTATGAGGAGCTGCATCCGTCGAGGGCCAAGTGCACCGTGATGCGAGAGGAGGTCTTCGTCGGGCGCGAGGCGGAGATAATCGCCGCCATCCGCCAGATGCAGAGGGCGAGGCTGGTCACGCTCACCGGGCCGGCGGCATCGGCAAGACGGCCCTGGCGCGCCGGGTCGCACTATGGCATGCCGAGCGCCGCTGCTTCCGCGATGGGGTGATCGAGATCAACTTGGAGAACATCCATGAGGAGGGCGAGTTGACCTCTCAGTTGGCCTATGCGCTGGAGGTGGAACTGAACCCTAGGCGTCCCTGGGACACCCTCCGTGGCGCACTATCCGGCCGTTGGCTAGTGCTGTTGGATAGCGCCGAGGGCCTGACCCCGCAGGCCATCGAGCGGTTGGGCGAGCCGCTGTTAGGCCGGCTGGAGGAGCTGCACCTCCTGGTCACCTCTCGGGCCCCGCTGCATCTGGTGAAGTACGAGCAGCCCGTCGAGGTCGAGCAGTTGCTCGTGGGCCGGGGGGAGTGGATTGGCCCGGCCGAGAGGATGTTCATCGCCTACACCCCGCAGAGACGGCAGGTGGAGGTCGTGCGCGAGCACTTCGAGACCGTGCGGAATATCTGCCGCGAGCTGGACGGCTACCCCCTGGGCATCCTGCTGGAGGCGGCGCAGTTGAGCGACGAGCGGGAGACGCCGGAGCGCCTGCTGGATGGGCTGCGGGCCAACATGGTGGAGGCGCTGCGCTACAGCCGTGCCGCCGGCCTTCCCGACCGCCACAGGAGCGTGGGCGCGGCGATGAAAAGCTCCCACGACAAGTTGGGTGCCGCAGCGAAACAGCTTCTGGCCCACGTCGCCGTCTTCCCTGGCGGCGCGAAGGAAGCCCTTCGTATCTTTCGTGAGCTTGGCGACCGATATGAGGGAGCGAAAGTGCTCACGAACCTGGGCAGTGCCTACGCCCAACAGGGCAACTGGACAAGAGCGATAGAGTGCTACGAACAAGCCTTGGCCATCAGGAAGAAGCTTAAAGACAGACAAGGGCAGGCAAAGACACTTATAAACCTCGGCGCCGTTTACGCCTCGCAGGGTGGATGGGAACAGGCAATTCAACACTTCAAGAAAGGCTTGCGCATCTTCCGAGAGCTTGGTGAAAGGCAAGGTGAAGGAATGGCGCTTACCGACGTAGGAATTGCTTACGAGAAACAAGGCTGCTATGGTAAGGCCCTGGCTAGTTGCCAGGCGAGCCTAGCCATCTTCCAGGACATCGGAGATGTCCCCTCCTACGTTCTTGCCCTCAGTCAGTTGGCCGTCATTCACCTGCGCCTTGACGAGATGGGGCCTTGCTTCGATCATCTGGCCCAAGTCCTCTCCCTGGCACTGAAAATCCACCCCAAACTTGTAAGGGATACCATCAGCTACATTGTTGACATCGCTAAGGAGCTAGCGGGCGAGGGGAGGTTCTCCGATGTGGCGACGCTGGGGAGTGGGCTGTTCGAGCGGGTGATGGAGATGGAGAAGGAGGAGTGGAGGAGCGAGGAGTTGGAGGCTGTCGGCGTGCTCGCCCAGAGGGTTTGCGCAGTCATCGCCCTGGCGGGTAAGAGCCGGCTGGAGGGGGTGTCAGAAGGAGGAGAGGGCGGAGGCTGGGGAGACAGCGCTGGAGATGGCGAGGATGGTAGATGAGGTGACAGGAGGGGTGTGGGGGCTGAAGGAGTGGGTGCGGGGTCTTCTGTCAACGGATAGGTAACGGATTAACGGATGGTGGATGGTATCCGTTAATTCGTTGAGCCGAAGGCCATCCGTTGACGGATCGCCATCGCCCTGGCGGGGAAGAGCCGGTTGGGAGAGCGAGGGCCAGGGAGATAGCGTTCGAGAGGGCGAGGAAGAGGGATGAGTGGATAGGAGAGGTGTGGGGGCTGTCAACGGATAAATAACGGATGAACGGATGGAGTGGATGGCAACGCGGTATCCGTTCATCCGTTGGGCCGCAGGCCATCCGTTGACCAGATCCCACAAGCAAAGGGGGTGCTATGGGCTTGGCGAAAGATGCCCCTCACAGCGATATCACTTACAAAATCGTCGGCGCGGCGATGGAGGTGCATAACAAGCTGGGGCCAGGCCACAAGGAGATCGTCTACCAGAAAGCCTTGTCGGCGAAGATGCTCGAAGCCGGCCTCTCATCCGAGGAGGAAAAGCCCGTCGAGATCTTCATTGACGACGTTTCCGTCGGGCTCCTCTACTTGGATCACCTGGTCGAGGGCGCAGTCGTCGTGGAAGAGAAAGCGTTCTCGCATCTTCTGACCAACGAGGAGATCGCCCAAGTGATCACTTACCTGGCTGCCACAGGTCTTCCAGTGGGCTTGCTGCTAAACTTCGGGCGCAAACGGCTGGAATTCAAGCGCATCTTCCCACCCAAGAATCTCGAGGGCTGGCAAAACCGCATCAAGAGATTTCATGGAAACCCACTGTCCGTTAATCCGTTCATACATCCGTTGACAGATACTACGGACAAAGAAAAATGCGGCAGGCACTTTCCCTTCCAGGACAGGCACCCGTCGCGTTTTGAACCCGATTCAGCCTATTTTACCAGCCTCGACGAGGCCCTGTATCCACCACGTCCTCAATCTGACCATCACTCAGATGATATATCCGGGAGGCGAACTGCTCCACCGTGGGGTCGTGGGAGACTGTGATCACCGTGACCCCTTCCTCCTCCACGATGCGGGCGAACAGCTCCAGAATCTGCCAGCCAGTGCCCGAGTCCAGCTCCCCCGTCGGTTCGTCGGCCAGGATGATCTCCGGTCGGATGGCCAGCGCCCGGGCGATGGCCACCCGCTGCTGCTGGCCGCCCGATAGCTCCGGCGAGCGGTGCTTGGCCCATCGGGTGAGCCCCACTAACTCCAGACACTCTTGGGTGCGGCGCACCCGCTCCCGCCACCCCATGCCGATGATGCGCAGGGGGAGCTCCACATTCTCGTAGGCAGTGAAGGTGGGCATCAGGGCGTAGGACTGGAACACGAAGCCGATGTTGTGCCGCCGCAGTTTAGTCAACTGAGAGTCGGACAGGTCGGAGATCTTCTGCTCCTTAATGTACACCTCACCACGGGTAGGGTGATCCAGGCCCCCGATGCAGTTGAGCAGGGTGGTTTTGCCCGAGCCGGAGCGGCCCATGACCGCCACAAACCGCCCTTTAGGCACCTCCATGTTGACTCCTCGCAGCGCATGGACCTCGGAGGCCCCCACTTTGTACACCCGTGTGAGGTCCACCGTCCGCACAATGGTGGAGTTACTCTCCGCCTCCAATACCCTGTCGGGTACAGGCCGCATGATTCATCCCTCTCTCAGACTACTGTCTCAGCAAAGATGACAACCGCTGCCGTGCCTGCTCCAGAATGGTCAGCCGCCGTCCACGAGCTGCCCACTCCTCAATGTCGCCCCGGCGGGTGAGACGCCGTGTCTCACTTCCCGCCGCCGGCCGGATAAGGATGCCATCCTCCACCAACTCCACCGTCACCCGGTCCGTGATCCCCAGCCCATCCAGATAGTCGCGGGGGATCTGCAAGCGGCCGGCTGTGTCCAACACCACGTATTCCTCGAAGGAGACCTCCTCCTGCAGCCCTACCTCCTCACCGCCCCGCGCCCAAACGGAGGGAGGGGGAGTGACCTGTCGCACCGTCTCGGAACTGGTCTTGCCATCGCGAATGGCCACCACGCGATCCACATGGGCGGCGATGTTGGGGTCATGGGTGACGATGATGGTGGTCAGATCATAGCGCTCATTGAGCCGATGGAAGGTCTCATAGATGATGTTCGCCGTTTCTGAATCCACCTCCCCGGTGGGCTCATCGCCCAGCAGCAACAGGGGATGGTTGGCCAGGGCCACGGCAATGGCCACCCGCTGCTGTTCGCCACCGGACAACTGGGACATCCTGTGGTGTCGTCGCTCCCAGAGGCCTATCGCCTCCAGCAGTTCCCCCGCCCATTCCCTCTTCTGTTTCCAGGAGCGGCTAGCCATGGTCATGGGCAGCTCCACATTCTCCTGCGCGGTGAGATAGGGGATTAGGTTTCGAGTCACCTGCTGCCAGACGAACCCCACATTCTGCCGCCGGTAGCGGTTGAGGGCGATATTGGACAGCTTCAGCAGGTCCTGTCCTCCTACGACGACCCGCCCTGCTGAGGGGCGGTCCAGCCCACCCAGGATGTTGAGCAGGGTGGTCTTACCCGAACCGCTGCTGCCCACGATGGCCAGCAACTCGCCGGGCTCTATCCGCAGATCCAACCCCTGCAGGGCCACCACCTCCAGATCGGCCACCTTGTATATCTTGACCAGGTTGTCACAGACGACGAAGTAGCTGTCGGTGCTGACCCCAGCTTCCTGGATTTCCTCAGCCATTACAGTGTCGCCTCCCCTAGCTTGATGGCCTGGAAGACCCGCATGTGACTCAACAGCCAGATCATGCCCAGGATGGCCACCACGAACATCGCGGCAAACACCGCCACAATGATCATCACATTGTCCCAGGCAATGAGCACTACAAAGGGCGGCGTCTGGGCATGTTCCCCTGTCCCCACCTGGAGGAAGGGGATGAACAGGGAGCTAGCCCATGTGCCCAGGACCATACCCACCACAATCCCTATCGCGACCAGGAAGAACTGCTCAAAGGCCAGAAAGACCCCCATCTGAGACACCGACAGGCCAATGGCCCGCAGCACCCCCAGCTCAATGAAACGACGACGGAAGGAGATGAAGGAGTACAGCAGGAAGCCCATCACCGTCAGCACCGCTGCGGCCACGAAGCCCACGGAGAGGAGGCCGAAAATGCCCCGCCGCTCCGGCTTGGCCTGCTCCTCGGCCACTCGGGTGCGCGCGTCATAATGATCCAAGACGCGGAACTGAAAGTCGCCCAACTGCTCCACCACCTGCTCGGTATTGGCCCAAGGGGCTAACCTGATCCACACGTCGTAAGGGAATTCGCCCCCCATCTGCTCGAACAGATAGTCCAAATTGCCCACGAAGATGGGGCCATCTTCGGGATACAAGGTGGGAAAGTAGTCCACCGTCCCCCGAATGGTGAACTCGATCTCCTGGGACTGGCCAAAGGTCATCCCGATGCGCAGGCGCACTTTGTCGCCCATGTACAGGCTATTGGCTCCCAGGAAGGAAGGGCTGGCCAGGAGGGCTGTGCGGTCCAGGGCCAATTCATTCATCAACGCACCCAGGGTTCGGTAAGCATAGTCCCGACGCCACACCGTGACCTGAGGGAAATCGAGGCGGTCTATGCCCACGAACTGCCCCTTCTGCTCCTGTTTTTGCAGGCTGGCCACAGCGGTATACTGAGCCACACGCGTGGCCCCCTCCACCCCTGGCACCTTCAGGTGATCCGCCACCGGCAGGAAATACCACTGAGGCCCCTCCTCTTCCTCCTCTTCTGCTGCCATACTGCCCCCCTCCCCGCCTGGGGCCGCCGAGCCACCGCCCTCGGTAGTATCCCACCCGGTCTCAATGAGCAACACATCCCCCCCGGTGCGATAGTAGGTTTGATCGTACAGACTGGTGTCGAGGGTCTTGGCCATGGAGGCGCTGAAAGCCGCCAGACTGAGGGTCAGGATGAGGAGCAGAAGCGGACCGGTGTAATACTGAGCCGAGCGGGCCAGGTGGCGCAGGGCCAATAGAGAGGAGATCCCACCGATGAACTGACCCAGCCAGGCGAAGAAGCGCATCAGCAGGGGGAAGAAACGCGTGAAGACCAGAGCCACGGCGAAGATGAAGAGGGTGGGCACCAGGAAGAGCAGAGGATTTTGGAAGGGATTGCCCGTCGCCCCGCTCTCCCCTCTTAGAGAGAGCGTCCCCTGCTGGCGCAGGAGGTAGTAGCCGTAGAGGGGCGCGGCCAGGATGATGAGGTCCAGAAAATAGCGCTGCCAGAAGGGCCGCTGCAGCGAGCGGGCCAGTTCCTGCTTGTAGGTCACGATGGTGAAGCGGGCCGCGCCCAAGGCAGGGATGAGGCTGGTCAGGATAGCGATGACCACGGCTGCTGCCCCCAGGCGCAGACTATAGATGGAGATCACTACTGGCAGGGGGGGCCGCTGCACGATGGCCAGGAAGGACTTGATATTGCCCATGATCTGAGCGATCAGCCGGCCGCCGAGGGGGCCCACTGTCAGAGCGACGAGGCCAATGATCACCCCCTCCAACAGATAAATACCCAGAATCTGCAGGTTGCTGGTCCCCCGACTCTTGAGCACGGAGATCTCATTCCGCTGCCGCTGGACCACCATGCTGGAGATCAGGGCGATAAAATACAGCACCAGCCCCACGATGGGAATGCTGAACACGTACAGGAGGATGGTCAACACCTGAGCTTGCTGACGGTATTTCATCAGTGCATCCTTGGGTGACACGTCCAACGCTGTGTTAGGCAGGAGGCTGGCCACCTGCACCTCGGTGGTCACGATGCGTCCCAGGAGCCCAGGAGCCTGCTGGGTATGCACCTCATCGCCGTTGAAGATGAAGTACCACACCGCCAGATAGACCTCGCCCTCCAGCTTGGGGACCAGGTTCTGGACAAAGCTCTCTTCGGATACAAACAGCACCTTCTCGAAAGCCCCTGGATCGTAGAACCAAAAAGGCTCCTGAGAATCAACGACCTCCCACACTCCGCTGATGCGCACCGGCACCTGTACGCGCTTCCGGCGGCCCTCTTCCGTCTGCTTAGACTCGGCGAAGAGGACGTAGTCCTCGCCGGGCTGCAGGCCCAACTTTTCCACCAGCCGCTGGGAAATGAGCACCTCTATCGCCCCTTCCGGCGTGGGGTTCGCCTGGGGGAAGCGCCCTTCTAGGAGCTGAATGTGGTTCTCCAGGCCGCTGATGAAGCCGATGTTGACCCACTCCAGAGGCTTTCGGATATCCGCGTACTCCGCTTCCGAAGCGGGGAACAGCCGGAAGTTGTCCGTCTTGATGTGCCGGACCTGCAACTCCAGGGGCAGGCCGATGGTGGCCGGCCCCTGCCCGGCGAAGTAGCTGTCCAGGGGCGCATAATCTTCCCATTCCACGGCTCCGTGCCAGGCTCCCACGTAGCGGTACATAAAGGCGAAGGGAGGCCGGGGGCGGCCCTCGGTCTGAGCGCGGCTCAGCTCCTCCCGCATCAACTGATAGTTCACCGCGTCGGAGTAGAGGGGCACGCCCGTGACCAGGGCCACGGCCACGATAAGGCCCAACATGATCGCCACTGTGAGGGCCCGGCTGCTCCACAGCCGCTTCATGGCCAGCCATAGGACAGAGAAGAAATTGAGAAACAGACTCATTGCTCTTCGTCCTTAGTCTCTCGCCCTGAGTCCTTAGTCCAGTTCGGACTATGGACTATTATTGTCCAATCACCACCTGACCCTCAGTGACGCCTGTCTCGATCTCCATGTAGTCGTCGCCTTCCAGCCCGATCTTCACATCCACCCGCTGTTGCACGCCCCCCTCACCCTCTACGACGACAAACCGGCGTCCAGCAAAGAGCCGGATCGCCTCTTTGGGCAGACGGAGCACGTCATCCTTCTGTTCAATCACAATGGTGACCTTGGCCAGCATGCCCGCCTCGATGTCCAACCCTTCCGTCTGCTGCGGGTCCAGGGAGATATGCGTGGCCTTGTCCTGCTCCTCCAGCGTTTTGCCACTTCCGCCATGGCCATAGGGGTAGGGCATCAGCCGCACGACACCCTTGAGGGTCGCGCCGGGGATATTGGAGAAGACGATGCTGGATTCCATGCCCTCAGTCATATCCTGCATCGCTCTCGAGCTGAGCTCAGCGTTGACCTCCAGCTCTGCCAGGTCGGCCACGACGATGAGCGGCTTGTAGGCCGTCGCTGCCCGGCCGGGATAGGCTGAGACTCCAGTGACGACCCCATCGAAGGGAGCGTAGATACGTGCCGTATCCACCTGGGCCTGAAGGCGCTCCACCGTCAGTTGGGCCCGCTCGGCCTCCTTTTGCAGCAGGGGATCCACTCCCTCCTGGGCCCGCTGCAGGTCGAGCTGGCTCAGCTCCACCTCCTTCTCCTGGAGAGCAATCTGCTCATCCTTCTGCCTGGCCTGTTCCGCAGCACTTTGCACCACCCTGTCATAGTTGGCTTTGGCGATCTGGTAATTGAGGGTGGCCTGATGCAATGCTGCCGCCTCTGGGCTGGCCTCGAACCCATGCTTCCAGGCGGATCTATCGTAATCGGCCTGGGCTGAACGGACGGCGACCTCGGCGATCTCTAGGTTGGCCTTGGCGACCGTCACATCGGGGTCATTGTTGATCGTTGCAGACTTAGCCTGCTCCAGCCGCATTTGAGCCAGCTCCAGGTTCTTCTCCGCCCGAGCGAGGTTGTAGGTTACCTCCTTTTGCGCCTCCTCCAGGCGCACCTGGGCCGTCTCCAGTTCCACCTGGGTCTGCTTGAGTTGGTTCAGGAGGTCTTCAATCTCCAGTTCGGCCAGGACATCGCCTTCTGAGACCTGATCCCCCTTCTCAACAAACACGCCTTTGATGAAGCCGTCGGTCGCAAAGTATAGTTCTTCCTCATTGACCGGCGCCACTCGGCCCAGGAACTCGACGCTGTGCAACACCGTCCCCCGTTCCACCACATAGCGGGGCTTCTCCGGCACGATCGGGGTAGGCACCGGGGTTGGCGTCGGCAGTTCTGCCTTCGTAAAGGGCATGGCCGCGCCCCCACAGCCTGCAGTCAAGATAAGCAGCAGGCCCACCAGGGACATCAGCCACAGATACCACTTGCGGGAACTTATCATCTCCTCCCTCTCCTGAGTGAGCCCAGAGGCTCACCTCTACACAGGCCCTCTCGCCTGCAACACCTGATCAGGCACAGGTAATCAGGGTAATGTTAGGGCCTCAATATGTCCATCACATCTAGGATAACCTGCACCGACTCGGATTCATCCAAGACCAATACAAGCACAGAGCAAATAACTATTGTAGCATCGGGCGCCTGAAAGAGCATCATCTCAGTAGCGTAAAGGGGCTGGTATAAATCGTGTATTCATCTACCACTTTCAGGGTCACTTCTATGACCTCAACAAACAGGGCCAACCTGCTAAAGATGGCCTGTTCATGGGGTTATTGTATCATTGGATGAAGGAAAGTCAAACGGCTGGGCTGCCGCAACGAACCATCCCCACTCTCCTAGTCAGAATTCGACCATAAGCCCCATTGGGGGCCACCACGGAGGATCGCCTTTACAGTTTCAACTGCCAACGGCGCAGCGCACTGCGCACCCGTTTCCAACTGCGCTTCACCAGGCTCGCCTCCTCCGACGTCACAGGGCGCGGACTGTAACGGGCGACTACGAAGGCCTCGGTCAATTCAGCCACATCGGATTCGCGCTCCGGCAACTCCACCCGTAACTGCGCGCTGTACTCGTAGGGGGTCTGCCAGGGCCGACGCGCAATCCCTCGTTCCTCCGCCCGACGCACAATGGACAGGTAGAAGTACAGGATGAGCTGGCGAGGGTTCAGAGAGGAAAGGGAGATGTAGTGCCAGGGGGGCCGACGGCCCTCGGCACTGAAGAGCCGTCTGAGCTGCTCCCGGACGCGCCGCCTGGCCCCTCCAGCAGCTCGCCGGGTGATCCCGAAGAGTCCGGCTAACAGACGGCGCAGCCAGGCCAGCGGGCCTCCAGCGAAAAGCCCCCGTAGGAGATGCCGCCGGCCGCCCAGGAAATTGTAGAAGGAGTAGGCCACGATCCCTAACAGCAGGGCCCACAGGAGGATATCGCGCAGCATACTCCAGATGGGCAGGCCCGAGCCCCGCTCCGGCGCCGCCGGCGAGGACATGGGCAGCTCACCACCAGGGGCCTCCAGCAAGGGCTTCTGTCGCCCCAGGAAGAGGGAAGCGATTAGATTGATGAGGAAGACCAGCACCCCCAATACCAAGACGGTCACGTAGACTATTCCCGTGATCACCACGTTGACCGCCAGCCCAATGGCCTGGGGCAGGCCGATGGAGTAGCCGGTGGGCAGGAGCAACGCCATGGCGATCACGACTACCAGAAAGGCGGCGGTCAGGATGGCCCAACGGGTGCCGATGTGGGGCCCAATCTCCACCTCCTCCAGTTGCCAGCGGGCCTGAAGGACGGAGTAGTAAGCCTGGCTGATGAGCACCAGCCCCAGCAGGAAGTAAGCCATGACGTTGAGCACTAGCCCCGACACCGGAGGAGGCCGGTCGGGGAAGAGGTGGGGGATGTCGTAACGGGCCAGCCCGGTGCAGATGACGAGGATCAGACCACCCCAGAAGAAGCTGACCATGATGCGCTGCAGCGCGGCGCCGCGGTTTATGGCCGAGCGGGGCCGGGTTATCCACAGATAGAACTGAGACGAGGTAGAGCTGGGCCGCAACTCGCTGGGATGCACCTCTAAGATGTAGAGGTCCTGGGCGATGAAAATGCCCAGTTGCCACAGGAAGAAGAGGAGCACTGCGGCCAAGACATAGCCCCCATCAAAGAAGGTGGCCAGGTTGCGAAACCAGCGGGGGACATCTATCAGCAATCGTCCCAGACCCAGCTCCGTGTAGCTGGCCAACTTGAGGGAGAGCATGATCAGTATCCACTCGGTAAACCGAAAACGCGCCCGGTTGAAGTGCCCTGGCTCACTGTGCTTGAGCATCCGCTCCGATTGAATGGCCTCCCATACTATGAAAAAGGCAAAACACACCAGGTACGCACCACCCCAGGTGGGAGCCAGGCGGTGGACCAAAGCCACCACGCTGATGACCACCGAGGCCATCAGGCCAGCGATCACTGTGGGGCGAAAGAGGTTCTCTACCCACTTCTCCAGCGCAAGCGGACGACGTATCCCCTCCAGCATCGAGTATGCTCCTATCAGCTATCAGCCATTGGCCAGCTTACAACACCCCCACCGGGTCAATGTCTACCTGCCAGCCCGGAGGGAGCTCAAAGGGGCGCAGCAGCAGGGCAGGGTCAGGGGCCCGAAGCACGACCTGCCAGCGGTAACGGCCCTGCAAACGGTGGAAAAAGCAGGGCGCAGGACCGATGAGCGAGACATCGGCTAAACCCTGGCGGCGGACCTCCAGGCGCAGCAGGTCCGCCAGACGCTGTACCTCAGCCGCGCATTGGGTCTCGTCACGGTGGCGGTAGACCAAGCGGGCCAACCTTGTGAAGGGAGGGTATCCCTGTTCATGGCGAAAGGTTATCTCCTGCTGGTAGAAGCCCTCGTAGTCATGTCGGCTGGCCGCTTGAATGGCATAGTGATCGGGGTTATAAGTCTGAATGATCACCCTGCCCCCCAGGATGCTCCTACCCGCCCGTCCAGCCACCTGGGTCAGCAATTGGAAGGTGCGCTCACTGGCCCGGAAGTCGGGCAAGTGAAGGGCAGTGTCAGCACTGATGACCCCCACCAGCGTCACCAGCGGCAGGTCCAGCCCTTTGGCCACCATCTGTGTGCCCACCAGCACATCTGCCTGATGGTTGACGAACTGCTCCAGCAGCACGTCGTGGGAGAGCGCACCCCCTGTCGTGTCCCGATCCCAGCGCAGGGTGCGCACGCCGGGGAAGAACTCATGCAGCACCTCCTGCACCCGCTGGGTGCCCACGCCGAAGTAGCGGATGCGGGGGCTGCCACAACGAGGACACTCCTTTGGCACTTCCTCCTGGCGGCCACAGTGGTGGCAGAGGAGTCCGGGTCGTGATGCGTGAAACGTGAAACGTGAAGCGTGATAGGTGAGGGGCACGTCGCAGCGGGGGCATGTCAACACCAGCCCACAATCGCGACACAGGATGAAGGTCGCCGCGCCCCGGCGATTGAGGAAGAGGATGGCCTGCTGATGATGCTCCAGCGTCTCTGCCAGCGCACTCTGAAGGGCCCGACTGAAGATGGAACGGTTGCCAGCTCGCAGTTCGGCCCGCAGGTCCACGATTTCCACCGGCGGCAGGTCCAGGTAGCGGAGCTCCTCGTAGCCGGGGCCTACCTCCCGAAGCCGTAGCCGCCCCGGCTCGATCCGATAGCGCGCCCGCTGCTCCTCCACCTTCGCCCGGTGCCCCATCACCCGTTGGGGCAGCCGCAGCAGGGTGAATTGACCCTGCAACGCCCGGTAGTAGGTGCCCAGGTCGGGGGTAGCACTCCCCAGGATCACCGCCGCCCCCTCCAGCCGGGCCCGCTGCAGGGCCACCTCCCGCGCGTGATAGCGGGGCGTGCTCTCCTGCTTGTAGGCCGTCTCGTGCTCCTCATCCACGACGATGCAGCCCAGGCGGGGCAGCGGTGCGAAGAGGGCCGATCGCGGGCCGATGACCACATCCGCCTGGCCGGAGCGAATGCGCCGCCAGGAATCGTACCGCTCCCCGGGCGAGAGGCCACTGTGCAGCACGCTGATGCGGTTGGGGAAACGGGCGGCGAAGCGGCGGATAGTCTGCGGCGTGAGGGCGATCTCGGGCACGAGCACAATCGCCTGCCGGCCGGCGGCTAGCGTCTCCTGCAGAGCGTGGAGGTACAGCTCCGTCTTGCCGCTACCCGTCACCCCGTGCAGGAGGTACACCGGTGGCTGAGCTGGTGGCTGGCTCTTCTGGAAAAGCTCCCTCAGCCCGGCCCGGACCGCGCTCCAGGCGGCCTCCTGTTCCGGGGTAAGGCGAGGCGGGGCGGTGAGCACGAACTCCCGGCCGGCCAGGGGGTCACGCCATACCTCCCGCTCCTCAATCCGGAAAGAGCTGAGATCGGCCGAGGATATATCCCCCACCCGGCCCGATTCTGCTTCCATCGCCTTGCGGAGAGGGTCCAGCCGAAGCAGGGCCTTCGATGGCTCGCTCCAACGTCGAACAAAGCCTCTCTCCTCCAAGGCCCGGACGACCGAGGATGAGCAATCCACCTCCATCTGCAGTCTGGACACTTCCACGGGGCCGGGTTGATCGCGCAGGTAGGCCAGGGCCGCCGCCTGCTTGGGCGCTCGGTTGAGGTCTTCAACCAGAATCCTTTCGATCTCCCAGGGGGGGAGGGTTGCCGCGACGAGCTGGTGAGAGGGAGTGATGGTGGCCCAACCTTTCTCCTCCAAAGCCCGCACAACCTCCTCCGAACAGTCGGCGACCCGACAAAGGGAATCCAGGGACAGGAGAGGGTCATCGCTTTCAGCCAAAAGTTGTAGGACCTCAACTTGTTTGGGTGCCCCGCTGAGATTGGGAAGGGATAGTTCGATCTCCCTACCCCCAACAGTCAGGCATGCGACAGGGGCTGTCTCAATCTGTACCGCAGGCGGGGCCAGTGTCCATCGCTTGACCACCAGCCCTCGCCAGATCAGTTCCTCCAGTGCCTCCTCCCAGTCAGGTAGGTCCACTGCCCGGCCCAGGGCGCGCCATTCCTGGTGGCCGCGCTCCTCCAGATATTTCAAAAGTGCCCTCTGGGTTCCCGATAGCTCATCCGGGGAGGAGACACTCTCCGCCTGCTCCACGAGGAGTTGCGCCTGGCGGGAGAGGCCGGGAGGGAGCATCTGATACAGGCAGTTGAGGAGGGGAGCCAGGTAATAGCCGCTCATCCAGCGGGCCAACTCGATCTGGGCCGGGGAAAGGACGGGTTGGGGATCGAGCAGGGCCTCAATGTCGCGGGTCTCGGCCACAGGTGAGCTATCGGCCAGCCGCACGACGATGCCCTGCAGCACTCGGGGCCCGAAGGGCACCCGCACCATGTGCCCCACCCTCAGATGACCCTGCAGGGGCGCAGGGATGGCGTAGTGGAAAGTGTGGCCCAGGGGATCGACCGCTCCCTGGGCTGGTGCTTCCCCTGGCCTATCCGCCAGGACAGGTTCGTGGCGTCGGATGGCTTTACCTTCCCAACGCAGGCTGATATTGACCACCGCTTCGGCGTAGCAGGCGCTCACCTGTCCCTCGCAAATTCAGAAATTCAGGGCGGCTGCCTTCAGCCGACCCTTCGCGGCTTGGGGAAGCCGTGCTCAAAAGAGAGCTGCAGCCATGTACCCCACCACCTGCGAATGGTCGCCGGTCACGTCGCCGGAGTTGGCGTAGCACAGCACGCGCGCCCGCTTGGCCCCCAACTCCTGTGCGGCGAGCATCACGGCGATGACCGGCCCTCCACCGCAGGCCTCGCAGCGGCGAGCGCGCAGATCCTCTGACAGGCCACGGGGATCGAAAGCCTCCACGCGCTCCAGCACCCGCCGGTCCAGTTGCACCGCCCGGTCGTAGGGGTGGAAGTGGGAGAGGTCGGTGCTGGCCACCAGCAGCGCCTTTTCCCTGGTCAGAAGGGGGGCCAGCGCTGAGGCCAACCGTTGACAGGAGCCCCAGTCTTGGTCGCCCAGCATGACCGGCAGCAGCCGGAATTCGCCCAGCACATACTGCAGGAAGGGGAGCTGAATCTCCAGGGAGTGTTCTCCATCGCGCTGGACGCGCACCAGGTTCAGTTCTTCTGCCAGCTCATCTACCAGATCCGTGGCCACTGGCACCAAGCCCAGTGGGGTCTCGTAATAGGCGTAGCTGGTGACCATGTAGGTGCCCATGTACATCTGGTGGATGGGGGAGATAAGGGCCACCAAGTCGAAGTCTCGGCCCTCCAGTTGTTTGTAGGCGTAGGCCGCCACCTGGCCAGAGTAGATGTAGCCCGCGTGAGGGGCGATGAGGCCCACCACCTCTCCTTCCAGTTCCGTCGGCTCCACATTGGCCAGGTATCGCTCAATGGTAGTGCGCAACTCCGCTGGCCGGCCGGGGTACCAGCTCCCGGCGATGACCGAGGGGCGAACTTGAGAGCGATCAACAGCACTCATCGTCAACCTCCTGCTTTAGGAATGCCTCCATGCGAGTCACAAACTGTCGCGCATGGAGCAAACGTGTCTGAGCCAATGGCCTCAGGGGGACAAATCCCAGGTCATAGTCACTCAGCTCCCTTTCACTACGAGCATCATCAAAGAAAGCGCCATACTCTGGTTCAACCAGTCCCGGTTGTATGAGGAACTGGTGAAGAGCGGCTTGGATGCCACTATGTTTACTTCGGCGTATCCCCTGAGACAGCAACGCCGCCGTCGCCGCATAGAACATGGCATAGTAGGAACGGGAGATACAGGCGCGAAATTTACCTGCGGTGAGCAGTAGTTCAGCAGTTTCAAGATCATCGTGACTGTGGCTTAAGAGAAGGCGGATCTCCTCTCTGGTTCCTTCATCCATAGCTCTATCCCTTCTCGTTCCAGATTACGGTAGAAAGAGGTGCGGATGCGTTGGATCATTTCATAATGCTTCTGTCCCACAGTATGTGTTGAGAACACAACATTGTATTCTAACATCGGTTCGAAAGCCAAATGGCTTACTTCTTGATGGAACCGCCAGTCATCGCTCTGGACAACGATCAGCAGGTCAATGTCCGATTCCTCGTCGAAGTCGCCGCGCACCTTGGAGCCAAAGAGAATGACGTGCTGAATCTGGTCGGAGTAACGTTCCCTCAAGCGCGCCAGGAATGTCTCCAGGGCTTGTATTTCGTT
>Ga0172364_10001881_pt1 | contig 16454 bp, 18 predicted proteins | sample LakKivSesite10cm_FD_114545 | JGI IMG/M metagenome (GOLD analysis project Ga0172364, IMG submission 114545) | Sediment microbial communities from Lake Kivu, Rwanda - Sediment site 10cm | ecosystem: Environmental > Aquatic > Freshwater > Lake > Sediment | place: Rwanda: Western Province, Lake... | reverse complement strand
TGACAAACATCTGCCGAATTTGCGGATTCATAATTAAATCCACATATCTTTTTCTCAATCTGGTTTCAATATCAACCAAGCCATGCCATTTCTCAGGAAGAGGAAGAAGTGATTTGGCCAAAATGGTAAATTCGCTAACTTTGATACTAATTTCACCTGCCTGAGTCTTAAAAACCTCACCAGAAACGCCAATAAAATCACCCAAATCTAAAAGTCTTAAAAGCTCATATTTTTCCTCACCAATAATTTCTTGAGAAAAAAACAATTGAATCTTTCCAGATTCATCAACTAAATCGGCAAACATTGAACCACCATGGCCGCGCAAACCTCGAAGTCGGCCGGCAACGGCAACAGACTTTCCAGCCATTTTTAAAGCTTCAACACAGCTCTGCTTCCTCTCAAATTTTGAAGGATAGGGATTAACCCCTGAAGACTTTAAATGATTAAGTTTTTGAATTCTTATCTTTCGAAGATCATCAATCGGTGCCATTAGTCGGAGTTTAGCACAGTTTTAATTTATTGCCAAGACCTTATAGACTATTTTTCCTGCGGGAACTTCAACCTCCACTTCTTCTCCAACTTTCTTTCCTATAAGAGCCTTTCCTAAGGGAGAAGAATGGGAAATCTTTTTGTTGGCCGGATCAGCTTCCCATTCTCCAACAATACAAAACTCATGGTTAGCCTTTTCATTTTGAACCATAACCTTACAACCTAAACAAATGACTGAGGTTTTTTTATTGCCCTGATTAATCAAGACTGAATTTGCTAAGGTCTCTTTTAGCTCATCAATTCGTTTATCAACAAACTCAAGTTCCTCTTTAGCCGTTGCATAATCATTGTTTTCCGATAAATCTCCCGCGGTTCTTGCCAAGGCTAATCTTTCTACCAACTTCACTCTTTTCTCTTCCACTAAAAAACTAAGCTCTTTTTCAAGCTTCTCTCTTCCTTCTTTAGTTAAATGAATCTTATCCATTTTTACACCTAAAACCAAAAAACAGCCTCTCAGCTGCCTTGCTCACCGAAGCATATTATCATAACTGCCAATTTTGTCAATAACCGATAAAATTTTCCCTAAATTTATCTTTCTGGAATTTAGGAAGGAAAATTGATAAAATATATATGCAAAAATTGCCGCTATCGTCTAACGGTTTAGGACATCAGGTTCTCATCCTGAAAATTGGGGGTCCGAATCCCCCTGGCGGCACTTTTGAACGAGTAAATTCCGGAGGTGTGAACGTAACACACCTCGAAGGTCGGGAACTACGACCGGTTTAATTTTTAATGGCTTCTTTTAAAACCTGACTTAATTCTCCCACAAAAATAAATTTAATATCTTTTTTTATTTCTTTAGGAACTTCAATCAAATCCTTACGGTTATCTTTGGGTAGAATCACAGTTTTTATTCCGGCTCGATGGGCGGCAATTACCTTTTCTTTAACCCCACCGATCTCTAAAACCCGACCTCGAAGAGTAATTTCCCCTGTCATGGCCACCTCTTTTCTAACTGGTTTTTTAGCTAAAGCAGAGACTAAAGCAGTTGTGATTGCCACTCCTGCTGAAGGCCCATCTTTGGGTACCGCTCCTTCAGGAACATGAACATGGACATCTAAATTTTTAGCAAAATTTTCTCTTAATCCTAATTCTTTCCAGTGGCTTTTAACGTAAGACATGGCGGCTTGGCATGATTCTTTCATTACGTCCCCCAATTGTCCCGTCAAAAGTAAAACCCCTTTTCCTGGCATCAAGGCTATCTCAATAAACAAAACGTCACCTCCAGATTCCGTCCAAGCCAAACCAGTTGACATACCAACTTCATCCTTTTTTTCAATCTGATTAGCGGTAAATTTATAGGGACCCAAAAATTTTCGAATTTCCTTAAGATCGATTTTTGGGGATACTTTCTTATTTTCGGCCACACTTTTAGCAATCTTTCGACAAATTGAGGCCAAATTCCGCTCGAAATCTCTTACTCCTGCTTCTCTGGTATAACGACGAATAATCTCCAATAAGGCTTGACGGGAAATTTCAAAATCAGTTCCCAAACCATTAGCTTTCAACTCTTTTTTCCATAAAAATTTTAAAGCAATATGATATTTTTCATCTTCGGTATAGCCTGGAAATCTAATCACTTCAAAACGATCTTTTAGAGCGGGAGGAATGGTATCTAATATATTACCAGTGGTGATAAAGAAAACTTCAGAAAGATCAAAAGGAACTTCTAAATAATGATCAGAAAATTCTTTATTTTGCTCTGGATCCAGGGCCTCTAATAATGCCGCAGAAGGATCACCCCGAAAATCAACTCCTACTTTATCAATTTCATCTAACATAAAAACCGGATTTTTTGTTCCTGCAGTTTTTATTCCCTGAATAATTCGTCCGGGTAAAGCCCCAACATAAGTCCGACGGTGACCCCTAATCTCAGCCTCATCTCTAATACCACCCAAAGACATTCTTACAAATTTCCTTCCTAAAGCTCTCGCTATTGATTTTCCGATAGAAGTTTTTCCCACACCCGGTGGTCCAATAAAGCATAAAATCGTCGGCCCTCCCGCTTCTTTTTCCCCTTTCCTTCCGCTCCCGCCCTGCCTGCCGGCAGGCAGGTCTTTTATCCTTTTACCCTTTAATCTCATCACTGCCAAATACTCCAAAATCCTTTCTTTTATTTTTTCCAAACCATAATGATCTTCGTTTAAAATTTTTTCTGCTCTTTTTAAGCTAACATTATTAGGTGTTTTTACTGCCCAAGGCATGGCGACCAACCAATCTAAATAAGTCCGAACATAACCCGCTTCCGGATTCATTGGCGACATCTTTTTTAATCTTCCCAATTCTTCCATTGCTTTTTGGTTGACTTCCTCAGGCATCTGTGCTTTTTTAATTTTCTCTTTAAGTTCCTTTATCTCTCTTTCTTCTTCCTCATCCCCAGAAATTGCTCCTAACTCTTTTTCAATTGTTTTCTTTCTTTCTCTTAAAACTGCCTCTCTCATTCCCTTATCAAAGCGAGCCTGAGTTTTGGAATCAATTGATCTTTCCAATTCTAAAATTCTAATTTCATAAGAAAGATAGGAGGAGACTTTTTCTAACCTTTCTTTAACAGAAGCTATCTCAAGTAGTTCTTGTTTCTCTTCGGTTTTTATTTCTAAAACTGAAGCTATTTCATCAACTAATTCAACGGTGGGGATTCCGGAAAAAATCTTCATCAGTAAAGTGATATCTATACTTTTTCCTAAATTGAAAGCTTTCTGAATTTGTTCTACTAAATGTTTCGTTAAAGCTTTTATCTCATCATTTTCTTCCAAAACTTCTGGTATTTCCTTCACTTTAGCGACAAAAAATGGTTCGCTAGCAATCACCTGGACTATTTCTACCCTTGAAACACCGTGAATCATAGCGTGAATGGAGCCATTTGTCGGAATAATTTGTTCAATAATAGCCAATGTTCCAACCCGGTTGAGATCTTGACTCTCTGGAAACTCAACATCCGGCCTTTTTTGGGCCACGAAACAAACCATCTTGTCTGATTTGAATGAGGCAGATACGGCCGCATTTGATTTCGGCCTGCCAAAAGTCAACGGTTCAGTGACATGAGGAAAAATTACTGCCTCTCTTAATGGCACCAAGGGCACGACTCTTTCTGTTCCCACACCAAGTAAATTATCATTTTTTTTAGATCCAAGAAGAACAACCATATATTTAGCAGTCTAACACTCTGTTTGCTAAAAGTCAATGCCTGATTTACAGATGAACCACTACTTTCGTTCCCGGATTATCATTTGTTGCCCGAACCGCATTTTTTCCAAAAGGAAGAGCCGGATCAGACCAATAGAAAATCTTCTCAGCGACCTGGGTTGGTAAGTTCACACAACCATGGCTCATCGGATGACCAAAGTTATTGTGCCAATAAGTTCCATGAAGTCCAAATCCGTTATGAAAATACATAGTATAAGGAACATTTGGCAAGTTATAGTAGGTGCCCGTTCCTTTCACTCCTCCTTCCATCTTTGTGTATTTGAATTTTGACCAGATTGAGAATTCTCCTGTAGGGGTGGGAAACCATTTACCTGAGGAAAGCGGGCTTTCTAAAAATATTTTATCACCTTCCCAGGCAATTAATTTTTGCTCTGAAAGATCAACTTCAATCCATTTATTTCCCGCCGCCGCTCCCATCACTTTTTCTTCAGGTATAGGCAATTCAGCCAGCAGAGGAACAATCTCCTTTCCTTCAAAAAGGGCTAAATTTTGATTAGGTTCAAAGTCTCCGGTGACTGTTTCAAGGTTAAGACAGCGACAGCCGATCTGTTGTTTTTTAAATAAAAGCAGGCTTCTTTTACTCAAAAACAGAACAATTATTCCACTGGCAATAATAATGGGCGCTAAAAGAAAAAAACGAAACCTTTTCATTTCAATTTAATATCAACAGAGTTCTTAATAAGATTTTGAAAAGATTTTCTTGAAATGTCAAGATAGATTAATTAAAATCCCTTCATAAAGATGATTAAATCAAGAGAAATCGTAATCAGAGCAATTCGGGATTTTTTTAAAAATGAAGGTTTTATTGAAGTAGAAACTCCCCTTATGGTGAGCGCCCCAGATCCCTCCTTTACAAATGAAGTTTTTGAAACTTCTCCTGTTTTGGGAAAAAGAATGTTTTTAGCCCCATCTCCTGAATTTTTTATGAAAAAAATAATTGCTCTTGAAAAAATTCCAAAAACTTTTCAAATTTGCAAGGCCTTCAGAAATCCTCAAGAATTAGATCCCCTTCATAATCCTGAATTTACTATTTTGGAGTGGTATCGAGTGGGAGCAGATTATACTGATTTAATGGAGGATTGTGAAAACTTAGTCAAATTCATTTACAAAAGTTTCTCTAGTCAAATTAAAAATGAAAAAGTAAAAATGAAAAATGACAAAGAAAAAATAAAAAATTTTTTAAGTTATCAAGGCCAAAAAATTAACATCACTCCTCCGTGGCCGCGAACAACTATTAAAGAGGCGTTTAAAAAATATGCAAATATTGATTTAGACAAATTTTTAGATTTTATGAAGGCTAAAGAAATTGCCAGACAGAAAGGCTATAAAATTAATAAGGAAACCACCTGGGAACAAATTTACCACCAGATTTTCTTAAATGAAATTGAGCCAAAATTACCAAAGGAAAGCCCATTAATTTTATATGATTACCCTGCACCATTAGCGGCCCTGTCAAAGATTAAAAAATCTGACCCAAAATATGCGCAGCGTTTTGAATTTTATATTGGCGGGCTGGAATTGGGAAACGGATATTCTGAATTAACTGATTGGCAAGAACAGGAAAAAAGACTGAAAGATGATCTTTTAAAAAGGAAAAGATTGGGAATGAAAGTTTTTGATTATGATCATGAATTTATTGAAGCCTTAAAAAAGGGTTTGCCGGAATGTGCAGGGATTGCGGTTGGAGTGGATAGATTAGTTATGCTTTTTACTGATTCAAAAACTATTCAAGAAGTAATAAGTTTTCCAGCAATAAAAATTTTTGGATGAGTGATTTCACCTGGAAGGAGTAACTTCGTCACACCTTCCAGGTGGCTGAAATGGACTCCTGGAAGGTGAACTTAAAACTTAAATACTTGAATAAAATACCATTTTATGGCAAAATCTTAAAGTTATGGCTGATACTTCAATTCTTAAAAAAGGTCTTTGTATAATTTTTAAAGATGAACCACATATTGTCGTGGAGAAAACTTTTGTTTCCCCTGGGAAAGGTTCGGCTTTTTACCGAACAAAACTTAAAAATCTAAAAACTGGCTCATTTATTGATTTTACTTTTAAATCAGGAGAAAAAATTGAAGAGGCTCCCTTGCAAACTCAAGAATTTCAATATCTTTATCAAAGCGGAAAAGACTATTTTTTTATGAATCCCCGAACTTACGAACAGATTATCCTTCCGCAAGATATTCTTGGCGACTTTAAACAATTTGTTAAAGAAGGTGATCTTTATCAGATCTACACTTTAGAAGGGAAACCTATAAGCTTACGAGCACCGCAAAAAGTAAGACTGAGAGTTATTGAGGCAGAAAAAGCAATCAAAGGCGACACGGCTACTTCCGCCACTAAACCAATCAAAGTTGAGTCAGGATATATTCTCCAAGTTCCACTTTTTATCAAAGAAGGCGACGTTATTGTTATCAATACTGAAACTGGCGAATACGTTGAAAGAGCCTAATTCTAAACCAGGCATACGGTCTAAAAAATCAATTTTTTTAATAAAATCACCTTCTTTAGCTTTAAAATAGGCTGCTACTCCAACCATGGCCGCATTATCAGTTAACAAACTCTTTGAGTAAGGAATGTGTACAGGTAAACTAAATTTACTCATTTCCTTTAAAATTGCGCTTTGTATTGTTTCACTTGAAATTACGCCACCACCAAGCAAAATCATTTTTGGTTTGTAAATTTTGACCGCTTTTACCAACTTGATAAGCAATGATTCAATTATTGTTTTTTCAAATGAAGTACAAAAATCCTTAAGGTCGGTTTGAATATTGAATGATGAACCATGAATTATGGTACGGGAGGCGGTTTTTAAACCAGAATAGGAAAAATTTAAATCTTTTGAATTAATCATTGGTACAGGCAGTTTGAATGCTCCATTATTACCACCAATGGCAGTCTTGGAAATAATTGCTCCACCAGGATAACCCAAACCCAGAAGTTTGGCCACTTTATCAAAACATTCGCCAACAGCATCATCAAGTGTCTGACCAACCAACTCATAATTTCCAAAATCTTTCATTAAAACTAATTCTGTATGTCCACCGGAAACTAAAAGACCTAAAGCAGGAAATTGGGGATTTTTAATGCCAAAATTACCGTTAACATCCTGAGCAAAAGAAGACAATAAGTGTCCCTCCATATGATCAACAGCAATTAAGGGTTTTTTAAATTCCAAAGATATTTCTTTAGCTTTTTTAATTCCCACTTCTAAGGCAATGGCTAAACCAGGACCATAAGTGACGGCAATAACATCTAAATTTTTCAGTGCCACTTTTGCCAAGGAAAGCGCTTCTTTAATTGCCGGTTCCAAATTTTCTTGATGAGCCCTTTTAGCAATCGACGGCACTACCCCTCCCCATTTTTTGTGCAATTCTACTTGGGAAGAAATCACGTTTGATAAAACCCGCAAATTTTCGGTGATTGCCACCGAAGTTTCATCACAGGAGGTATCAATTGATAGAATTAACATCACTAATATACACAAGTTTCGCACTTTTTCTAAAACCACCTCGAAGGTGGCCGAATGGACTCCTTCGAGGTGAAGCAATTGATGACTTTCTCCACCATCCGAGGAGTGCTTCGCACACCTCGGAGGGTCTTTATCCAAGTGCGAAACTCGTAAAACAAATTTAAATGAATATGCTTGATTTTAACAAAATAATCCGTTAAATTAAACAAGAATAGCTCAAAGCGTAAAGTGCAAAGTGTAAAATTACAGCGTAGGGTTAGAAAGTTTTACGCTTTAAGTTTTAGTTTTGAGATTTGAGTTTTGAGTTTTGCGCTTAATCTCATGAAGAATTGTATTTTTTGTAAAATCATTTCCGGGGAAATTCCCTCCTTCAAAATCTGGGAAGATAAAGAATTTTTGGCAATCTTGGATATTAATCCTAATGTTAAAGGGATGACGATTTTACTTTCTAAAAAACATTATCCTTCTTATATTTTCAAAATGCCGGAAAAGGACTATTTAAAAATGATGAAGGCAGCCAAAAAAGTCTCACCGCTGTTGGATAAAGCATTAAAAGTCCAACGAACAGCCATGATTATGGAAGGAATGGGCATTAACCATGCTCATCTTAAACTTTATCCACTTCCTGGTTTAGAATCCGAGTTTAAAGAAAGTTGGTCATCAGAAAGGATATTTTTTGAAAAATATGAAGGTTTTGTTACTTCCCAATTAGGTCCTCAAGCAGATTTTGAAGAATTAAAAAAGTTGGCGGAAGAGATTAGAAAATTAAAGTAATTTAGTTAGTAGTCAACGGTCTTTGGTCTTAGCTGCCAGTTTAGTTATTGGTCTTAGTCTTTAGTCAAAAAACCATTAACTATTAACTTAAGACCAAACTGGCTGCTACGACTAATAACCAGTTACCTCCAACCTTCTCTCATTTTCACCTTCATGGAAAATTTTAATGTAAAGAAAGATTACATCCAGCATTTTCTTAAATTTTTCCGACAGAATACCCATCTTCTCCGCCCACTCAATTAAAACTACATTTCCTGATTTAGTTAAATCTTCAATTTTTAATTTAGCTACTTCTTTTTCGTTTTCCATTCTCCACAAATCTATATGATAAAATTTTCCGTTCAAATCACCAAGAGTGTATGGAAATTCTCTTTGGATAATAAAGCTTGGCGAGCGGATGATCTTTTTAATCCCTAAAGCTTCGGCTACTCCCTTGGCAAAAATCGTTTTTCCAGTTCCTAATTCACCTTCCAAGGCAAAAATCAAACATTTTTTTGTTAATTGGTTTTTAAATTTATTTACCAATTCAGCGGCAATTTTTTTAGTCTGCTCTTCAGATTTTGACTTACGGTAAGAGAGTTCCATAAATTTAACCAATTAATCTGTTTATGTATTTTAGAGCACTCTCTCGTTCTCTCTCAAAAATTTTTAAAGTTTTTCTTCTTAGGGTTGAGGGCAACGAGTATGAAGTATGTATTCCGAAAAACTCTTTAATTAATTTTTCTTTTTTCCTTTCTGCCTCTTCAAGGTACGAAGAAGCAAACTCATCTATCAGTTCCCCTTTAACTCCGTTTTTATAAGCCATCAGAAAAGCTAAAAGTTGTTCATCTCGGCCTAAACCGCTCCCCCCATAGGCGCTGTCTTTAGGAACATTATTGAAAATTGTATATAAATTTTTTTTGTCTGAATTTAGCATATGGTTATTATAAAAACCAACCCTTTCAGGACTGATATTTAACGCTTTCAGAAAAATATAAATTCTGGCGCATTTTTCGCAAACTCCACACCAACGAGCTTTTTTGGCCTCAGGTTCTTCAGAGAAACATGACATTTGAAATTTACCGATTTCCGGATAGCGATGATGAAGAATATAAGTAATAAAAATTTCATTAATTGGTTCAACTAAACTCCCAATATGAGTATCGATATAAAATAATTTAGGAATGTTTTGCCAAAGCTGCATCACGGAGATACTTTGTTCAAAAACCGGATTAACTAAATACCCTTCGCTATCTTTGGTATAAAAGTTACAACTTTGTTCATTACCGACAAGCAAATATTTTGCCTGATGATAAAAATAATAAGGAATGAGAATAAAAACATACTGGGAAAGAATAATATCCCATCCCCAACAAAGATCTACTTCCTGTCTTAATTTTCCAATTGAAAGAGGGAAAAATTCCACATCGCTCCCAATTTTTTTATAAAAAGAATTAGCTAATTTCCTTTTATGAGCGTTTTCATAAGCACTTTGCGGCTCTTTCATAAAAAAGGGAATTATACTAACTCCCAATTCTTCTAAAAGACCGTAAGTCAAAAGACTGTCTTTTCCAAAAGAAAACAGAAGAATTGCTTTTTCTTTAAGACTTTTTTTGATTTTCTTTCCAGAATAATTAAGGCGTAAGGCTTTAAATTGAGTTAGAAAATTATAATTGTAAAATTTTTTAAGTAAATCAGAAGTTAAAGTATTTTCATATTCAAAAACCGTCATGGGAATTGTATAAAGAAGAATTTTAAAAATGATTGGTTCAATCAGAGGATAAGGAAAATGATAAGTCAAATGACCATCTTCTCCCAAAAGAGGCAAATGCCAAGTAGAGATATAAGACAAGCTATCGGCAAAAACTTTATGTAAAGATTTTGGAAATTTATTCCAAACGCTTCGGGGATAATTAATTTTATATTTTTTATTTTTTATTTTAATTTCAATTCCCGAACCGATTATTTTTCGATAAACATGTATGCCATTATTTTCCATTTCTCACTTTCTTCATTATACACAAATAATTTATTTGTCAACAATCTTGTTAAATTTTTATTATTCTTAAATTCTTAAGAAATTGAGAATAATTTGTAAAAGTAGTATTATAAAAATAAAAATATGGAAAAATCAAAATTCAAAAAACTTGAAAGAATCGTTAAGGGATTTGCTAATCATAGAAGAATTCAAATACTTAAACTGTTAGAAAAAAATCCGGAACTTTCAGTTACAGAAATCTCCGAAAAATTAAATATTAATATTAAAACTGCCAGCGAGCATATAAGACGCCTGGCCATTTCTGGGTTAGTTTTAAAAAGAAACCAGGCGAATAATGTTCGTCATAAACCTTCTCTTTTAGGAAAGGATATTCTTAAGTTCTTAAGAAAATTGGAATATTAATCTTAGCTAATATTATTTTTAAGCAGAGAGTTAAACGTTTTTAAGTGAATGGCAAGTGTGAGGTTAAAAAAAATTAAGATGTTTTTTAATCATTATGCTACTCACCAATCACTACCAAATCATAGTGATTGCCAACAGCTTTATCTCTATAACGCTTAACATGAAGTTCGAGCATTGGATATTTTGTTTGAAAAACTAAAACATCAGCCCCATCTTTACTAGGTGCGCCTCTTATTCCCTCTTCAAAAAAAGTTCTTTTAGCTCGTTCACCAGTAAGCTGTTCTGGAAGAAGACCCAACTCAATTATCACATTCCTTAAAAAATTTTCCTTTTCATTCATAGTTGCTTTAAACCATGAATCTTCAACATCAGCTTGGTCAAGAGTCATATCCAGAGAGGGAGCTTCACAAAGTTCTCCTATTTCTATCAACTCAAGAGTCGATTCCATATTACTTCTAAAAGTCTCAAGACTTAAACTTTTTTCCTTTTCTTGTTCCTCTGTTTCTGTAGTGTCCATTTGTTATATTATTGCAAAATCTACTTGACTGAGTAAAAATCCCTAAACCCAGCTTTTGGCAGGTGTCAACCTATTACACTTGGAAGGTGTAAAAGGTAAAAATTACCTGGGGTGTAAACCTAGATCACCCCAGGGGTGACTTAACTCAGAATAAACAAAATCCCATCAAAGGCTTAGTCCGCCATGTACCAAAAGGAAGCAATGTCCGTAAAAATGCCGCTATTGATTATCAAAAAGAAGAGGTAAATATTAAAAATTTTGTTAATGTGATGTTGGGACGAAAGCATAATGACACACCGCAAGTCTTAGAATCAAATGAAAACACCAATATTTTTCTTTACATTGTTGACCATGGATCCAAAGGCTATTTACCTTTTGATGATGACCAGCATTTTACTGCTAAAGATTTTGCTCAGATATTTGAAAAAATGTATGAACAAAAAAAATACCGCCAAGTTTTCGTTATGGTAGAGATTTGTTTTGGCGAAAGCCTGGGAGCTAATCTTAAAGCGCCAGGGGTACTTTATTTTACTGGCGCGGCAAAAAATGAACAGTCATTTGCTATTACCTATGATACTCAATTAAAATCTTGGCTTTCTGATGATTTTTCCAATACAGTTATTAAAACCATCTCTCAAAATCCCCAGATTTACCTTAATGACTTATATACTCAAGTTTATGAGAAAGTTACCGGCTCTCACGTCCGCCTGAAGAATTTTGAAAATTTTGGAGATGTTACCACTACCCCTGTCAGCGACTTCCTTTCACCCTAAAAGAAGGTGTGAAGCTGTTTGACCTCGAAGGTGTGAAGCTACAATCTTTCGCCTCAAACTCAAAAAATTTGGGTTTTCGAATTATGCGGTACCGTAAACAACTGATGCTCTCATTTTTACAAACTCATTAAGGACAACTCTTAATGTATCTTCCTGTTTATACCAATTACTTTTGGCAAATTGTTTCCCAACTTCTGAATTTACTCGATATAATTTAACAGTATCAGGCAAGTATTTTTTAAAAATTGCCCAACCTCTCCTTTAAGTATAAGGAGAATTAATTAAGATTATTGTTTTATAATCTAACCCCATTTTGTCTAAAAGATTTAAGGAACGATAAACATTATCAGGAACGGTAATGGCTTTATTTTCTACTATAATTTTATCCTCAGGGACCTCTTGTTTTATTAAAACTTCTTTGTAAAATTTAGCCTCGGAAGGGAGACGGGACTGGTTGTAAATAGGATGCCCACCGCTAACCATAATTCTTTTACCTAAACCACAATGATATAATTCAGCCGCTTTTTCTGCTCTTAAAGGGGTTTTTGCTCCAAAAACAAAGATAATATCACTCTTTTTTGGATTGTCTTCTTCTGCAAGATAATCATACGCTTGATTAAATAAAGTTATTTCATTATCTGACATGGGTTTTTTAAGAATTTTAGCGATAATCTCATCTAACAACATTCTGCCCTTGATATGAACTTGGTAGATATCCAGAGAATCATCAGTAAAAATCTGAGTAGGTAATCCATAATGGGAGAATAACTTTATTACGGTATCAAAAACTGGGTAATGGATACCTTTTTTACCAACAGGTACCTCGCGTTCTGCTTCAGTTTTTAGTATTTTGGAAAGCTCTGTCGTATCTGGGAGTATTTTATTGTCAGTTCTTTTTATATCCTTCTTCATTTAACTGAATATAACATTTTTAAGTTTAAAGTTCGAATTTTAATATGGCTGATATATTTAATATAAGAAGAAGTACCATGTTCATACCCCAGGGGTAATTTAGCTTCACACCTTAGTTGATTTGTCAATCTCAAGTGTTATAAGATGTTTTTATAGCAACAAGAAAAACGATTCTTTCTCCTAATCAATATTATCATATATTTAAGCGTGAAGTAGATTCTTGACCTCTTTTGGTGTAGCCATATCACATCTGGGGTGATATTATGATATTATTACCTAATTTTCTAAAGGAGGTTATATGACAGAACCCGCTGTAGAAACAACTCAAGAATCAGAATCTTATCCCGTCAAAGAAGGATATTTTGATTTTAACGACAGAGGGCTGTGTGAAAAAGGCGCAAAAGAAGGTTTTTTACAACATATTAGGTATTTGGAAGGAATTCAAGCCGAAAGAGTAGAGAGATACGACAGGTTGATTTCCAAGAATGAAGAAGATCTTGAGGAACTTGAGGCTGAGGGAAGAAGAGGACTACTTGGAAGATTAAATAAATGGGACCTCAGAAGCAGCATAAAAATGGACAAAAAATTCCGGGAAACTTGTATAAAAGAAAGAGATAAATTGGGTGAATTAGTTGAACAAGTACAAGAAGGACGGGTCGACAACGCCTTAACTCATCTTGAAGAACTGTTTAACACTGGTTTTGGAGAACTTCGCGGTCGGTTGCTGACTCTTCCTGCTGAAAAAGCCACTGATCGATCCGTGAGAGAATTTCCTTCTATAGTATTTTCAGGAGCATTTCATGTTTGTTTAGCAGTAATTGGGGCGACAAGACTTGTTGATAAAGTGAGAGCAAAAAGATATGAACAGGAGCTGAATGACTGGATTGGAGGGATAAAAAAAAGCAAAGATCGTGAATTAATCCAGAAGGTCATGGAAGAAGAAAAACCAAAGCTGGAAAATGAGATTAATTCCCTCAAGACGGCACAGATGAACCCTTAGAAAATGGTTTTTTAATTACTCTCATCTGAGCAGGCTGGTCTGGCCCTTCCAGTCCTTATGACTCACCATATTTTAGCAGAAATGTTTACACGGAGCTTTCTAAAGTGTTTATGGTGAGTAAGGTCGAACCAAGACAAATGGGACACTATAAAAAGGATTGTTTGTTTTGCTAATGATGTAGTTTGGTATATTTTTGCAATAAAGCTTTAATTAATGCTTCACGGATATTCTTTCCACCAAACCATCCTTTCAAATATACTAATGCCTGTTTGTTTTTGTTCCAATCCTGAAGATAATACTTGTTGACATAGCCACCTTTCGCTATGAACTTAGATATTAATTTATCCAATGAGGTTTTTGTATTTATAACATTAAGTATAACACAAGTAAATAGGACAAAATTATGATATAATCCAACAATGGGAGATTTTAATAGAGACAGAGGTTCAAGAGATGGTGGTCGAGGTGGTTTCGGTGGAGGCTTCAGAGGCCGTGGTGGTTACCGCCGCGGTGGTAGAGATGACAGGCAGATGTTTAAAGCTGTTTGCAGCAAATGTGGCAAAGATTGCGAAGTGCCTTTTAGGCCTACCGGAGATAAACCTGTGTATTGCAGCGATTGTTTTGGAAAAATGGGAGACAGGGGTGAAAGGAAGTCGTTTGACAGACCAAGGTTTGGGGAAGGAAGAGGCCAGGATAGTCAATATAAAGCTCAATTTGAAACTGTTAACGCCAAATTGGACAAAATATTGAACTTGTTACAACCAAAGCCCAGTGTGGCACCGGATCCAAAAGCTGAGGTAACGGTAGAAACACCAACTGAAGAAATGGAAATAAAACCTCCCAAATCAAGAAAAGTTACTAAAGAGAAGACTCTGAAAGTAAACGAATAATCTTCATACTTTTTAGCCTAAACGTATTAAGTCTTAATTTCCTCCGATGTTCAATAACTGCCTGATCATAGAGGATTTTGAAAAAACCTGCCAACCTTTCGGCTTGATCTCTTGCTTCAACGTCAGTTAAATCAGCTTTCACACCTTAGAGGTGTGATTATATTTTCAGAAATTTCACACCCCAGAGGTGATTTAGGTTCCCACTCTGGTCATTTGATTATTTCTGGGCTGAGCGGGACGGTCTAGGACCGTTCAATCCCTATAACTGACAAATGAAAACTAAGTGTCAGATTGTAAAATGTCAGCAAAAGCATTAATTTCGTTATATGGACGTTTACTCATATTCAATTCAGGAAGTACGCGAATGAGAATCATTTCTTTATTATTATTGTTTAAAGAAAATCCAATAATTCCGGGTTGATTTTTTTCCTTTTTGAGATTCTCATGTAGTTTTTTAAAAATGTCAAGATCTATATTAGAGTTTGGTTTTAATTGAAGGATTATCAAGAAGTTGGACTTCCCAGAATAGTGCATAATTACTTTCTTTTTGACAAAAGTATAAATCTTATCAAGGACAAGCTCGTCACGATATCTTTTTAACTCAAATTCATAAAAATTATTTTTGTACCGAACAATTATATCTGGAGGATCTTCTCTATAACGATATAAATCATCAATACTAGTTATTTTATTCACCTGAGGATTAAAATTGTTCTTCAGGTTAAAACAAAATTCGCAGTTTTTTTCAAACTGTTCGTATAAATTTAAAATCGAGGTATACAATTCGTAATCAGTAGAATCTGCAGAATGATTAGCTAGCCTCTTAATGTAATCTGAAACAGCAATGGAATCATATGGCTCGTTTTTAAGTTTTTCGGCTGAAAAAAGTTGAGTGAGAAATTTGAAAATAAGCAGGTTTGCAATTTCTTTTGGGGAAAAGCATGCTTTTAATTGTCCTTTAACTTTAAAGATTTTCATATTTGGGTGCCCGTACTGGCTGAGCAGCTCGGTCTAGAATATACTCTTACAACAATTCTAACCCTATTGCATAAATTCCATTTTTCTTTATCCCTTTCTTATAATCAGTTAGTGAATTATAACTTTTTATACCATGCTCGATTGTTTTTGGTTCGCCCGATAAAACGTTTTCAACTCCTTCTTTTTCTAACATCCCTTTAACATCTGAATAATGATGAATAAAAGAAATTTTTACTTCTAAAGATTCGTTTGTGGCATCATTGATAAATCTTATTGAATCTCCTTGTTTTAATCTTTTATATGGAGTTTTATCCCAATCTGTTGGAGTTCTCCCTTCCACCTTTTTAGTCCCGGCTTTTATAGCCTTGAAAGTTCTATCGTTAAGTTCTAAAGTATAGTTCATAAATATTTTTAAGCAGCCACGATTTCCTTCGATTTCACTCAGGATTATAACCTCTTTAACGCTATTTTACCATCCTCAACCAACAGTCCACATCGACACTGCCCAAGACTATAACCTCTTTAAAAGTTTTTTGTTCCCTGAAATAAGAGCTTCCTTTTTAACTCGTGACCATTTTTTGAGTTGGAATTCCCTTTTCATGGCTTCTTTTCGAGCAGGATATTCTTCCTTATAAACTAATTCAAAATCAAAAAAGTACTTAACATATTTGGCAGATTTGGATGATTTATTTTTATGTTCTCTTAACCGTTTTTCTAAATTATTCGTTTGACCAATATAAAGAGTATTGGAAGATGTACGAAGAATATAAACAAAATATGGCATAAAAAATCTCAAACTCCTTCCCTCGACTCACTTCGTTCTTCGACAAGCTCAGAACTTCGTTCGCTCGGGATGTTCGACTTTTTTACCCCGATGCTATTTTTAGTCGAAAGGTTATAACTGTGAGCGCGCCACGAACAAAGTGAGTGGCAAGTCGAAAAGCTGAGCATACCGGTCTAGGCCCTTTTTATCCTTATAACTCAATCAGCCATATTGTCTCACAT
>Ga0172364_10001878_pt1 | contig 16464 bp, 22 predicted proteins | sample LakKivSesite10cm_FD_114545 | JGI IMG/M metagenome (GOLD analysis project Ga0172364, IMG submission 114545) | Sediment microbial communities from Lake Kivu, Rwanda - Sediment site 10cm | ecosystem: Environmental > Aquatic > Freshwater > Lake > Sediment | place: Rwanda: Western Province, Lake... | reverse complement strand
TCCGCCTCGGCGACCCATTTCTCAACGGCTTTGGGCAAGCGGTGCGCAGAGGCAATTTTAACCGTGCATGAAAGTTCCAGTTCCTTAATCTCAGCCAACGCCTTTTCCACCAGCATCCAATCCGACCTGCTCCCGATAATTATGCCAATCATGGGCTTTTGCATAGTTCTCGCTCACACTTTGAATAATTTAGGGAGAATACTTATCAAATTCCTTCGCTGAGAGTGATATAATGCACTATGCAAACCGCCGATAGAGTTCTGCATTTTTGTTCAACACGTAATCCAAAGCACGACGAAAATCTTCTTCAGGGCGGGTCAGTAATTCTTCGACACTAACGCGGACCAGTTCTTCGGGGGCTACTTGCAGGCGCACAGCTATCTCCTGCAATTTTTGTAAACGCTCGTCCGGCAACGCAATCGTGATGGCTGTCATATTCTCATTCCTCCAAATATGCACATCAAATTTGCAAATCCTGATCTTCAGCTTGATTCATGCTCACATTTGAATTAATTATAAAATGAACCGTCTGGCAAATCTCATGCAACATATTTCTTTTGGACTAAAACTGTTGCTCAAAAAAGTTAATTTGAACAAATTAGAGAGATTAACCGCAAAATTTATCAGAAATTCATTTGCAATTCGACGGGCATACGAGGAACTGCTTGTACCAATGCTACCAAAGTTGACACGATTACTACTATAAGTTATTCCATTGACTTCGAAATCATACCTGACATTGGCATGATATGTTCCACTACTTTTATTGTCTTCATGATGTTCGATTGTTGATTGTTGGATTACACCTTCGGCTGTTGGCCATGTTTTGCTATCTATTGCTTGCAAAAGGTCCTTGCATCCAGAGTGCAAAGCTAATGCACCGATAATCAAAAAGGGCAGTGGAAAAATCCTGCAGAAGATAAAGCGTGTCACCGGTGATAACCGGTAAATAGAAGGTTTTTCCATGACAATCTTTCAATCCAATTGTTGTTTATATGGCTTCAAGATAGAAACTGCTTTCCGACATCGGCGAATATCCCCATTCCTTAGTCGCACATGAACCCTTGCATCCCGTAAAAAGGACAAATTATACGGGATGCCAATTTATCCTGAGCGTCAAGGAGAAATATTAATCTGAAAAGTTGCATTGCATATTACAGATATGAGTTACTTTGTGTTTGACGGGAAAAACGGGGAGAAGTAGAAACACTATTTTTACTGGTATTTTTAAACAAGGAGTCGGCACGTGGAAAAATCTAAATGGATTCTGGGTCCAACATTTGCGGAGGCGATTTTAAACATGCATGAAAGTTCCAGTTTCTTAATTTCCGCCAGTGTCCAATCCGACTTGCTCCCGATAATTATGCCAATAGCGGACTTTTGAATGATTCTCACTCACAAAATAATATTATGGGATATTTTATTATAACCATGAGTTAGTTTATCTCGCTGAAGGAGTCATCTTCCGATTTTGCCTCCGTGCATGTTCCTTCATGGCTTTCTCGCTGAGTTTACGCCAGTATTCTGCCTTTTGCTCAAAGGTCATGTCCTTGGTTTCCTCATATATCCTGAGCGCTCCTTTGCGCTTCATTTCCACACAATCAAACTTTTTCTTCATAATCAATCACCTCCAGTGGACTATGTATGCCTATGGGGCTATATCCTTCCCAACTGTGGTGCGTCTTCGCAAGAAGAAAAGACGTCAAAATCTGTTTGACGATGATGCGTGAGCCGAAGTAGCTGAGAATTTCTCATGTTTTATATGAAACAAGGAGACTCGCTGTGGGAAAAAAGAATCTTGTTCTCGGTCCGACGTTCGCGGAGATGCTTGACCCGTCGCTTATTGATTCCGCCATTCGTTCCCGCGCGCTAAAAATGCGAACGGATGACCCGCTCGACCCCATAAATCTCTTTAATATCACCTGGAAGGATGCCGATAACCGGATATATCACATGCTCCTGCCGAAGGAACTCACGGGCGTGGAGGCACCGATTGCCGTCCTCTATTCCAAAGATTTCCCCACAGGAAGCCACAAGGTCGGCGCAACGTATTCTGTGCTCGTTGACATGCAACTTTCGGGCGATGTTGAGCCGGCAAAGCACACCCTTGTCTGGCCCAGCACGGGTAATTACGGCATCGGCGGTGCATGGGTCGGCTGTCGCATGAAATTCGACTCTATTGTGATTCTCCCCGAAGGGATGAGCAAGGAGCGTTTTGAAATAATACGCCGATACGGCGCGCGCCTCATCCTGACGCCGGGCTGTGAATCAAACGTGAAGGAGATTTATGACAAGTGCAAAGAACTGCGTCGCTCCGACCTGAACATCCGCATCCTGAACCAGTTTGAGGTCTGGGGCAATTATCGCTTTCATTATTACGTCACAGGGAACACGATTGTGGAGCTTACGCGTGAACTCGCAAGGCAAGGAATTGGTAATGGACGAGTCGCCGCTTTTGTCTCAGCCATGGGTTCCGCAGGCACCATTGCGGCTGGCGACCGCCTGAAGCAGGTCTGGGGCGAGCACAAAATCGTTGGACTTGAGCCCGTTCAATGCCCGACCCTCTTCAGCAACGGTTACGGCGCGCATGACATTCAGGGCATCGGCGACAAGCACGTGACCTGGATTCACCACGTGGGCAACATGGACGCCCTCATGTGCATTGACGACCTTGAGTGCAAGAAGGGATTGCAGTTCTTGACTGAGGAGGCGGGATGGAATGTGATGTCCCGACATGGCGTGAAGGCGGAAGATGTCCGCAAAATGTCAGAAATCTTCGGCATCAGCGGAGTCTGCAATGTCCTCGGCGCCATCAAGACGGCGAAGTTTTACGGTTTTGGCAAGGATGACCTCATCGTTACGGTCTGCACGGATGCCATTGACCGCTATCACTCTGTGATGAAAAAGATGGATGAGCAGTGTGGCAGGATGGATGAGACGGAGGCAAAAGCAAGGCTCGACGCCATTTTTCACGGGCAGAAGCTCGACTGGATCTGCGAAGGGACGCGTGATGCGCGTGAACGCTGGCACAATCTGAAATATTACACATGGGTTGAACAGCAGGGCAAGACGGTTGAGGAACTGAACGCCCAGCGCCGGAATGAATACTGGCTGGAAAAACAGGCGCACGTGGCAAATGTGGATGAGATGCTCCTCGCCGCAAGAAAGGCGGGTTAAGGAGTCAGCGATGAATAAAGTAAAAGCATGCATCGTCGGTGCGAAGGGATTTGCCGCCCGTGAGCTCATCGCCATTCTCCTGCGTCATACGCAGGTGGAACTTGTGGCTCTGGCGGATAAATTGGATGCGCCGGAATCCCTCATTGAGAACTTCCCTGAGTTTCGGGGTCGGACGCCACTCGTGATTGAACCGGCAGAAATTGAGAAATTGAGCCGACTTGCTGACGTCGTTTTCCTCGCACTCCCACATAAGGTGGCTCAGGAATATGCCGCACCTTTTTACAATGCAGGGAAAATTGTCATCGACCTCAGCGCCGATTTCCGCTTTGAGGATATCACCCTTTATGAAAAGACCTATGCCATCACCCACGCCGCACCAAACCTGAATAGTTCGGCGGTTTATGGTCTGCCGGAGCTCTATCGCAAAAAAATCAAAACGGCTCGCCTCATCGGCTGCCCCGGCTGTTATCCCACAGGCATCATCCTCGCCTGCGCACCGCTCATGAAAACCGACTGGATTGACAAGCGTTCCATCATTGCGGATTCCAAATCAGGCGTTTCTGGAGCGGGACGCGCCGCCACACCGCAGACGCATTATGTCTCATGCAACGAATCCATCCGCGCCTATTCCATCTCCACGCATCGCCACACGCCAGAGATTGAAGAGAAACTCTCCCTGCTCGCGGGAAAGCCCATTCTCATTCAGTTCACGCCCCACCTCGCCCCCATGGAACGCGGCATCCTGAGCACCATCTATGTCAATATGGCAAGCGGCGTGGATGAGAATGAGATTCGCAGGGAGTATGAGAGATTTTATAACGGCGAGCCATTTGTGCGTATTCTCTCCGAGGGACAATATCCCACGACAAAGACTGTCATCGGCACTAATTATTGCGACATTGGAATGAAGCTTGACAGACGCACGAACCGCCTCATAATTATCAGCGTGATAGACAATCTCGTGAAAGGCGCATCCGGTCAGGCGATTCAGTGCATGAATATAATCTTCGGTTTCGATGAAAGAGAAGGACTTTTAATATAAAATCAAGAGAAATGCCAATGAAAACCTTCATGACATTCTCCTTTATGTTTATGATTCCATTACTTATTCAAGCCAATAATCTCAACATCGAGAAAGTGGGAAGCCTCGATATTTTGAGCGGCAATTTCCTCATCCAGAATAATCTGGTATATGGAAATTTCGGGAATTCCTCAACTTCATATAGCCCTCTGGGAATATTGAGCCTCGCTGACCCTGTCAAACCTGAATTGCTGGGGTCTGTGCAATTGCAGAGCTATCTGCACAGCATTTCCAAGAATGGCTCCTATATTTATACAGTCGATGAGGTGAACGATGTTTTATCCATTGTGGATGTGGAAAATCCCTCACAGCCCAAGTTGCTTAAAACTATAACTGACCTTGTAACGCGGAATTTATTCGTGAGATATAACTATTTATATTTGCTCTCAAGCGGGAGTTTGAATGTTTATGATATTTCCGACCCATTGAATCTGGAGAAAAAGGGTCAATGCTCCGTTCCCAATGATACACATATGTCCATCTTTGTGCAGGGCAATTATGCTTATACAACTGCGGGAGCCGGCGGAAATAATATAAGTGTTGTGGATATTTCCAATCCCTCAAATCCCCAAAAGGTCGGCTCTTGCACTCTATCCAATTACGCCTATGCTTACAATATATATGTTCAAGGCAGTCGTGCCTATGTTACTACCAGCGCCTGTCGGTCTCTAAATATCATTGACGTGACAACTCCGACACTGCCGACGGAAATAGGCGTATATAAGTTCAGCAATTGTGATGGAACGATTGATGCCTGTATAATTGGGCGATTCGCAATTGTCACGGCAATAACTGGCGGGATACGCATCCTCGATGTCAGCAATCCCGAATCTCCAAAAGAAGTAGCTTATGATATACCCGTCAATTCCGCCGATATGATGTTTTATGTTGGTTATAATGGAAAATACATCTATGTTTCAACATGTGATAAATTTTATATTTATCGTTCGAAGTTCATGGAATCCACAATAATAAAAGATCATATTCTGGGTCTTTATCCTTTGCCCGATGAAGTCCTTCAGGGCATTGATGAAAATAATGATGGAATAATAGATGTCGCGGACATTATCAAGATCATGAATGAATGAATTGGGCTGTAATGAATCAGAACGTAAAATATCCCATGGGCTTTCGCGCCGCGGGGGTTGCGTGCGGCATTAAGAAGAGCGGAGGGAAAGACCTTGCCCTGATTGTCTCAGATGCGCCCTGTGTGGCGGCGGGATTCTTCACGAAGAATGCCTTTGCGGCGGCGCCAGTGCAGATATCCCGCGCTCATCTTAAAAATCACGTGGCTCGCGCCATCATAGCAAACAGCGGATGTGCCAATGCCTGCACCGGCAAGAATGGACTGGCTGACACACGGAAGATGGCGCGGCTTGTTGCAAGGGCTGTCGCCTGCCGCACGGATGAGGTCCTTGTTGCCTCAACGGGCGTTATCGGTCCTTACCTCCCCATGGAGAAAATAGGGGCGGGCGTGAATCGGGTGGCGCAGGAATTGTGCGCAGGTGGGCTCCATGACGCCGCCGAGGCAATAATCACAACAGATACGAAGATTAAAACCGCCTCTCTCGACCTTGAGGTCAGCGGGAGAACCATCACATTCTTTGGCATGGCAAAGGGAGCAGGCATGATTAATCCGCAGATGGCAACCATGCTTGCCTTCATTTTGACAGATGCGGCTGTCTCGGCGCCGGCGCTATGCAAGGCAGGCAGATGCGCCACGGAGCGCTCCTTCAACTGCGTCACCGTTGATGGCGACACCAGCACAAATGACACCCTTCTCTTCCTTGCCAATGGTTGCGCAGGCAACAGTCGCATCACACCTGCCGGCAAGGATTACACGATATTTGAATCCGCCCTGATAGACTTGTGCCAGTCGCTCGCCCGCCAGATTGCGGAGGATGGGGAGGGCGCCACGCGGCTAATCAAGGTCAGCGTAACAGGTGCCCGCTCAGAAAAGGATGCAAGAAAAGTTGCGCGGGCTGTCGCCACGTCAAATCTGGTAAAGACCGCCATATTCGGACATGACGCCAACTGGGGGCGCATCATTTGCGCAATTGGAAATTCAGGCGCCTCCTTTGACCCCGGAAAAATAACCGTCCACATGGGAACGGAGCTCCTCTTTGCGAAAGGAGCGCCGCGGGTGAAATCCGAAGAGAGGCTTCGCCGAATCATGGAAAATCACGAAGTGCCAATTCACATCGACCTCAAATGTGGCACAAAGTCTGCGACGGTCTGGACCTGCGACCTCACCTACGACTACGTCAAAATCAACGCCGATTATCGGACATGATTAAAAAACATTGGGGGATCAGAAAAATTATCTGGCGCGCCAGGAGGGCATCGAACCCCCGACCTACGGATTGAAGTCCGCTGTTCATCTACTCTAAGTCTGATGTTTTCAATACGCATTTTTTTCTCAATGCAAGTCTTCTGCAGGTAGATGTCCTGTTTTTTGCCAATTTTGCCCTCTAAAATGCCCACTATCCGTCCGCAATTTTAGACATGGTCTACAGAACGTCATTAGAGAGCCGAAATTTACGGGCTTATGAACCGTCAATTACCTCACGCACAACCTGCGATAATTCTTCCTTACCAAAGGGTTTCTGGATAATCTTGACCCCAAGTTTCATAATCTCCCGATACCCGTCCATAGGGTATCCAGTAACGAGAATCATTTTAACATCAGGTGAGCGTTTTTTAAGTTCCCTGAACAGCGTCACGCCTTCTATTTCAGGCATGACAGTGTCGGATATTACAAGGTCAATGGTGTCCTTGGATTGTTCAAAAATCTCCAATGCATTTTTTCCATCAGTTACGGGCAGGACTTTATATCCAAGATATTCGAGACGTGCCTTGTTGACAAGGAGAACGGTGGGGTCATCCTCCGCGAGGAGGATAATCTCATTCTTGCCTCGCTGTAATACTTTATCTGTCTCCTTGACATCTTTTTCAACCTCTTCGGATGCTGGCAGATAAATGGTGAATTTTGTTCCTTTGCCCACTTCCGAATCAACCGTGATATATCCGCCGTGTTGCTTCACGATACCATACACCTGAGAGAGCCCCAGACCGGTCCCCTTGCCTCTTCCCTTTGTGGTGAAGAATGGTTCGAAGATATGGGGAAGGTTCTCTGGCGTGATGCCGTATCCTGTGTCAGTTACTTCCACCATTACCCATTGCCTTGCCGGCATATTAGGGTAGGGTGTGGATTTGCCATCTTCTGTGATAAAGGGCGAGACGGCGACAATCAATTCTCCGCCTCTGGGCATGGCGTCCCTCGCATTGATGACTAAGTTCACGATTGCCTGCTGGATTCTGGTGGGGTCACCGTAAATCCAGTCATTCCCGGCTGAGTAAACAAATCGCAGTTTTATAGTTTCCGGGATAATACGCTGTAATAGCTTTATTGACTCTTTGATATATGAGCCCAGGGAGAGATGAATTGACTCCATAATGGATTTCCGGCTGAAGTCAAGAATCTGCTTGATGAGGCGAGTTGCCTGGTCCACAAGGGAAAAGATGTCATTCAGGTATTTTTCAGTTGATTCATGGACATGTGGTTCAAGGAGTGCGAGTTCCACAAATCCAGAAATCCCCTGGAGCATGTTATTGAAGTCATGGGCGATACCGGCAGCCAGCTCTCCCACGGCGGCAAGGCGTTCCTGCTGGATAATCTGCTCCTGTATTTCGCGCAATTTGACCAATGTCCCCTCAAGTCTAAGGTTAGTTTCCCTCATCTCCCGTTCAACCTGAATTCGTCTCATGGCAGGCGCCGCAAGGTCCACCAAGGATTTCAGGAGCACCATGTCTCTTTCTGTATAGCGATCGGTCTGGTAGGATTGAACGGAGAGGACACCAAAGAGGTCTTCACCAACAATTAATGGTGCAAACATCAGACTTGCGGAGGGGCGAGATGTATCCCCAAAACGGGGGAGGGGATTTTCCTTGCCGGTCATTCGGTTCAGGAGACAACATTTTCCTTCTACAATTTCCTTAATATATGCAAGTTCAGTCGGTGTTCCCTTCCTTTCCTCAAGAGAGACCGTTTTTCCGCCGATGATATCTATGACGATAAGCATATTGAACAATTTTGTTCCTTTGACTCTCTCTGCGATGAAAAAAGCGTCCCAGGAAAAAAGCTCAAGAGTGGCATCTCTGAGGATTCTGGCAAATGACCCCAGTGAGTCTGCATTAACGAGGTTCAGCCCCAGATTTGCAAAGGTCTTGCGTTCAAGTTCAGCCTGCTTGTGAATGGTGAGGTCAACAACTATGCCACGCAATCCAATCGCTTCATCATCCTGTTTGATGGGGCTTGAGTAAGTAATTACGGGGAATGTGCTGCCATCCTTCCGCAAGGCGGTGTATTCATTCCCTTTTCCCACATCCTCCCGAATCATGGTCTGGATATCTCTTAATACTCTTTCCCTGTCAGCGGGTATAAACATCTGAAGGGTGTTTAGACCCTTTCGGAAATCCGCCTTTGTGTATCCGAACACTTGATAAGCTATTGAATTTACGAAGGTGAGAATACCATTCATGTTCATCTCAAAGATGGGTTGGGGGAGCAAGTTCACCAGTTCTTTGAATCTTTTTTCACTTTTCGTGTGCTTCTCCACCAGAAGACGCCGTTTCTTCCGTATCTTGGCATCACGCAATTCTCGATCAATGGCAGGCAGGAGGCGTTTTAAGTTACCCTTTGTGAAATAGTCGTGTGCCCCAGCCCTCATTGCATTGACAGCAACTTCCTCACCTATTGTGCCAGATACGATTATAAATGGCGTGCCGAGCCCATTCCCCCTGACAATCTCCAACGCCTTCAGGGCATTGAGTTGTGGCATAGAGTAATCGCAGAGGATAATGTCCCATTCCCTGTGAGTGAGAACATCGATAAGCTGTGATGGCGTATCTATTCTCTCCCAATAGAGGTCATAACCACCGCGTTCAACTTCACTGGCGAGTAAAAGGGCATCGCTCTCAGAATCATCCACAATCAAAAGGTGCAAAGTTTTTTTCATCTTTCTCGAATAGCTCGGTAATTACTCAAAATTTGGTCAAAATTTTAAGTAATTACCTTAAATTATTTTGGCACATTTTATTTCAGAGAATCCGGCTATCTACTTATTTTATCTTCTATATACCCAACCACATCAGCCACTGTATTCATTTCCTTTGCATCCTCATCAGAAATCTCCAAGTTAAATTTTTCTTCAAGAGCCATAACTAATTCAATGGTGTCCAGCGAATCCGTTCCGAGGTCTTCAATAAAAGAGGTATCCGGTCTGACTTCTTCAGGCATAAGAACTAATTGCTCACAAATTATCATCTGTATTTCTTCAAATAAACTCAAACCTAAGCCTCCACTGTAGAAATGAGATAATCGCTTAGTTCCTTAAACCGTTCCTTATGCTTATGATAAAAAGGAAGTAACCGATAATATTCCCTTATCCTCTGCGCATCCTTTATCTCCTTAATTTGAATATTGCCAGAAAGAAATTTCTTAACATTGTGAAAGGCGCCAATAAAGAGAACACCTCTTTCTCCATCACCCAAAGTTTCACTTATTCTTTGTGCGATAAACTTATCTCTTTTGTTTAAGAGTCTGCTTTTTACCAGCCTATATTTTAAGAAAACTATCAGCTTTTGCGAAACTGATTTTGCCCTTGTCAGGGTAAGCAACCTATCGCGCTCTTCCTTAACCAAATTAAAATCTTCCGTTTTTATTAAAATAGCTCCCTGTTTGAGAAGCATTGCGATAAGCTCATAGTTTTTACTTCCCAATCGTATGCCTTCCTCAACTATTTTCTGTCCTATCACTCCCTCAGCAACCATCCCATCCTGATATATTTTCAATCCCGATTCATTGATATGCATGAAATAAAACAATATAGAATTCCAGAAACCATCGACAATCTTCAAATGTTCACTCCAGATCTCCTGACCAAGCTCCACCATGCCCCTTCTGTCCACAGCTTTTGCAAGAGAACCGAGGTCAGAACTAGTGTGAATAATAGGAACGTAAAACAGAGTTCTCATCTACTTTTAACCCTCGCCTCCAGTCGCACCAACCTTTTTTTGAGCGATGCGTTCTCTTTTTCAATCTCGGTTTGTTTTGCCCTGGTAGATAAATAAGAATCCTGCTGCCACCAATTTATCCCCATCTGCATAGCCTTATCCACAGAGGCAACCAACAGCCTTATCTTGATATTAAGAAGATTGATGTCTGCGAGTTGAATACTTATGTCGCCGGCAATAACAACACCTTTATCCAGAACCCTCTCTAAAATATCGGCAAAGTTTGTAGCCTGTATCGGATGTATCATCTTATTTTCTTCCATGACATTACCACCCCTTTTAAACCAATTTTTTAGCCCTTATAATCAAACCAACGGCTTTCTTGCGTAAATTGGCGATGAAATGACAGTTTTTGCAGTCCAATTTTTTACTATCATATCCCTTGCAAGAAAGAAGTTCACCTGCTTCTCTTTGAACCCCTTGAGCAAATCTCGCCTTTTCTTGAACCCCTTTGGCTTGGTTAATATTAACTATGATGTCCTGCATTGTCCGTTCTCTCTTTTGAAACTCTGAACAATCTATATCAGCCGTTTCTTGGGACATTTTTTTTCTTCCTCACATCAAATCACCCAGAGGACCGAGGTTTATATTTAACTCCTCATCCTCAAGCCCGAATATGACTTTCAGTTCATGTATTTTGTTTTCTAATCTCATCAGGGTTTCGCCAACCCGCTCAATCTCTTCCTCAGTTAAGGAACCTGCATCTATTCGTCTCATTGCCTGTTTTTCCAACAATTTTCTGATTAATTCAACGAGTGTAAGGACCAATTTAGCCAGACCCCTCTCAACATTTTGGGGATTGGCATCAATCCTTCCAGGAAGTGCCCCTTGGACTTTTTCAATCTCCTCAACAAAGTCTTGAGGAAAATCTGTTTCAACTACTCTGTCCATAGTCATATTTCACCCTCACTTGAGATGTTCCAGCATGGAGACTTTTTATCATACATATCCGTCTTTCTGCTTAAGACAACAAAATTGTAAGGAGGCCATGGACCGCTCAAAAGGAATTTAAGGTCGCCAAGGGTTTTCCTTGCCCGTTTAAAAGCATCTTTAAAATCTTCTTGTCTTTCTTTCTCAACTAAGTAGGATGCAGCCAAGAGCAATTTATCGGTTTTTAACTTCTCCAATTTTTTTTCCACCGCAAACCTGCTAAAGAAATCGTCTATAAGGCTGACATATCTTTCCACTTCTTCCCCAAACTCTTTATGCGCCTTATACTTTTCAAATTTTTCCTTTACAAAACTTCTGGATGGCGAACTGCCCAAGAACCTTATACTTGTATCACTTTTTCTGCATGCCACCATCGTATGGTTATTTACTTTCACACCAGACCAGATAATCTTCACACCGAACTCTACTTTGTTGCGCACTCTATCCAAATTTTCTCTAAAATCATTGTAAAACGCTTGCATCATCAAAAGAACATCCTCTTCGTGGCTAAATTGTGTAAGAAATCTAATTGGCAGAACAGTAAATCTTCTCATTAATTTTTCTACAACTTCTTCATGCTTTAAAACGTGGTCTTTAGTTACATTTTGAATCTTTTCACCAAATTTGCTCACCACAACGCCAATATCACGATAAGGGATATTAAAGACAATTTTACCTTCCATCCCAGTAATACAATCATCGAATTGCACTATAGAATCTATTATGGCATAAGCGTATATATTCATACCGGTCATGTTGGCTCTTCCATTGCTCCTGCAAATGGCGCCCCTCTTAAACGTTCCATAGTCTCTACTGAGCTGATGAGAACCTTCAGTCCCACATAGATAAGGTCAACCTCTGCCAGAGAAATGATTATATCGCCGGATATAACCACGCCTTTATCCAAAACCCTGTCTAAAATTTCTAAAAGGGTTACATCCCTTGATTCTGCAATTACATTATCCACTTTGTGCCTTCTCTCCAACAGAACAGAAATTATACGGCGGCCAGGGTCCGGTGTTATCAAAATAGAGTCCCTGAGCAGTATATCTTACCTTAATATCTTCCACTGTATTCGTAAAATCCGGCACTTTATTTTTCTCGATTAAAAAAGCGGAGTTTAAAATCATATCATCTTTCCTGTCAGTCACTTCTCTGGGTAATAATTTGTTGACCTTAGATTTAATACTGTGCTGTTTTAGTCTTTCATAACTATCCTTTCCATATTCATTAAGTTTTTTATTTATTAATGTCTTTACCATCTCCCCCTTCCTCTTCCATAAAATGAACGCCTTGCCTATGGAAGAAGACTTAATCTGTTTATCTAATTTTACGAGCTCTTTATCCTTTTGAGAGAGATTTTCCTTCAATTTCCCTATATCACAATAAATTTTAACTCCCCATTCTTCTTTGCCTCTTAAATTATCCAAGTTCTTCTTAAGAATCCTCGCTTGTTTCTCAAGCATTTCCTTTAGAGTATCCTCCGTATTAAACAAAGTAGCAAATTTAAAGGGAACTACACCGATATCTTTCATTACCCATTCAATTATTTTTTCGTGGATACTCACCTTTGTCTTAACCCAATCTAAATTAGCAAAATTCTTCCTGAGATTCTCCTCCCCAAACTCATCCGGTGAAACCTTACTTACCACAGCGTAAAGACCGATGTGGAAAACAAAATATATACTATTGACTAATTCTTTTAACTCTCCCAGCTGGGGGACTTCATCAGTAACACAATATAAATAGATAAGGTCTTTACCTTGCGATTTCATGTTCATTTCTCTTCTAAGACTAATTCTGAAACACTAATTCCGCTCACGTTCGTAAGATTCAACTTCAAGGTCATCATTGAGTTTAACCGCATAATAATTCTTATCCGGCATCTTCATAGAACATCCAAGAGATTTTATAAAAGGATTCTCCTCATAAACTTCAGCCTTTGTCTCCCAGCCTTCACTAACCTTCGTTGCCATAATAACCTTTACATCTTTTGCAGTAAGGGTCTTTTTGAGAAATGTGCTCGCTATTCTCGCGGCGCCCGTTATATTTGACATTGTTATCCCTCCTCTCTTAGACATTGTTATCCCTCCTCTCTCGTTTTAGCTATAGCTTCCAATCGTGTTAAAAGTTCTTTTTCCTGTTTGTTATATTCTTCATCGCTAATTTCATCCATCTCAAATCGCAGTTGCAATTGCATAAGTTTTTCTTTTATCAAACCTTCATCAGATAATTCCTTTTCTATTACGTCATTAACCTTCTCACCCAACCAGACCAGCAATGTTAATGGTGAAAGTAATATATCATCGATTAAAAACATCCTAATACTCACCTGTAGAAATTGCCAGATTGACGAAATTAAATGGTGGCAGTGTCCCCACGTATTTAAATTTTATTATATCTCCATATCCTTCATCAAGGTGCTGAATTATTTTATCAAACTTTCGTTCCCTGTGTTTTCTTACTAAAAATGCGGCGTTTAGAATCATCAATTCACCATAGTTATTATTGATTTTTACCTCTTCTGCCAAAGGCAAAAGACCGCTCAAAATATCCTTTTGATAAATCTCTTTCTCACTTTGTAATGCCCCCTCAACCATCTTTCCAATTTCCATACGTTGACGATGCGTCTTTGAAGGTGACATATCCTGAAGCACTTCTTTTAAAATTTTAATGTCCTCATATTTATCTAAAATATGTCCATAGATGTCTTCCTTAAATATAGCTTTCAGTCCCAGTTCTTTTTTCCCTTCAATATCTTTCAGTAAAACCGAAAATTTATCATAATCTTTTTGCAGTATCTTCCTTACCTTTTGCTCATTTTCAGCAACGGTGCCGAATCTTACCGGCAGGACTGTATATATCTTCATAACTTCTTCAATTGCGCGTTCATGTGAAATCAGATTATCTCTTGCAAAAGAGTATCGTTTAATTGGCGAATCACTCACCACGGCGGCAATATCATTATAAGAGATTGTATATAGCTCACCAGCACCATCTTCAATTCCCGTTGTGTCAAATATTGGGGGCTCTTGGCTATCTATCGCTATAATACAATAGATATATTTACCTTCTTTAGAAACAGTTTCTCTCGAATTAAGTGTTTCAATTACTTGTGGCATAATTATTTCTCCCATTCCTCTGGATAAATGACAATGTTGACAAAGTTAAACACGGGCAAAGGACCAGCATACATAAATCTCACTCTCTCTTTATATTTCTCACTTAAATCATCCATAATGTTATCAAATTCTTTTTCCCTGCCCTTGTCCGACAGAAAAGCCGCATTAATAAACATATCATCGCCGATAGTTTTATTAAGTTTATAATCAATGGATGACCTTCTCAGACTATCTACAATTTTTGCCGTCTCTTGATCTTTTTTCTTCTCTAATGCCTGCGCAACCATCTTGCCCACGTCCACCCTTGCCTGGATATTCTTCATTCCTTTATCATTCTGCAGTTTCTCTTTTTCCCTCTTAATGTCTTTATTTCCTTCAACAATCTCGTTAAAAATAACATCCATGTTTCTCCATATTCCTTTAACTCCCAGCTCAATCCTATGCTCCATGTTTACCAATGCAGTCTTAAATTCTCTATATCTTCTATCCAGAAGACTCCTAATCTCATCTGCACTGGAGGCAATAGTTCCAAACCTTACCGGAAGCACACCATCAAACTCTTTCATCACTTGCTCAATTACTCTCTCATGTGCTAACAAATGCTGACGGCTGACTCCCAATTTAATTGTCTTACAGTTACTTACCACCATACTTAAATCATCATAGCTGATAGTTAAAACCTCATCGTCTCTTCCGCCAATGCCAATAGGACCAAAATTCCTCTCCTGCGTGGTCCCGATAATACAATAGATATACTTACCTTCCATCTCCATCTCACTCTCTAACCTTAACAAGAATGGCGTTTTTCTTAAATTCATCTTCATTAAAATAAAAACTTTCTTCTCCCGCCTGTGCGCAAGATGTAGCATAATCGAGGAGTATGTTATAAGATTTATTTATTTCTTCAAATTCTCTTTCTATCCCCGGCTTCCCCGGATTCTTATCGGGATGGAAAGAAAATGCCTGTCTTTGATATGCCCTCTTAATCTCGTTTTTATTGACGGGGGCATTAGTAATTCTCAGCTTTTTCCTTGCCCAATCCACGTCCTCAAATTGCATCTTTTTTATCTCAAGCGTAAAAAAACTGTATGAAGGAAGCGGACCAACGCATCTGAAATTTAGTTTTCCCCCAAATTCATTATCCAGGTATTCAACCTTTGCATGAAAATCCTTCTGCCTGGCTTTATTTACTAAAAAGGCGATATTTGCAACCATTCTATCATCCATAAGTTCATGCTTCATACAACCCACACAAAGCGTCTTTAAGGCATTCTGTATCTGAGAGGAATACCATTCGCGCAACTGGTCCAATATATTCTTAACCATAACTCCCACCTTCATCTGGTCATCAACGGTTATCCCTTTAGGATTACTCAAGAGTTTCTCTTTCACCGCTTCAATCTCCCGCAACTGCCCCACTTCTCTAATCACTGATGTAAAATCACTCCATGTGCAGACCACGTCTATCTCAACTTTATCACTTATCTTCGGGATTATATCTTTTATAAGACTATATCCTTTACTTAAAACATTTTTAACCTCTACCTCATTCATCACAAACGTCCCCAGCCTGACAGGGATAATTAAACATCCCATGTCCATAATTTGCTCAATAATCTTTTGATGCTCAACTAAAGCCCTTGCCAGGATATCCTTAAACATGTGGGTATAGTTAACTATCTCGGCGTCTTTTACCACTGCCGCTATATCCAGATAAGGAATAAAATGAACTCCATTACAGGCAGATGAGCCATATAAACCAATGGATTTCTGATTACCATTACTTACGATTCCGTAAATATATTTTCCTATTTCACACATATTAAACCCTTTCATACCTGAGGGAAAGGGCTGGCGTCCCTTCCCCTCAGGCATCCCCCAAGCGTCGATGAAGAAAGGAGGTTCTTCACTTCTTAATTACTGTTTTTGTTGTTCCTTTAACAGCTTACCTGCTTCCTCAAAGTTTCTTTTTGAAATCTTGAATTCGAATTTCTGATTCTTTTCTATATACTCCCTTATTGCCAGTGTCGCGGCTTTGCGACAGATAAACTCAATATCAGAGCCTACCCGTCCCCCAGT
>Ga0172364_10001877_pt1 | contig 16465 bp, 14 predicted proteins | sample LakKivSesite10cm_FD_114545 | JGI IMG/M metagenome (GOLD analysis project Ga0172364, IMG submission 114545) | Sediment microbial communities from Lake Kivu, Rwanda - Sediment site 10cm | ecosystem: Environmental > Aquatic > Freshwater > Lake > Sediment | place: Rwanda: Western Province, Lake... | reverse complement strand
AGGCGAACAAAGGTACCTATAAACATTTTAATTGCTATTATTGCTGCGGAGTCCCCGGGCTTTATCTTCTTGGACTGAGCTAGAACCACCATTTGCACTGGCTCTCCGCCTCCTCCGCCAAATGGAGTTATCCTGGAAAAGAACCCTCCTATAAGGAATAGATAGAGTGACTCGCTGAATTTCATATTGTAATTAAGAGAATTTGAAATGATCTGCAGCGTGTATGCCTCAAGAAGCCAGTTGCATATCATCATAATGAACGAAAGAATGAGAAGTTCAGGCTTGAAGGACCTTATCATACTAAGGAAATTCCAGTTATGTGTAAAAATTGAAATAACGGCTATTCCGAAAATCCCTGCTAAGACTGCAAAGAAAGTTTCTCTGATTATTTTCTTTTTGCTAAAAGACTCAGGAATTTTCATTTTTCTTTGCCTCTTCCCAGAGTTTGTCCAGCTCTTTTTCAGAAAGTTTTGTAAGCTCCCCTGCCCTGCTTTTTACATTCTGGAACCTTCTTCTGAATTTTTCCATTGAAATGAATAGCGCGTGTGCAGGGTCAATATTCATAAATCTTGCAAGGTTGACTGCAGAGAAAAGCAGGTCTCCGAGTTCTTCCTGGACTTTTTTATCGTTCTTTCTTGCTGTCTTGAGTTCTTTGAGTTCCTCAATTATTTTTTCCTCAATTTGCTCAACAGAAGAAAAATCAAGCCCATTTTCTCTTGCCTCAAGCTGCAGGTCTGCAGAGGTGATGAAGCTTGCAAGGATTTTTGAGATACTTTCAGTTTTATCCTTATGTTTTTTCTTTTTTATGTTTTCCCAGTTTTCAAGCACCTCTGAGGAATTCCTGGCTTTCACACCGGAAAAAACGTGAGGGTGCCTTTCATGCATCTTTTCAAAAAGGGTTTTTGAAACTGTTTCAATGTCAAACTTTTTTTCTTCCTCTCCGAGTATGGCGTGGAAAAGTATCTGGAGCAGCACATCCCCAAGCTCTTCGTTCATTCCGTTGTAATCCTTCCTTTTTATTGCTTCTGCAAGTTCAAGTGGCTCTTCTACAAGCTCCGGGATAAGGCTTTCGTGAGTTTGTTCTCTGTCCCAGGGACACTTTTTTCTTAATGTCTTTACCATTTCGTTTGTAAGGTAAAAGGAGCTTGAAGGCTCTGGGAGTTTGTATAGCGGCAAAGTTTTTTCAAACTCTTTTACCTCATCCCCAAAACTAATTAGAGGGCTTTCAAATATCTTTTCAAGCTTTTTGATTACTTTTGCACTTTTTTCTCCAATAAAGATGAGGAGCTTCAATGAATACTCTTTTAGAGAACTCAGGCTGCCGTACACGAGAAATGGAAATTTTACCTTTAATAGAAAATCAGCATAAAGAAGCGAATCCCTTATGCTTTCAAGAGAAGAGCTATCTACGTTAACAATGCCAACACCTTCAGAAGAAGATTTGACTTCCCTATTAATAGCAAAAATCACTTTGAAATTCTTTAGACTTCTCTTGTTCAAAGTGTTTGAAACTGCGCAAATGTCATCAATTATCCATTTCTGCATATGTACCTTCGCTCAGTAAGTTTAACACTTTTTGGACTTCCCTCAAAGGAGAGGCTTTAACCTCAAAAGAAATATAGTCTTTCCCAAACCTGGATGTCTCCATTTCCTTTAATACTTTCTCAATACCGTTAATTGTAATTGAATTTTTTGAATCAATTGTGAAGAACACTCTTTTTCCTTCCTGGAAGATTTCCTTTATTCCAAGGTCCTTTGAAAGCCTCATAATAATGCCAACTGCTATGAGGTTTTCAACTTCTCTTGGTGACTCACCGAAACGGTCAATGAGCTCCTCCCGGATTTTTTCTAAATCCTCAAAGCGCCTTGCAGTGGTGATCCTTCTGTAGTAAGCAATGCGCTCTGAATTTAGCTCGATGTATTCTTCAGGTATGTAGTAGTTTTCGTTCAGGGCAACGCGTACCTCTCTTGTTTCCGTTTCTTTTTCTCCTTTGAGTTCTGCGGTTGCTTCCTCAAGCAAGGAGACATACATATTGTAACCTACTGAGATAAGGTGGCCGTGCTGCTCTCTTCCCAGTAGATTCCCTGCTCCTCTTATCTCAAGGTCCTTCATTGCTATTTTTATACCTGCTCCTTCTCCTGAAAACTCCTTTATTGTCTCAAGACGCTCTTCTGCAATTGCCCTAAGGCTCGTTTTATCTGAATAGAAGAAATAAGCAAAAGCATTAATGTGAGACCTTCCTATGCGTCCCCTTAACTGATACATCTGAGAAAGTCCAAAGTTTTCGGCACCGTTGACAATTAAAGTATTTACAGTGGGTATGTCAAGGCCATTTTCAATTATTATAGTAGAAACAAGGATATCAATTTTTCCCTCATAAAATAAATACATTATTTCCTCAATTTCATCTTTTTTCATTTTTCCGTGGGCAACCCCTATTTTTGCATTGGGAACAAGAATCTGCACTTTGTTTGCAAAGCTTGAGATATCCTCGATCCGGTTATGCACTACAAAAATCTGTCCTCCCCTTTTCAATTCGTTTTCTATTGCGTTTTTCATTATTTCCTGATTGTAGGGAAAGGCAAAAGTTCTCACAGGTATTCTTCCGGGAGGTGGTGTTGAAATAAGTGAAACAGGCTTGAGGCTCAAAAGGGCTGAGTGGAGGGTTCTCGGGATGGGAGTTGCAGTTAGCGTAAGAACATCCAGATTTGCTCTAAGCTCTTTGATACGTTCCTTGTCCTTAACACCGAATTTCTGCTCCTCGTCAACTATGAGAAGCCCTAAATCCTTGAAGCGGACATCTTTGGAGAGAATTCTGTGGGTGCCTATGACAATGTCAAGGTTCCCGTTTTTGAGCTTTGTCACGATTTCCTCCTCTAACCTCCTCTCTGTGAGGCGAGAAAGAGCAGCAATTTCAGCAGGAAAGAACCTTAATCTTTCCCTGAAAGTTCTTTCGTGCTGAAGTGCAAGTATTGTTGTAGGGACAAGAATTGCAACTTGCTTTCCGTTTAGGACTGCCCTGAGAGACGCCCTTACTGCAATTTCTGTTTTTCCATAGCCTACGTCCCCACAGATAAGTCTATCCATTGGTTTCGGATTTTCCATATCTTCAAGCACTTCATCAAGTGCTTTGACCTGGTCTTCTGTGAGTTCGTAAGGGAAGGATAGAGCAAGAATTTTTTCTTCCCTTTGGAAAGGCCTGAAAGAGAATCCTCCTTTGATACGCCTTTCTGCTTCGATAAGGAGGAGCTTTCTTGCAAGCAGCTTTGCGCTATCTTTTGCTTTTTCTTTTGTATTCTTCCAGTCGTTTCCCGAAAGCCTGTTGAGCGAGATTAACCTTCTGTCCCCGATGTACTTTTCAACAAAGCCGATTCTTTCAAGTGGAACATAAAGCTTTTCTCCGTCCCTGTATTCTATCTGAATGTATTCTTTTGTTCCGTTGTTGTCAAGTTTTACGAGGCCCCTGAAAATTCCTATACCAAAGTCATTGTGCACGACAAGGTCTCCATTTTCAAGTTCCTCAGGTGTTGTTATTGCCTTTGAGGAGATGATTTTTGGCTTGCCTTTAACTGGCTCAAAGTGTATAAATAGCTCTCTGTCGGTGAGTACTATTACCCTGTCACTCTCAACTCCCTGGGAGTAAAAGCCTTCAAGGACAAAAACGCCTTTGTTATTTGTTAATCTTTCAGAATAAGTAATCTCATATAGGTCCAGAATTTCTTTTACACGGTCCCTCTGGGTAGTTGCGAAGATGACGCTTTTTTCGCTCAATGTCGACAGGACAAAATCCTTTATTGAGGTTAAGAAAGTGAAGTTTTCAGGGATCTGAGATAAACCTAAATCAATTGTATTTTCACTCTGGACCCCTCTGAGATTTATTATTTTTCCTCTTTTATATTTCTCAACTGCCTGCGAAACTTTTTTAACATTCTCTGGGAGGATTTCGTTTGTCTGAAGAGCACTTTTGAAAATTTCCTCTGTTTCTTCAATAAAGCCGGGAATGTTTATCGGGTCAACAAAGATTTTTACAAAATCCTGCGTTTCATCCATTATTGTGGGGAAATCGAAAAGCACTCCTTTCTTGATATATTTGAAATAGTAGTTTGTCCCGAAATTTCCTCTTGACTTTATTTCCTTTAAATCTTCCAGGATTGTGTCTTTAAGATACTCGTTTTTTGATTGTTCTGTCTTTTCAAGAATTTTTTCCTCAAACTGCTTAAATTCTTCTTCATTGAATAGGTAAAATGAATTAGGGTGTATGGTTATTTCATCAATGCTTTCAAAGGTCCTGAAGTCCTGGATATTGAAAAATTTTACCTCTTCAATTTCGTCCTCAAAACCATAAAAAACTCTTATTGGAGAGTCGTAGGAGAAAGAGTAAATGTCCACGATGCTTCCCTTTATTGAAAAATCTCCCCTGTCCAGTATTTCCTTTTCTCTCCTATAGCCAAAGGTTGCAAGGGTTTCCGCAAGTTTTTTAATGGGAAGCACTGCATTTTTTTTAATTGCTATTTCGGTAAGCCTCTCTTTGTTTAATACAGGATCAAAAAGCCCCTTAAGAGATGAAATTACAACTTTTCTTCCAGGACTATAAAATTCCTTCAGGAACTTAATTTTGCTCTGGATTACACCCTTCTCCACAAAGTCGATTTCGTAAGGGTATAGTCCGAATTCAGGGTTTGTTAGCGAATCCTTAAGAGAGCGCTTAAGGTTCTCGACCGTTCTTCTGTCCTCAGTTATTATGATAATATTTGAATCGTAAAGCTCGTTAACCACGCAGGACAATACAATATCATAGCAGGGGGAAATATTAATTGTTTTTTCAATCCTAAGGTAATTAATCAGAGGCTCAGGGCTTCTCAGGATATTTTCAAATCTCATCTGTTAAAGTTTCTTTGAGCTTCCTCAAATCCGTTGAATATAATGGTTTCAATGGACCTGACCGCATTTTTTATTGTTTCTTTTAGTAGTGAAACTTCATCTTTTCCGAAAGTTGAGAGCACATAATTTACTACCTGCGATTTTTCATAAGGCCTGCCTATTCCCATTCGAACCCGCATGATATTTCTTTCAATGAGTGAGTAAATTGAACGGATCCCTTTGTGCCCGGCATCATTTCCGTCTATTTTTATTCTTATTGAACCGATAGGAAGGTCAATGTCATCGTGAATGACAATAATATTTTCTGAAGGAATTACAAATGCATCTTTCAATGGCTTCACTGCCCTTCCTGACAGGTTCATAAATGTTAATGGCTTTGCAATGATCACTTTTTCTGTTTTTTCCTCTTTGGAAAGTTCCCCAATGCCAAAAAGAGCAGAAAATTTCACTGTTCTTAATGGAATTCTCCACTCCTTAGCAAAGGCATCAACTACCATAAACCCCACGTTATGCCTTGTATATTTGTATTCTTCTCCAATATTTCCAAGTCCCACTATCAAATGCATTTTCTCACCCAACTTTATATTTTAGGGCTGTTTAATTTTATTGCAAGGATTCGTTCTTATGCTAAAATAAAAAAATAGGGAGAGCGTTAATGAAAAGAAAAAAACATGTAGAGTTGATAGCTTTGTTCCTGATTATTTTCCTGGCAGTCGCATTCTCTTCTCTTTATATTTCCCTTAGGGTAAAGACTGCTTCTGGAGAAGCGCCTGTAAAGATTTACTTCTTTGACCCAATTGCAAAAGAACTTGTTCCTGAAGAACGCATCATTAAGGGAGGAAGTGATAATTATCTTTTCTTTAAAGCTTTTGATGCACTAAAAACGCCTGACGAAAAAAACCTTTTTCCTGTTATTTTTGATGATGCTTCTTTAAACTCTGCAAAACTTGAAGGAGAGCTTTTGACAATAGACCTTAAAATCGATGAGACAAAACTTAAGTCCTTAACGCTTAAACGTGAATTTGCATTTGTTTACGGTATTGTCAACACTTTTACGGAGTTTAAGGGAGTTTCCTCAGTAAAAATTCTAATTAACGGAAAAGAGAGGACTTTGTTTTCTCATTATATTGAAATCTCTAAACCATTGATACACTTTTCACAGAGCCTTCCCAGGAGTACAGAAGTGAATCTGTATTTTGTAACCCAGGACATGGAGCACCTTGCCGTTGAAAGGCGCGAAATATTTGATGAGGGGGATCCTGTCAAGAAGTGCAAAATCATTCTTTCAGAACTTTTCTCAGGTTCTCGTTACGGCCTTCCAAACTTATTCAATGAGGGGATTCTTGAGTCTTTCTCCCTGAAAAGCGGTGGAAATGCAGAAGTTTCGTTAATTAGCAGCAAGCTTCCAAAGGCGTATGGCTCAAACCTTGAAAAGCTTTTTGTCCTTTCAATCGTAAACTCGCTTACAGAGATAAGAGACGTGCAAAGCGTGAGCGTTCTAGTAGATGGTAAACCCGTGGATACGTTGCTTGGAAGCGTTTTTACTGGAGGGCCTTTGAAGAGATTTTTTGAGAATTCTCAGAAATTTGCCATCCCTTACTATTATTTTATTTTCAATAATGCAGATTTTTACATCCCAAATCCTATTCCTTTTCAAAACATAACAGTTGATAAAGTTTTTGACCTTCTTAAAAATCCCCCTTCAGGATTTGAAACAAAGATTCCAAAAAATGCAGAGATTCTTGAGAAAACAATTAAAGAAAACACTCTTGAAATGTCAATTGCTTTAGGTTTCACGCCTACTGCAAGCGATCTTGACATAATTAGAAGACAGTTTGTTTTGTCATTTACAGAAATTCCTAATATTGATAAAATAAAATTGAATATAGGGGAGGAAACTTTTATACTGACGCGATGAAAAAGGCTTTTCTTGCGAAAGGAGTATATTCTGGCGGAAATGAGGTTCTGGATACTGGATTTGTGGTCGATGGTACAATGATTGTTGATGTTATTCCAAACTCGCAAATTAGAAGCGAAGTCGCAGATGCTGAGAAAATTTATCTTGACGGCTTTGTTTATCCTTCTGCAATTGATTCGCACGTGCACCTAAAGGAACTTGCATTTTCAATTATTTCGCTGGATGCTTCCCAGGTGAAATCCTTTAAGGAACTAATAGAGCTCATCAATTCTTCTGAAGACAGTCCTGCATACATTTATAACCTTGATTTCAACTATATTGCAGATGAGGAATGGTTGAAGCTTTTTAATGAAAAAAGGCGTTTGTTCGTTCAGAGCAAGGATGTGCACTCTGTTTTTGTAAGCAAGGTATTCCTGGACGAGAGCAAGATTTTTCCCAAGGAAGTAAGCGGAGGTGAGTTGAAGTACTTCAGTGGAGTTTTTGTTGGAGTTTTCAAGGACAGAGCAGCTGATATTGTGTTTTCTCTGAAAGATCGTGAATTTAAGAAGGACTACTTTAGGCTAATTGATGAGTATTTTCTTGAAAGAGGCATTACAGCGGTTGTGAACTTTGACTGCGATATGCTTAATGTCCTGCAGCAGTCGAAGGAGGATTTTAAAATTAGAGTTGTGCAGGCAATCCATAAGGATGATGTGTTTGATGCAGTAAGAAATGGGATGAGAACGGGAGATGGTGACGGAAAGCTTAAAATCGGCCCTGTTAAGATGTTTATTGACGGAAGTCTTGGCTCTCAAACCGCTTTTATGTTTTACAGGAGACCATTCAAAGGTTTGCTTCTGATGAGCGAAACTGAACTTGAAGACCGTGTTTCTTTTGCAAACGAAAATGGACTTCAGGTTGCCGTGCATGCAATAGGAAGCGGTGCAACGCATATTGCGATGAAAGTATTTAAAAATCTTGGAAGGAGAAATATTCTGAACAGGATTGAGCACCTGCAGTTTATTGAGCTGGAGCATTTGGATTTACTTAGGGAATCTCATTTTATAGCATCTATGCAGCCAGTCCATGCGATTTCTGATTATGAACTCTATATGAAATATATGGCTGGGTTTAAGCTGGCTTATGCATGGAATACTGTGAAAAAATATGGCAAAACGCTAATATTTGGTTCTGACACTCCTGTTGATGATGCCTCTTTTATTAAAGGGATCCATGCAGCAACAAAGCGCACTACTCTGGATAGCGGACTGGGATATTTATTTGAGGAAACCGTTGATGTTGAATCTGCAATAAATGCTTATACTTTTGATGGTTACAAGGCAAATTATTTTGGTAATGAATTTGGAGAAATAGCAAGTGGCAAAAAGGCTGATTTCATAGTTCTTAGGAATTCACTGTTTGGTCATGAAAAAAGGAAAGGATTGCATCTATTTGATGTCGGACGCACAAAAAACGCAGTTTTAAAAACTTTTATGGAGGGAAGCGAAATATGGACGAAATAGTAAAGAAGATTATTGCATCAATTCTTCGAGACAGGTTCCTCCTTTCAAAGGCAATCGCAGAGGGACTGGACAAAGAGCTTTTTGAAACCGTTGAGGAGAAAATACTCATCGAGTATGTCATTAAGGCATATAGCCACGACGCGGCAACTGTTGATGTGGAGCTTTTGAAACAGAATCTCCAGGAGGATGGATTTTTAACTCCAAAAGTGAGTTCCTTGATTGAGGAGGCATTAAAAGAGGCTCCTCTTAACCTTGAAAGCCTGCTTTCCTATATTGAGGTCCTTAAAAGAAGATATGCTGAAAAGGAACTTCTGAACATTGCAAAGAAAATTTACTCATATATTGATGCAAAAGCTCACAAGGAAAATGTCGTAGAATTTTCCGGGAACCTAATCTCGGATTTAAGGAACGTGATAATCGGAAGAACACGCAGAAAAATTGATCCCATTAGAACTACTTTGATTAAGTTCACTGCAGAAGTAGAGTCAAGAGAGTCTGTAAACCCTATTCTGGGGTATTCAGTAGAACCTTTTACTCTCCTGAACGAAGCCCTGTCTGGTGCAAGACGCGGCTTTTACTATGCGCTTGCAGGAGCTCCAAGAAGAGGGAAAACGAATTTTATGCTCAGAATTGGATCTCAAATTGCAAATAATGAGCATACTCCAGTGCTTTATTACTCCTGGGAACAAACTGAGAGAGTGCTATTTTTGAGAATTTTCTCCCAGGAAACATTAATTACCCCTCATATACTTGAAACTGAAAAAGTATTGGACGACCCTGTACTTCTTGAAAGGTTCAACTACGGATATGCAAAGCTTGAAAGCTATATGAACTATGTGTATGTTATCGAAGGAAGAAGAGAGGACACGATAAATAGGATTAGAAGCCATGCTTTGACTATTATGGAAGAGAATCAGACTGACAAGATTGCAATATTCCTCGATTACCTGCAAAAGGTACCGACAACTATTCTTTACCAGGACTTAGCTCAGCAAGTTGACGAAGTTTCTGGTGCCATTGCAAGCCTTTCACTTGAGTTGAACTGCCCTATATTTGCAATTTCATCTTTTGATAAGGAAGGTTCCAAGCTGGATTCGGAAGAGAGCCCGCAGAGGCCTACAATGTTCAACTGTACAGGTGGAGGCGATATTGAGTATGATGCAGACGTTGCTATGGTGCTTATTAAGGATTTCAAGGACACAAACGTTCTTTACGAGAAGATTGCAAATGCAGCAAAAGAAGGGAGAATTGACCCTAATAGGATTCCTCATTTTGATATTCTGAACCTTCACCTCGACAAAAACAGGGATGCACCCTTTGGAGGAAATATTATTATTCAATACCTTTTCCTGATTGAGGACAATAACCTTGTTGAGATAGGTTATAAGGATGTTGCACAGGAAAGGACTTATTTAAAGATTACAAAGATTTTTGACTGGATGCTTGAAAACGGCTACTTAGTCAATATGAGATGAAAATAGGTTTAATTGTCGTAGGAGATGAAATCCTTTCAGGAGATCGAAAGGACCTCAATGCAGAATTTTTCATTCACGCCTTAAGAAGCAAAAAACTCTTTCTGGATTTTCTGGTATTCGTCAGAGACATTCAGGATGATATTGAAGCTGCTTTTAATTTGCTTGTGGAAAACACTCGTTATCTTTTCATTTCAGGCGGATTAGGCTTAACCCCTGATGATATCACTCTTGAATCTCTTGCAAAGGCTACAGGTTTTATGCTTGTAGAAAATCCAAGGAAGAGAGACATTGTTCTTGAGAACCTTTCAAGACTAAAAGCTACAAGATATTATGGATATGTAAATGAACTTTCAAAGTCTCTTGAAAATTCTGAGCCAATTCCAAATTCTGTTGGGGTTGCTGCAGGAGAAAGATTTAACTACAAAGGATGTGATGTTTTTGTATTACCAGGTGTTCCAAAAGAATTCCAGGAGATGATTATTGCATATATTCTGAATATGCTTCCTGAAGGCAGCGAAGAGGTATCATTTGAGTACTTGGTTGATTCAAAAGAAGCTTTTTTAATAGAAACTTTAAGGCAGATTGGAAAAGAGTTTCAGGTGGAAACCTTTTCATATCCTCCAATATTAAGCGAGAAATACCTGAGGATAAGGTTGAGAAGCGTTGACCCTGAGAGATTAGAAAAAGCTTGTGTTTTCTTTGAAAACTTTTTAAGAGACTTGGCTGTTTATTATGAGAAGAGAAAACCCTGAAGTTCCGATTGTTGCAGTAGGAGGGGTAATTTTAGAACAGAGTGGCAGGATACTTTTAGTAAAAAGAGGAAAGCCGCCTGATTTTAGAAAATGGAGTGTTCCGGGAGGAACGGTAGAAGCAGGAGAGACTCTTATTGATGCATTGAAGCGTGAGATTAAAGAGGAGTGCTCTATTGAAATTTCTGATCCAGAGCTGTTTTTAATTACAGAAAGAATTTTTATTGAAAGAGAAAAAGCAAAATACCATTACTTAATTTTTGATTTTCTGATTGAAAAATTCAATGGCGAAGTGGAAGCTTCGTCAGATGCACTTGAGTGCAAATATTTTTCTTTTCAGGAGATTTCATCAATAAATGTTTCATCTTCGCTTTTTAAGTTAAAGGATTATCTCGAAGAATATTGTAAGACGGGAAAACCTATACATATAGTTTCTAAGAAAAAAGGCATCTCTTAATAGCCAATATTAAAACCCCAGCCTCTCCCTTGTTTCCTTTTGCCTCCCTGAGGAGGTCAAAAAGATGTGAGCTTTAAGGGCTCTTATTAGGCGAAAGGCCAGGGCAGCTAAATTTTAATAAATATATTTTTTCTGTCAAGTGCAACACCATTTTAGTCCGTTATCCCAAAGAACCCTTCGATATCAATAGGCTGCATTGCAACAGTTTTATTTATTGTTTTGTTGCTGGTCTTAACGATTTTTATTAGAGTAAAAGGGTGATCACAGCAGAGAGCTGATTCTCCCTGATCTTTTGTATCTTTCAATATTTTCAAGAAATTCTCAAAAACTTCGCTTGTTATTTCCTTTTTGATATTGATGTTTTTCCCGAATTTACTTTCATCTTTACTCACACGGGAAAAGTCCAAGAAGAATTTTCTATTTTCCTTTGTAAGTATTAGCTCCTTGCTGTACTGCTCTCCTATAATTGATTCACCTACCACCTGTACTTCTATCCTCTGGACATTTGATGCATTTACAGAATTATTAATAACGAACATAATTGATAAAACTGCAATTAAAGCAATTACGGGGTAAATGATTTTATAATATTTGAATTTCATTTTTTCCTTTCATTAAAAAATAAGGGGCCAAAATGGCCCCTTCAGTACATTTTAGTCAAAAGTGAAGATAACGCTTACACTTGCATCAACTGAGATAGTTCCGCCTTCAATTGGTACATTTTCTGCTGCTACATCCATGCCTTTATATATTGGAAAGACAGGTGAGCTTGATTCAACTGCAATTGTTTTGATTCCGGTCACTTTATAATTTGTTCCTTTAAGTGCAGCATCTGCTTTTGCTCTTGCATCTTTCATTGCAGCTTCAATTGCCTGAAGTTTAAGTTCATTTTTATTAGAAGCATCAAATGAGATTCCTGAAATTTCATTTGCTCCGCTTGCATTTACAAGGGAAAGTATTTTTCCAGCATTATCAATTGAAGTTTTCACGTTAAAGCTTTCGCTTGCTCTATAGCCTTCCAGAACCTGCTTTCCAGTGTCTTTTTCCCAGGAATAAATTGGATAAAGAGAGAGGTTTGTAGTTTTGATGTCCTCTTTCTTAATGCCTGCCTTTATTAATGCATTCACTATCGTATTTGCACTTTTGGACATTGCATCCATTGCAGCCTGCGGGTCTTTGTTTTCTGCAAAAACCCCAAAATTAAGATATGCAATATCAGGAGCAATTGAGATAGAACCTACACCAGAAACTGAAATAGTGTGGTTGTTTGTGTCATCGGTTGCAAGTGCAGCACCTTTTGGTAAAACTCTCGCTCCAAATGCTAACGTTAAAAGCCCAATCATTACAACTAAAGCAATTAATTTCTTATTCATTTATTTCACCTCCACTATTTAGACTATTCCAAAACGCAAAAAGTTCCAAAGAATAAAATGCCAGATTTTCATAAAGAAAAAACATAGAAGTTTTCACTGAATTAGGAACTTGAATAGAACTCAAGTACTCAAGAGGCATTGAAAAATTGGATTTTCCACTTCAGAAAGGCCAATAAAGAGCCATAAATGGTATCCAATTGAAGCCTTATTTTTTGCTGAATTTCCCGCAGTGGAAACCTCTTATTTTAAGCTTTATATTTAATTTTGACTGTTAAATTAGGAGTCACTTTTGCAGCATTTGCAAGAAATTCGTTTATTAGTGGGCTTTTATAAATTCCAGCGTTTTCTCGTTTACCAGGTCCTTGTCGAAGTCCATCGTTGCTACATGGTAGGAGTTTTCAAGCCATATTACAGTCTTTTCCCTTGAGGATATCCTATCCAGCGTGTACTGAACATTCTCCAATATTACCAGGTGATCATTTCTGGATTTAAATATTAATTGTGGCTGTTTCACTTTGCTCAAATTTGAGCAGACTATTTTTGTTAACTTCAGCATTTCATGAACACCAGCTACAGGGGTTCTATTATAGGCTAATTCTTTTACATTCGTATCCTTGATATCAGAGCCTATAGGAGGCATACTATTGACAATATATTTCAAAACGGGTACGAAGAAGAGCCTAGGGTCCTTGTAGATAATAGAGTGATTTATGAGAATTCCACCTGCAATTTCCGGATGTTGTTCCTCAAGATACAAAGCAAGTGCTCCGCCCATTGATAATCCTGAAACAAAAACCTTTTCGCAATCTTTTTTGAGTTTTTGAAAGGCAGCCTCAACATCATTAATCCATTCTTTGAAATTTACTTTGTTGAGCTCTTCCCAGTGTGTGCCGTGTCCTGTCAGGCGTGGGCACTCCACGCTATACCCTTTCTCTGCAAGGAACTTTGCAAGGTAAATTACGCTGCTTGTTGTCCCCGTAAAGCCCTGCAGAACTAAAACTCCCACTTTAATACTTCCCACGTGCGAAAAACTTTCCGCACCTTTCAAGATTTCCATTGAATCCTCCTTGCTTAGTTTGGTTCGTTCGGTATTATAAGGCAAAGAATAATATAAATAATGATGCCGGTTCCGTAAAAGAGAGATAGTATTGCCCAAAGAACTCTTACTATTGTTGGGTCAATGCCGATAAATTCTGCTACACCTCCGCATACTCCGAAGAGGATTCTATTTTTTGTTGATCTGTAGAGCTTTTTTGGGACTTCCTTGTTCGGAATTGTTGTTGCACAGTCTTTGCAGTAAAGTTTTCCGTCTATTACAACAGAATCTTCTACGCAAACTGCTTTTCCGCATTTAACACAAACTCCTACAGCATCTCTGTCGGGATGGTTGTAACATTTCATTGGCTACTCTCCTTTCTTCGACGGCAGGAATATTATTATACCTATTACAATAAGAAGTATTCCAATGCCGAATTGCCTGATTATCCTCTGGACTTTCTCAGAGACCATTGATGTAAAGGGAAGGAAAAATAAAAGGGCTATAGCGATTATTACAATACCTGCTGCAATATTCTTTATAGAGTAATTGAAAAACGCCCCAGAAATAAGGCTTGCAAGTCCGAGAGAGCCCAAAGCTAAAGCAAACATTGTTGTGTTGGTATACCTTAATATTCCAAGTTGGATTATTAATATTGAAGCTCCGAGGAAAAGGATAAAAACATTTGTTATGTTGTCTTTCTTGATTTTAGCAATAAGGTCGGAAGAAGAAAGCAACAATCCTTCCAGCAGGAGAAAAGCTCCTAAGAATGTCCAGAAGAAGGAAGAAACAAGAAAAGTATTTCTTAAAATATATGCTGTACCTAATGCTATCAGCAGAGTGCCAAAACTAAATTTTCCAATTCTATCTGCCATATTGGCCTCCAATATAATGTATGACTTCTTTCATAAAAGCATATCTACTCTTTTTCTGTGTAGAAGTGAATTGACAAAACCTCAGGGCCTACGTGCGTTCCGATTACAGGTCCCAACCTGGTTAGGGAAACTTTTATCCCAAACTCTCTTTCACATCTTTCCCTGTATTCTTCTGCTTCATCTTTATTATCTCCGTATGCAATGGTCAAATATTTAAGACCCTTTTTCTGGATTACTTCCTTTGTGATCTCTATCATTCTGTCTTTTCCCTTTGCCATTGTTCTGGGTTGTTCAAGGGCGTTCACCATTCCTTCGTCGAAGAAAAGAATAGGCTTGATTTTAATGAGCGTTCCCATTAGAGCTTTTGCTTTTCCTATTCTCCCGAGACGTGCAAGCCAGAAGAGGTCTCCCACGAGGAAAAGAATATTCATGTGTTTTCCAAGATTTGGAATCTCTTTAAGGACTTCTTCAAGTGGTCTTTTCTCTTCGTAGAGCATTTTTGCAGTTTCAATGATTTGAAACCCAAGCCCCATGGAAGTAAATCTTGAATCGAATATGTGGATTTTATCTGTTTTAAGTGCTTCTTTTGCAGCACTTGCAGAGTTCATGGTACCACTTATTCCTGATGAAATGAGAATAGAGATGATTGAGTATCCATTGTCTAACAGTGGCTTGTATACGGCCTCAAAGTCCTCAGGTGAAGGCTGAGAAGTTTCTGGAAGTTCACCGTTTCTCAATCTCCTGTATAGGTCATCATTTGAAAGGTCGACTCCTTCCTTGAACACAGTGTCTCCAAACCTTACATACAGAGGGATTGCCTTAATGTCGTATTTCTTTAGAATATCCTCCGGCATGTAGCAGGTTGAATCTGTTACGATTTTTACTTTTTCCATTTCTTTTTACCTCCTTTTAAGTTAAAAAACTTTTACTAAAGCTTCTTAATTCTTTTAATTCTCTCTTCCGCAGTTGTTAACTATTTTATTTTTGGTAGCCATATTCCGGTCTGTTTCTGGTATTTGCCTTTTTTATCTGCGTAAGAAACCTCGCATTCTTCGTCTGCTGAAAGGAATAGTACCTGTGCAATCCCTTCGTTTGCATAAACTTTCACTGGAAGCGGGGTCGTATTTGAGATTTCTATTGTAACAAACCCCTCCCAGCAATTGCTCGACCAACATGTTTTTCCATTCCTTCTTACATATAGAGTATGATTAGGAACAGTAACATCATAAACATAGTCGTTATAAAAGGTTGTGGAAAATGATCTTGGGTAAATTTTGGGTGTTAGATGGTTTTTTGAAATGCTGACTTTATATCCAGGACCGTTAGGTTTAATTTCTTTTCTTCTGAGTCGATGTGGTCTCAATTGCACATCTCTAATAATGCTTGCCCAACCAGCTTTAAGTATTAGCTCTTGTAAATCATCAGCTAATTTCCTGGAAGAAGTTGAAAGTGTTTGAGTCTGTAAATTTCCACCACCCAGCATAAAACTTTCAAGAAAAATTCGTATTTGTTCAGGCGGTAATTCTTTGACATATCCTGGAATATATTTCTCCCTGGCGTGCTCGAACTGCAATAGATACATGCATAACTGTTTATCAAGAATTTCTAAGCCAGTATCAATCCTTCTATAGTTAAATGGAAGTTTTTTTAACCAATTTTCCACAGTGTCTTTGACTTTGGGATCAAAAATAGCAAGTTTTACTGTATAATTGTTTTTTGTATAGCTTTTATAAGCGCTATCTTCTGCAAGCCAAAAACCAAAAAACCTCAACCAGTCATCAATCTTAATTGAGGTTGATTTAGTGTAAGCTTTATCAAATTTGTAATCTGATTTTACAAGTTTCCAAAGATTGTTTTTACTTGCACCGATTCTTCCTGCTAAATATATAGCTTCTTTTGCAATAGCTCCGTCTTCCTGCAAAACCTTTAAAGTGTGTCTTAAATTTTCGTAGTTTGCCAATGCTTTAACTTCTCTGAATATTTCTTTTGTTGTAAGTTCTTTCTCTTTTAATATTCTTATGATTTTGCTTGCAACCTTCTCTTCTCTATCATATTTTCTATCTATTTTAACAGGTGGCAACTTGAAGTATTCTTTTCTTTTACCATGCCAAATACAGTCTCTTTTTAATTCGTAGTTATATTTTCCATATATTTCATCTGCTCTTCTAAATCTGTAATTGTCATCGTAACGGTTTCTT
>Ga0172364_10001876_pt1 | contig 16465 bp, 17 predicted proteins | sample LakKivSesite10cm_FD_114545 | JGI IMG/M metagenome (GOLD analysis project Ga0172364, IMG submission 114545) | Sediment microbial communities from Lake Kivu, Rwanda - Sediment site 10cm | ecosystem: Environmental > Aquatic > Freshwater > Lake > Sediment | place: Rwanda: Western Province, Lake... | reverse complement strand
TGGCCAGAAACATAAAATACATAAAAAGTAAGACCGCTCCTTCTCTCCACGTTACTTTTTCGCTTGATAGAAAATACCACAGTAACACGTTAGCCACAAGTGAGAATATGGCGAGGTTGGAGAAAGCAACCATGTTCACCAATAAAGGAGAAGCTAGTAATGTAACGCCTAGAATGAGGGTTATGTTTATGAAGCAGCTTCCCACGATGTTTCCTAGGGCCAGGTCTAGATGTCCTTTTTTAGCAGCGCCAATACTCGTTGCTAATTCGGGTACGCTTGTGCCGAATGCCACGACTGTGGCTCCAATGATCACTCTTGGTATTCCTATGTTAACTGCTATGTAAGAGGCAGAATCAACTATAAAGTAAGATGAAGCAACTACTCCAGCAGCGCCAACAAACGTTAATAACGTATACAAGCCAAGCTTTTGTCTTTCTTTTCCTAACGAGCCTTCCTCTTTCGGTTTTCTTACTCTTGAAAGCTGATAAATATAAAATACGAAAATAACTAAGAGAATTGCTCCTATTAAGCGACTAGCATATCCAATGTAAAGCAAAGTTAATGGGATAATTGAGGCTACGAAAAGTCCAAAATACAAGCTGCCTATTTCTTCTTTTGTCATGCTCGGATAAAGACACGTGTATTTTGGACATTTCATAACTACGAAAAGGAAGCATAAGCCAAGTATGAGGCAAATGTTAACTATGTTTGAACCGAGAACGTTTCCGATAGCAACGCCGATGGTATCTTCTCCTAGCGCCGAGAAAACTGCAACTGCAAGCTCAGGCAAAGATGTGGAGAACGCGACGAGAATGAATCCAACTGTTGTTTTTCCTAAGCCTGTGATTTCCGAGATCTTAACGGAATTTGTTATTGTCCAGTCGCTGGCTTTGTCAAGAGCAAGCAAAGACGCTAAAAGAACCAACGCATTACCAAGCATTCCCCACTCCTCAAACAAAGCCAACACCTCTCGCTAATCTTCCAAAGCATCGTTAAAAAGTGTTACCCTACAATTGTGAAGGCATAAAACAAAAATCACATCACGCAATAAGTTAACCTATGCCTCAGTTCAATATCGTTTTCCTCGGAACAGGCGGCGGAAGATTCGCAACAATAACACAGAAAAGACGCACGGCAGGAATCCGCATAATAGGCGAAAATTTAAACCTTCATCTTGACCCTGGGCCAGGAGCCCTTGTACATTCCATTAATGAAGGATTTGACCCTCAAAAGCTTAATGCAGTTTTCGTGTCGCATTGCCATCCTGACCATTACACTGATGCTGAAGTCTTGATTGAAGCTATGACGCATGGCATGACTCGTAAACGTGGAGTTTTAGCTGCAGCAAAAAGCGTTTTAAGCGGAAGCAACCACTGCGAATCTTCAATCTCAAAGTATCATCAACAGATGCCTCAAAACAAAATCGAAGCAGTGCCAAAAATGCATTTCCAACTCTCAGATCTTGAAGTTCACGTAACTGAAGCAAGACACACAGACCCAGACAGTGTTGGATTTAGGTTCAAAACCAGAGACTTTGGCGATTTCGCCTATACAAGCGATACCGAATATTTTGAAGACATAGGAAAACACTACGAGGGCGTGAAGCTTCTAATCTTGTGCGTTATGCGACCTGCTGGAAAACCTTGGAAAGGACACATGACTACAAACGACGCAATACGAATACTTGAGGAAACATGTCCAGAGCAGGCAGTTTTGACCCATTTTGGAATGCAGATGATATTCAAAGGACCAGTAACAGAAGCTACATTGATTGAGAAAGAGACTGGAATTCCCACTGTGGCAGCAACAGACACAATGCAAATTGTGTTTGGCGAAGAAATCCAAATGAGTCCCAAACCTAAACGGGCACAGCAAGGCTTAAACAACTTCATTTAAGCGTCAATTCTTTTAAAAGAAATCTTGCAAAGAGTTATTTTGTGTTCGAGTTAAATAGTCTTAAGCGGATGTTGACTGTATGCGTCTAGTATTGAGGATAGGCGGCTCAGTAATTGCTTCTCCAGTAAATCCCTCGCTGATTAATAGCTATGTAGAGTTACTGAAACAGTTGAATGCACAAGAACATGAAATAGTGGTGGTTGTTGGTGGAGGCGCATTAGCAAGAGAATTCATAAAAATCGCGAAGGATTTAGGGCTTCAGGAGAGAGAGCAGGATGAAATGGCTATCGCTGTTTCGAGACTTTTTGCCATGCTTTTCCTTAAAAAATTAGGTGATTTAGGCTGCGACAGTGTTCCTTTAACGGTTGAAAACGCTGTTGAATGCTTGAATAAAGGCGAAGTTGTGGTTATGGGCGGTTTGAAACCTGGAATGACAACGGACACTGTTGCCTCTTTAGTTGCTGAGAAAGCCTCTGCTGATTTGCTGATTAAAGCTACTGACCAAGAAGGAGTATACAACAAAGACCCACGAAAACATAAAGATGCTGTTAAGCTCGAACATCTAAAACTGAAGGAATTATCAAGCGTGCTTGCTGAAAACAAGCATAAGGCGGGGATACATCAGATTATTGACCCAGAAGCCGTCAAAATTCTTCAACGCCAAAAAATCAAGGTAATTGTTCTAAACGGGTTTAAACCAGAAAATGCGTTACTTGCAGTGAAAGACAGAAGAGTTGGAACTTTGATTGATTAGGTTTTTATTTGTTGAGATAAAGGTTAAATATCACTGTTGATATCGCATTTGATATCGATAGTGATACGAAATGGCTGAAGATGAATCATGCCCGCATCCGCCACTGCCGCCACCACCACCACCACCAAGGCGATTCATGCATTGGATGAGGCACACAGCAGCAGTTCCAAAAGGATTCCTACGTTTTCAAGTTTTAGAGCTACTAGATGAAAAACCACTTTCGGGTTCAGAAATAATAAATGAAGTTGCAAGAAGAACAAACGGACATTGGAAACCAAGCCCAGGCTCGATTTATCCGCTTTTAGCTTGGTTACAAGATAATGGGTACCTAAAAGAAATGCCCATTGAAGAGGGCGGAATAAAACGTTATAAACTGTCGGATAAAGGGAAGAAGCTTCTTGAGGAGCAGAGGAAGATTAAGTCAAAGTTTAAAGAAGAAGGGAAGTTTTTCAGTCCGCCTTTCTTTGGTGCTTTGCTATTTCGTATACCGCCTGAAAAAACCGCTAAAACTCGTGAATCTATGCGAAGGCTCATAACAACTTTCTTCGAGTTGGGAATTAATTTGGAAAAGAATTTTTCTGACAAAACAGTTGACGAAGTAAATAGAATTCTTGAAGAGACCGTGGAAGAACTTGAAAACGTAAACAAACGGCTGAAAGGATGAATTTGATGAGCGAAGAAGTGATAAAGGCTGAAGGATTAACAAGAGTTTTCAATAAAAGCCTGGTAGCCGTAGACCACGTGAACTTCAGCGTAAAAGACGGAGAAATTTTCGGTTTTCTCGGTCCAAACGGAGCGGGAAAAACCACAACTATTAACATGTTAATTACGGTTTTGAAGCCGACGGAAGGCAAAGCAAGTGTTCTTGGATACGACATTGCCAAGCAAGCCTACAATGTTAGAAGCGTGATCGGCGTCGTGCCACAAGAATACACGGCGGATGAAGATTTGACTGGGTATGAAAACATAATCTTATGCGCTGACCTGTATGGCATACCACGTGAAACTTCAAAAAAACGAGCCGTTGAACTGTTGCAGCTTGTGGAACTTACAGATTTCAAAGATAAAAGAGTTGAGACTTACTCTGGCGGAATGCGTAGAAGGCTTGAGCTTGCTTGTGGATTAATCAATAGACCGCGAATACTGTTCTTAGACGAGCCAACATTAGGTTTGGACGTGCAGACTCGCGCGGCAACATGGAATTACATTAAGCTTCTCAAGAAAGAGTTTGGGATGACCTTGTTTATGACTACGCATTACCTTGAAGAAGCAGATGCGCTTTGTGACCGCATCGCGATAATTGACCATGGAAAAATAATTGTTGGTGGCTCACCAGAAGAGTTGAAGCACAGCTTAGGCGGAGACATCATAACAATCAGCATAAAAGAAAACCTGGACATTAGCGATTTAGTTCGCAAAGTCGAAAACGTAAAAGAAGTTAAAAACGAGGATGGCTCATACCGCATAAAAGCTGAATATGGCGAAGTAACGGCTCCATTCATAATTGAAGCTTTACGGAATAAAGGATACACGGTGACGAAGCTTTCAATGACTGAACCTACCTTAAACGATGTTTATCTTGAATATACTGGCAGAAGTATGCGGGATGTTGAAGAATCAAGAGAAGCCTTTAGAACTCAGAGAATGACTCTGAGGAGGGCAAGAGCAAGATGAACAAGACAAATGAACATCGTCCCAGTAGGTTTCATGGATTGTGGGCTTTAACCGTTCGAGAACTTAAGAAGTGGCTTAAGGAGCCAATAATTCTCTTCATGGCTGTGCTTCAACCAGTATTATGGATGGGATTATTCGGAAAAGCAATGAACCTAGGCGCAATGTTCTCATCTGGCAGCATTAACATGCCTGAAATTGTGCCCATTCCTGGAAGTTTTCTGATTCCTCCTCAAAGCGGAACAATAGCTGTTAATGGCTCGGCACTTTCTCAGATGTTCGCTGATTTTGGTCCTGCAATGATGAGGAACATTTTCGGCGTCACGGACTATTTCAGTTACATGTCTGTTGGTATGATTTCCATGATTGTGATGTTTACAACTATGTTCAGTGGCATGTCAATAGTTTGGGATAGACGTCTAGGCTTCTTAGACAAAGTGCTGAGCACGCCAGTGTCGCGTGGAGCAATAATCTTTTCGAAGGTTCTTAACGCAGCTTTGAGGGCGATGTTTCAAGCGACAATAATCTTGGCACTTGCGGTGGTATTTGGTTTGCAAGTCAGCTCAACATTTACTCCGCTCAACATACTTGGGGTTTACGCTGCAGTTTTCTTACTTTGTGTTGGGCTTTCATCGATTTTTCTTGCACTTGCGTTGAGATCGTCTAAACAGGAGACGCAGATGGCGATTGTCAACTTGATTAATATGCCATTGATGTTCGCAAGTAATACGTTCTATCCGATAGCGATGATGCCAGAGTGGATACAAGCAATAGCACGTGTGAACCCAGTCAGCTACTTAACGGACGCCCTTAGACAATTAACCATACTGCAATTGGATGCTTCAGCCTTAATAATTGACTTCGCATACCTAGGCTTATTCGCGATTGTAACCTCAGCAATCGGCATATTGCTCTCATGGAGATACCTAACAAAGTAAACCCAACAAACTCTAAAGCAGAAAACCGCAATGAAAACTTTTAAGCTCCAAAAAATGCTTCTTATCAAATATGTGAGGCTTTGGCTTGGTGAAAAGACTTTACCCTAAGCAGCCAATAGTAGGCGTCGGCGCCGTCATAACCTGCAACGGCAAAATACTGCTTGAAAAACGAAAATATGACCCGGGGAGGGGAAAATGGAGCATTCCAGGCGGTTTAATAGAGCTTGGCGAAAGCGTAGAGCAAACAGTAGTCAGAGAAGTGTTGGAGGAGACAGGCCTTGAAGTTGGAAGCCCTAGGCACATTGACGTTGTTGATAACGTTGTTAAGGATGATAATGGTGACGTAAAGTATCATTTTATCATTCTTGATTATTTCGTTAAACTTAGAGGTGGAACGCTTAAGGCGGCAAGCGACGCAGAAGACCTTAAATGGGTTTCATTCGACGAAGTTGAAAAATACGATTTAACAAAAACTTTCAGAGCTTTCTTCAAAAGAAATAGGCAGACGCTTGAGAAACTTGATTCACACGAGCAAGCTCACGCAACCTAGATCAATAATTTTTCTATCAACAGCAAAATTGACATTAAACTGTATGTTTGCGTGACTATCATAATCCACTGCAAATTCTGTGTAGCAAAATCCGCAATTTCCTCCCCAGCATGACTATTATCATTTGCCGCTGCATATTTCTTCGATAGAAGATAAAGCCTATTGAATTTTCTTAAAACAACAAAGATCACAAGAGGAATAACAAACGTGAACAGACCTAAAAGCGGATAAGGACTGAAAACAAATTCAAGAAGAAACGCTGTCCAAATCAGCGCACCACCAATTAATAGCAAAATCATGCTTAAGAGTGAAGCTTTTACTAAACCTAGACGAACCGTGACTGTTTCAATATTCATCGCCTTATCCCCGAAATAATCCCGAATCTCAGTTGGAACTATAACGCCGTAAACCGTCAAGGCTAATCCAATAAGCGCCACAATAAAGAAATGATTTAGCTCAGGCGTAAACATGTAATAGGCGAACAAGACTGGAAAGACAGCGAGGACAAGAATTAACGCAGCTGGAGCCAACCAAAACCGTGACTTTAACCTTGCCGGTGGAGCGGAATATGTGTAGCCTAAGGAGATTCCAACAATCCACATTAACAGCAGCAAAGACTTTTCTTGAATTAACGAAAATGCACAAACCAATATTGCAGTCAAAACCAACTCGAAAGCTAACACCGCTTTAAGTTGTTTTCGCCCAAAGTAATCCATTGCTTGAACAATGTGTTTCTTACGGTAATCGTTTAAATCCAAACTGTAATCAGAAAGAGTGTTAACTTGAGCCCCAATCGCAGAACTGAGATTGATTATGGTAAAAGACAGAACCACTAAAACAGCCAAGTTAGCCAAGCTGACCGGAAATGTGACTCCCCAAGCAAGTCCCAAAATCAACGAGCCAAGATTAGGCATAAGAAACTCCGCCCTAGAAATTATAGCAAATGACTTCATAATCTCAAACATGCTTTGATCCGTAACACCTACGCATTGAAAAATCAGAAACGTAATTAAGGTTTAGGGAAGTTGTTAGTTTGTTTCTTTGAAGAACAGGCGTGTTTCTCCCATTGTCTTCACGTCCAAAGCTTTTACTTTCGCGACCATCGGGAAATCTCTGACAACTTTTCCAAGCGCAAGGCAGTAGTGCGGTGGCAAATCTCTAGCGATGGACTTCACTGTTTCTGCATCGACGCGTGCAGCACGGGAAACAACCTCTAAATCATGCTCATTTGTAAAGTTAAATAGGAAAATGTTGTCTGCCTGACGGTAAATATTCTCTCTTATAGTGTCTGGCTGGTTTGTGACGAATGTTGTGAATATGCCGAAATGGCGCATGCGAGTTACGATGTCGTCCCAGTAAGTCTCACGCAAATACAAGTGCGCTTCTTCTGCAAACAAGAAAACTGCCTTTAACTTCCAGTTTGTCAAAAGTTCAACAAACTTTCCTAGAACATATTCTACGACTATTTGTCTGTCAATTGCGGAAGTGTTCTTTAGATTTATGATTATAGCGCCGCCCTGTTCTTTAGCTCTAAACAGACATTCTTCCAGTTGTGTTGCTCCAGCTGCTTCATCGCTGAAAAAACCAGAATTCGATAATGCATGATAACGAGAAAACAACGCGTCACGAACGTGCTGGTTGCAATGCCAGTTGCGGATTGCCTCACCAAGTTCACGCATGTTAAGCATGTCCCTTTCCTTGAGCGATTGCCATATTCGCCTAAACTCGCGGGCTGACGTTCCAGGCAAATGCAATGCGTGAATGAGTATGCCTAGCAAAACGTGGAGGTTTAATTGTTTTAGGGCTACTTTGAAGTTTTGGGCAGGTGTTAAAACGTGAATTTTGTCGTGATACGCATTTCTCTTTTCGTCTGAAGTCATTCCCAAACTTACATATTCACCATTTAAATCAAACACGACAACAGTCGCTTTATAGCCAACTAAATTTAACATTAAAAGCTTCGACAAATGTGACTTGCCAGTTTCCTTCTTACCCGTAATAATGTTTAACTTGCCATCCAAAGACGAAGCGTCAACAGTCAAAAGTGAAGCGTCTTTTGTTGAGCCAATCATTATTGGGAGTTTTCCGTCAACTTTTGCAAGTTTAAGCAATGTTGGAATAGGCAGTTTCTTTATTGTTGAGCGAGAGCGGCTTGGAAGCCATGGACTACTTGGGCTTAACGTATCGTTTTCCACAGTAGCGCGGATTTTGCAGATCAGCAAACTTGCGTCTTGAATGTAAATGATGTGCGGGGCTATTTCAAGCGGGTCGAAATCTTCGCCTTGAATTAGTTCTCCGCCGTCTGGGAGACTCCGCAATAATTCTTCTAGAACGCCTGGAACGCTTGCGAATTGCATGTCTATTACTTGGGCGATTAGGGCTTTTCCAGCTTCAGCGTCTTCAATGAGTAAGTAGTCGCCTTTTTCTGCGGTTTCGTTTGGGAAGCTTAGGATTTGAACTATGTTGCCTTCTTTTTTGTAGAGTTTCATGCGTTGTTTTCTCCTTTTCCGAATGGTCCAAATAAGAGCCTATGCATGTCTGGGCGGTTTACTATTCGGAGTCTATGTCTTTTTGCGAGGAAGTGTTGCATGGCTATGACTTCGTTGGCTGTGAACGTGCATAGAATATGTGCTAAACGTAGCGTTTCTGGATAGCTTTGTGTGAGTAAGTCGTTAGTTAACAGAGTTTCCACTGTTCTTATTTTTTGTTCGTTTGGCACGTGTTTGTCTATGTCTAGCCTAAAGGCGCAGTTTCCGCATGTTAATTTAGCTACGTAAACATCGCCTAAAAGAAGTGTTGGTGGTTTCGTTTTTATGCCGTAGGTTTCAAGCAGGTATGGTGGTTCATGGCTTGGCAGGGCTTCAGTTATTAAGTGTCCGTTAACTCTGAGTGTTGTCATTTTTGAAAAGGCTAATACTACGTTGCCTCTTTTGCGGGCGTTTTCCAAAATCTCTTTCAGCAAGGCTGTTGGCGTGTCTGGAGTTCCGCTGGTTAATGAACCATCAAATAGGATTGTGCTGTTTGCCATTGTTTTGGTTAGCATTGTTTGGAACCATCTTTCTAACGTGCTTGCTAATCGTAAGGGTACTTGCTGAAGGTTCGGTGCACTTTGGTGGTTTGGCTCGTTTAGGGTGTTTAGGTATGTGTTTCGGAGTGCGGCGCAGACTTGGTTTTTGTTTTCTTCTGTCATGTGGAATATGAAGGGTCCTAGGCGCAGGTATCTGTATTTTCTGTTTTGTTTCCAGACTGTCGCGCCTCTTATGGCTACTAGTATGCCTGTTGCTGTTTCGCCGATTTTGATGCTGGAGGTGTCTACTGCGGCGACTATGGTTTTTTCATGGTTTGGTTTTAATTGTATGGGCTGTGGTTTTAGTTGGAAGTTTTGTGTGTAGGCGTCTGGGTTTTGTATTTGTTGAATTTGTTGTTGATTTAGTTGAATGGTGTTGTTTTGGACTTGTTGGAGGGAGTTTAGGCTTAGTTGTGTTAGGCGTTTTGGTAATGTTGTGTCTATGGTGGGTTGTGGAAAGTTATATTTTGGTGTTGTTGCTATAGTGTATTGTTCAATCAAGATGATTCACCAATAGCCAATTGTTGGAGAAAGAGATATTTAAGTGTTGTGCATGAACAAGATGTGCAATACAATAAACAATAAGGTGAAAAGTTGACAGAAACACCCACAAAACCGCCAATACGAGTAAAAATGAAAATAGGCGACGTAGAATTCGAAATAGAATGCCAAGAAGACCAACTGCAAACCGCCGTAGACCGCATACTAAGCACAGTAACGGAAAAACTCAAAGAAACACAACTAATCAGCGAAAGAACCGCACAGCAACCACGCGCAGAAACATGCAAAGGCGTAATCCAAAAACTGTGGGAAGAAGTCTGGTTCAAAGAGGCTAAAGGCTTGAGCGAAGTCCATAGCGAAATGGCAAAGCGAGGCTTTCATTATGACCGTACAGCAGTAGCCCATGCACTAATTGATCTGGTAAAAGACGGCGTACTAACAAGAGAAGGAAAGCCACGCAGATATCAATACGCACAAAAAAGACCCCCACCATAACTCTTTTCTGAGCCTTCACTTTCATGTAAAGCCAGAAGCATTGATGGTGTTACAATCTTGTGTGCAAGCAATTTATGTGTTAAGGCTGTTACTTTTGATCTTTGGGAAACTCTGCTCTTCGAGAAAGATGGTCACAGTCTCCGAAGGTCTGATGCTCGCTGCATGAATCTTGCTAAGGCGCTAAATACTATCGATATCAAAATATCCAAAGAGCAAGTTGCTCAAGCTTTAGATAAGGCAGTTTCTTCGTTAGTGGAAATTTGGAAAACAGATAAAGATGTTTCCCACATGGAACAGCTTAAACTAATTCTCAACTGCTTAACCGAAAACACTTTAACGTTGAAGAATGGATGGATTTCTGAATTAAGCCGTGCTTACACTTCGCCGATTTTTGAAGTCCCTCCATACATAAACCCCGATGCTCCACATGTGCTAGAATGGCTAAAAAACCAAAACAAGCAGACAGCAATCATCTGCAACACTGGGTTAACGCCGGGAATTATGTTAAAAAGATTTCTTGAAAAGAACGGCATGGCAAAGTATTTTGATTTGATGCTGTTCTCTGATGAAGTTGGTTTTCGGAAGCCTCATCCCAAGATATTTGAAATAGCCGCAGAGAAACTAAATGCAAAACCTTATGAAATTATTCACGTAGGCGATAATCTGAAGACCGATGTTGTTGGTGCTAAAAAAGCTGGTTTTAAGGCGGTACACCTAGTTTGCGATGTTGGACGTGACAGAATAGCCGAGGCAGACCCTAAATCGCTAGTGCATATTTCAAGAAAGCTTGACAGTTTGCGTACGACTCAAACGGTTCCAGACAGAACAATATCTTCTCTTGCTACGCTCATAGAAGTAATTAAACAATTAAAAGGGCAAGACCAATAAGAATTTATTGTGTTATGGATAGGCTTAAATTCTGTTTGTTATTTTAAGATAGGTTCTCCATTGGAACGTGAATTACATGGCGAAAAGCGAAGTTGTTTGGAATTTATCTGAAATTTTTCCAAGCGTCACTGATTCTTCTGTTCAGAAGGCTATGGATGAAATAGTTGCTGTTGCTGAAAAATTTGCTGAGAAGTACCGTGGGAAAATTAGGGATTTCCCGGCTGGTGAGTTGCGACAATGCCTTGAAGAGTATGAGGCGTATGTGGCAAGGCTTCGGGAAATCATGTTGTTTGCTGAACTGTCCTTTTCTGCTAACATGACTTTGCCTGAGACGCAGCAGCTTCACGATAAAGCGTTGAAGTTGGATGCGAAGTTAGGTAAGCTTTTGGCTTTTTTCGAGCTTGAAGTTGGAGCCTTAGTTTACAAAAACACTAATCTCATTTATGATTCATTATTAGCGAATTATGGGCACTTTTTGGAGAGGTTCCGCCGAAGAGTCCCACACCAGCTTTCTGAGGTTGAAGAGAAACTAGTCATTGAGAAGGATCAGTTTGGCGTTTCTGCTTGGGAAGAACTGCAGGGCAAGTGGCTCAACACAAGAATGTTTGAGGTTATGGTGGAAGGCGAAAAGAAAGCTTTGCCTTTCGGCGAAACCTATGGCTTGTTTGCACATCCAGACAGAGCAACTCGCGAATCAGCATACAAAGCTGTTTTTGCACTCGTTGGAAAAGACGGCGAGATTTTCTCTTCAGCCTTCCGTAACATATGTAACGATTGGCTTAGCATCTGCGAATGGCGCAAATACGATTCGCCTATGCACGCAAGCTTGATAGAGAACGACACAGACCAACAAACGATTGACAATTTGCATAGGGCAGTTGAAGACAATGTTGGTTTATACCAGCGTTATCTAAGAACGAAGACGAAATTGATGAGTTTGCCGAAGCTTGGCTGCCATGATATTATGGCGCCTTTGCCGAATGCACCTGAAATGCGTTTTGACTATGAAACCGCCAAGGACTTGGTTATTCGCGCCTACCGCAAGTTTGATGAAGATTATGCTTTTGCTGTTAAGGACATGTTTGTGCGGAATCACATTGATGCTGTGCCACGGTTTGGCAAGCAGCATGGTGCTTTTTGTGCAAGCTGGTTTAATGGCAAATCCGCTTTTATACTGCAGAGTTTCAATGGGCGATTGGGTGATGTTTACACTTTGGCGCATGAGCTTGGACACGCGACGCATGATTACTATTCTGAGCGAAGCCAGACGATTTTGAATGGGCGTATTCCAATGATTGTTGCGGAAACCGCTTCTATTTTTGGCGAGTTGTTGCTTACTGATCTTTTGCTTAGTGAGGTTAAGTCGGATTTGGAGAAGACGGTTATTCTTTGCCGTGTTCTTGACGGTGCTGGGCGTGTTGTCTTTTCAGTTACTTCGCGTGCGTGGTTTGAACAGAACATTTACGAAGCAATTAGACGGGGCGAGTACATAGACCATAAGACTGTGTGTAAGTATTGGGTTGCTTCCAGAGCGAAGGCATACGGCGATACGGTTGAGTGGTTTAGTGAAATGGATTCGGAATGGAGCATAACTCCGCATTATTACATGGCGAATTTCAGGTTTTACAATTACCCATACGTGTATGCGCAATTGTTCGTTTACGCCTTGTACCAGAAGTATTTGCAAGAAGGCAAAGCGTTCGTGCCGAAGATGAAGCAGATATTATCCATTGGGAGCAGTTTGTCGCCTGTTGAAATTGGCAAGATAATAGGATTTGACGTTTCCAGTGTGGAGTTTTGGCAATTGGGCATGAGGCAATATGAGTATTTCATGAAGGAACTGGAAAAGATAGGCGTATAGTTGCTAGAAGAGTTCTATCCAGATGCCGTTTGGGTCTTCTATATACGCCCATTTGCCTTCTTTTGACTGCATCTCCAATATTACGCGGTATCCAGCTTCTCGGGTTTCTTCTAAGGCTTTGTCTAGGTCGTCAACCTTGAAGGCTAGGTGGTCTAGTCCTTCGCCTACTGTGTAGGCGGTGTTGAATGGGCTGTCTTTTTCGTAGTAGTTTAGTTCTAGAACGAAGCCTCCTTCTTCGTTTTGCAGTGCGACGGTTTCGCCTTTGGTTTGTTCGATTTTGCCTCTGTTTATGACTTTCATGCCGAGTAGTTTTGTGTAGAAATCGATGGATTTCTGCACGTCCATGACTCTTATTCCGACATAGTAAAATTTAGTCTTCATAACATCATCCCTTCGTAACGTTGTGTTAAGCCTATTTTGTTAATTTGGAATAAAAATTTTACCTAAACAATCAAAATCATTCATCGTTGATTTGTTTTCTAATCGCAAGTGTTAAATCAATTCTTAGCTTTAACGTCGTTTTAGTGAATCTTTCAACTATTGGGAGGTAATGGATTCTGGAAGATTTGATTTTGAGGATGAGGCTTGCAGTCTTTTGGTTATTTGTGGCTGTGATTATGTCAGCGAACACGATATTGTACTTTCTTGTACCAGACGTAATAGATGAAATAAGAGCAGGCAAAGTGGTGGGGATGCAAGCGACACCTGAATTGTTGCTGGTAATGGCAATTGCGTATTTTTGGGTTCCGTTGGTTATGGCTGTTCTGTCCCTTACGTTGAAAGATAGAGTTAATCGTTGGGCAAATATCACTTAGAGCTTATTCTATGCTGGTTTTGTCCTTCTTGAATTGATTATGAATATCATAACTGTTGCTTATCCATATGTGATACTGATGGATGCTTCAGCAATTGTGGCTGCAGGTTTGATAGCATGGCAAGCATGGAAATGGTCTAAGAAATAATCGTAAAAATGCAGAAAAAACGTCGTTTTTGTGGGGTTTTTGCATGATTTTTCATAGTACGTCTGTTCTAAACACCCCCTAAAAGCACCCTAAAAGACACCTAAAACATTTTACAATTCTATATCTCCGTTTCTGCGCCACACTTCGGACATTTCTCTAGATGTGAATCATAGAATTTGTTACAGTATTTGCATCTAATCCAGTATTTCGTGAGGTCTAGTTTGCAATATGGACAGACTTCCAAGCCTATCCGAACCTCCTTTTTGCATCTTGGGCATTCATAGAGCGATTTTGCTATTTGCCTCGCTCTGTGTTCCAAGTAGATTATGCTTGGAATCATTAGAATTCCTACTGTTAATAGAACTGCACCTGAAGCCATGATTTGAAAGAAGTACGTTGGAGTTCTTTTCAAGTAGAAGTCACCAGAGATATGGTTATCTGAACCGCCCCATGATATTCGAATTTCATAAACGTCATCTTGATAGATTTGAACGGCGTACTTGTACGTGGTTCCCTCATTGACAAGGAACACTTCTCCAACTGTTTGCCCTATAACCTGCATTTTGCTGATTCCACTACTGCTGATATCCAGCTCGAGCCAATCTCCACTCTCCGCGCGAAATCCTTCAGAATAGTATCTCCATCGGGTTGTAACATCTACTGCTACCGCAACTACTGTTTCAGACTGAACCCAAAACGAGAATATGCCTATCACAAGAGAACCTATTATTAGTAGGGCTATTCCCAGAAACAGCAACTCTTTCGCATAAGGAACCTTGAAACTCGACATTGCAGTCGGTTTGATTTCTTACTTTCTCCCTAATAAAACCAATGTGTGTGCGCGCGTTGAGTGAGTGTAAGAGCGTACGCGGTTGAGAGTGCGTAAAGGTTTGGGTTTGGGGGTAAAGTTTTATCCAACAACCAACACGGCTCTGATATTGCTTGTTTCATGCTTGGTATTGGTATTCAATGAAGAACATTGACGAAGTGCTCCTGCTTGATCTCCATTCTTCTAGACTGCGACTGCAAATAGCGTTGCTATTTCAATTCTAAAGAATGTATAGTCTTCAATGTTGGATACTTTCCAGACAGATGGGCATTCACTAACTCTATGCAGTTGACTGTGAGGTCTCCAAACTCAGTCTTTCTCAGTTCTTCGAGGCAGTTAATCAATCTAGCGAATTCTTGATTATTTTGAAACTGTGCTATGCTGATGTGAGGTAAAAGAATCGGATAGTCAAATTTCATCTTCTTTATTTCAAGTATTGCCTGCAGTCCTTTGTTTAATTCTCCAATTTTGCCTCCGTCATGAACCTCTACCAAAACAACATTTGAAAAGATGTTAAGTCTAGGAAGGAGCACGTTGAACTTGTGAAATGTACGTAAAACTTCTTCTGCTTGACTGACTATTTTCTGCAAGTTACCTATCAGAATATCATCTTCATATATTTCAAATTCCCTCAGAAACCCACACCCTTTCACAGTGATATGTAAGTAATCTTTGGGGAATGGGTCAACACAAGGAAAAGTTGATAGCTTATCCTGAACCTTGGTTATTTTCTGAATCACCTTTTCATCCTTAATCTTTATGAGGAAAGTCAAAAACTGATTTCTTCCCTTAGCCCAATCGTTGTCTACACAGTTGTTTGTTATCTCTGGTTGAATTCTGTTCCTCTTTCTCCAGACATCAGCAAACCTATCTTCAATCCTGTCTTTAGGCAATCGCCATCACCATAATGAATCTCAAGTTGCTCGTTGCCTTTGTCTGCTTCAGTTTTTATGACTTATGGAGGAAACCAAGGTAGCTAGCGTGCAGTGGGCTTTGGGTTAGTTGAGCCAAGGTTTTATCCAAGAACTGGCTCAAAGAGAATACTTAATGGGAAAATGTGGTTATTTCTCTTCATTTAGCTTAATTGTCTTGCAGCATCTCCTTTCCAAATGTCCCATCAAATCTACACCAGCTCTAGCTCGCTCCTCTTCCTCTTCCAAATGCTTCTCAAAACCTACTTCCTCAACTCGCTTATAATTGTCAACTACAAAGGGATACCATTCTCTTTGGTATTTTGTATTTTCACAAGTCAAGTAAGTGTCACATAGCAAGCAGCTTGGAAGCTTCTTTTCTGCTGCACATTTTCTGTTTTCGCATGGTGCACCGCCACCGTTCAAGCACATTGGACATTGAGCTGTAGCGAACCATTCTAGTCCTTTTCTGAATTCCGCAAAACTGAAAGATTTTACCACGTGCTCCATCCAGTCATACCGAACCGTATCAACTAGCCTCTTCAGTTCTCCAGCAGCGAACTTCACCCTTCCGTTTCCATTTGGACATTGACCACAATAAACTCCACATATTCCATAATTTTTGTTTTCCACCTATTGACCCTCATCTGAGTAGAATGCTGATGTTCATAAAAAGCTTCACTGCCGAATTAATGTTTTTATTCTTTCATCACCCATTTTTTGCTTGTTACTTTTGTCGGTGTTATCACGCAGATTCTCACGGCTTCCAATTCCTTTTCCCTATTTCTTCCAGGTTTACTCATGTACTTGTCAAAGCTTTCCGGAACACGGTATTTGTCGATGAGTTTCTGTAGGTAAGGAATAATCTTTGCTTTTTCGCTGACGATTTCTGCCGTGCCAAATATTATTACGCTCTTGAACATAGAAGCATCTGATAGTGACTCATCCACTTCAAAGCACACTTTTGTATTTCGTCTTAAAGCGTCCATCTTTAAGCCTTTGTTGCATGTGTGAAAGAAAATCTTGCCATCTGCATAGCCAAAACCCACAGGCACAACGTAAGGCGTTCCATCTTCAAGCACAACGCCTAATCTGCCAACACGAGCACAACACAGAAACCTTTCAATCTCTTCACGTGACAT
>Ga0172364_10001874_pt1 | contig 16479 bp, 13 predicted proteins | sample LakKivSesite10cm_FD_114545 | JGI IMG/M metagenome (GOLD analysis project Ga0172364, IMG submission 114545) | Sediment microbial communities from Lake Kivu, Rwanda - Sediment site 10cm | ecosystem: Environmental > Aquatic > Freshwater > Lake > Sediment | place: Rwanda: Western Province, Lake... | reverse complement strand
TATATGGCTTGTCCTTGCAGGCTTGCGTCTGGGAATAAGGAGCAGGATTTGGATATAATCTGTCCTTGCGATTATCGGGATCCGGATTTAGAGGATTATGGGGCTTGCTATTGTGGTCTTTATGTTTCAGGCGAGGTTTTGAGCGGAAAGAAAAAAGTAGGCTCAATTCCGGAGCGGAGGGGGTTAAAAAGAGAGGAGGCAAAAATCAAAGCAGGCTTGGGTCAGGGTTTTTCTCTTTCTTATCCGGTCTGGCGGTGTAAAGTTTGTGGGTATCTTTGCGCGAGGGACCAGGCTCCTGGGATATGTCCGGTTTGCAAGGCGGGTAAGGAGCGGTTTGAGCTGTTTATTTCAAAGGGAGCGGGTTAGCAATCCCATTCACCGCAGGTATAGCAGAATCTGATTTCTGGTTTTCATTTTTCTATTTTTTGGGGGGATTGACAAAATTTTCATTTATGATATTCTAAAAAATAGAAGTAGACCGCTTGGATCCAGTTTAGGCTGGACCGAGACCGTGGAGAGCATTGGAGGTTAACAATTAAAATTGGGGATTGACCTTATCAGGTTTGATAGGGCAATTAACCAAAGGAGGGCAAAAATAATGCCTCCCGGTAAAAAGCGGGAGGCATTTTTATTTAAGGAGAAGGGGTAAAGATGGAAAAGAAAAAAAAGCTGACCATTCTGGATTTAGCGGAGATGAAATTGCATAAAGAGCTAATTACGATGATAACCGCTTATGATTACCCTTTTGGCAAAATCGTGGATGATGCGGGGATAGATATAATTCTGGTTGGAGATAGCGTAGGCACAGTGGTTCAGGGGGTAGCGAATACTTTGCCGGTGACGATGGATGAGATGGTTTATCATACCCGGCTGGTGGATCGGGCGAGGGAGAGGTCGCTTTTGGTTTTTGACCTTCCATTTATGAGTTATCAGGAGGGTGTGGAGCAGGCAAGGAAAAATGCGGGAAGAGCCATTAAGGAGACTGGGGCAGAGGCAGTGAAGTTAGAGGGTGGAGCTAATATGGCAGAGACCATAGAAGCGATTGTTAGCATAGATATTCCGGTGATGGCGCATATTGGCTTAACTCCGCAATCAGTGCATAAATTGGGTGGATTCCGGGTTCAGGGTCGGGATGAAGAGAAGCGGAAGAAATTGATAGAAGATGCAAAGGCAGTGGAAAATGCAGGAGCTTTTGCAGTGGTCTTGGAGCTGGTGCCGGCAGAGGTGGCGAAAGAAATAACTGAAATGTTGAGCATACCCACGATTGGGATTGGCTCCGGGATAGATTGTGATGGTCAGGTTTTGGTCTTGCACGATTTGCTTGGACTTAATCCGGGAAGGAAATTAAAGATGGTCAAGCAATATGCTAATGTTTATGAGATTGCTAAGAAGGCGGTGGAAGAGTTTTGTCAGGAGGTTAGGGGGAGGAAATTTCCGGGTCCGGAGCATACTTTTTATCTGGAGCCAGGAAAAGGGAAATAAAAAGTGAAACTGATAAAGTCCATAAGCTGGATGCAAAGGCTCTCGCTCAAGGCAAAGCGGGCGGGAAAGAAAATTGGGCTTGTGCCAACTATGGGTTATCTTCATCAAGGTCATTTAGAATTGGTCAAGAAGGCAGGCAGGCTCTCGGATTTAGTGGTGGTATCAATTTTTGTTAATCCCACTCAGTTTGGTCCTAAAGAGGATTTCAACCGCTACCCAAGAGACTTAACCGGAGATTTGGCAAAATTAAAGGGTCTTGGGGTAGATTATGTTTTTACTCCTTCTGCTAAGGAGATGTATCCAGATGGTTATCAGACCTATGTGGAGGTTGAGAATTTAAGCAAGGGTTTATGCGGGGATTTTCGTCCCGGGCATTTTCGGGGAGTGGCGACTGTGGTCTGTAAGCTGTTTAACATTGTCCAGCCAGAGTTCGCGATTTTTGGAGAGAAGGATTATCAGCAGTTAAAGGTGATAGAGCGGATGGCCCGAGACCTGAACCTTGGGATAAAGGTATTGGGAATGGACACGGTTCGGGAAAAAGATGGCTTAGCTATGTCCAGCAGAAACAGCTATCTTTCTAAAGAAGCTCGGGTTCAGGCGATATTTTTATCAAGAGCGCTTAAAGAAGCTAAAAAGCTGGTTGAGCAGGGGGAAAAGAGCGCAGAGGCTTTGATTGGCAAGGTTCGGGAGATAATTAGCGGGAATACTAATGGAAGGATTGAATATATAGAGGTTCGGGATGCTCTGGACTTAGCGCTGGTGGAAAAGGTGGATAAGCCTTGTCAGATATTGGTTGCGGTCTGGATAGGAAGGACTCGCTTGATTGACAATATCCGGGTTCAGCCAAAAAATAGTAAAAGGGGGTAGGGACAATGTTAAGAAGTATGCTTAAGTCCAAGATTCATAGAGCCACTGTGACCGCCTCAGAATTGGATTATGAAGGCTCTATAGAGATTGACCAGAATTTAATGGAGGCAGGGGATATTTTGAATTTTGAGGAGGTCTGGGTCTGGAATCTAACCAACGGCGCAAGATTTTCCACCTATGCGATTCCGGCTGAGCCTGGGTCTGGGAGAATCTGTGTAAATGGCGCGGCCGCAAGGCTCACTCAAGCTGGAGACACCGTCATCATTGCCAGCTTTGTGATTCTGGATGAGAAGGAGCTTCGGAATTATGAGCCAAGGCTGGTATTTGTGGACGAGCATAACCGAATCAAAGCGGTCCAAGGGAAAAAGGCTCAATTAAGCTCAATGGGCTAAACTGATTTTATGAAGCTCATCAGTGCGGAGCTGATTTTACCTATTACCGGTCCTCTGATTAAACAGGGCGCAGTTCTTATCAAGGATAAAAAAATCGCTAAAATTGGGCTAAGAAAAGAGCTAAAAAAAGAATACCCATCTGCTCAAGAATTTCATTATCCGGTTTTAATGCCTTCGCTTATCAATGCCCATACCCATTTAGAGTTATCTGGAATTGGCTTAATCAAGTCAAAAAATTTTGTCTCCTGGCTAATAGAAATAATCCAGAAAAAGCGTGAGCTTGACCCATTAAAAATAGAGCAATGCGCTTTGGCAGAAATAGAAAAAGCAGTCAAATTAGGCGTCTGCGCTTTTGGAGATATTATCAGTGAGCGGATAATGTTCAAGGTTCATCAAACCAGTCCTCTTTTTTCCAGCCTGTTTTTGGAGCTGATTGGAATGAGGGAAAATGAGATAAAAGAAAAGCTCAAGACCGCTAAGACTATTCTTGGGGGGGGCAATTATCAGCTTGGCAATAACCAATTGGGCTTAAGCCCTCATTCATCTTATACCGCGCATAAGGAGCTTTTCCGCTCTGCTAAAATTTTGGCAAAGAAGCAAAAATTAGCTCTTTGCGCTCATCTCGCGGAAAGCGAGCAGGAATCAGAGCTGGTAAGAACTGGAGCAGGCGAAATTATTAATTCTCTTTATCCATTGGTCAACTGGCAGGATATTAAGCCAGAGCCAAGCTGGCGCTCCCCCGCACAATATCTTAAAGAATTTATTGATGAGAATATCACTCTGGTTCATTGCGTTCAGGTGAGCGATGAGGATATAGAAATTCTCCGTAAAGCTAAAGCAGTGGTCCATTGTCCGAGAAGTAATTTGAGCCTGCTGGGAAAACTCGCGCCTGTGCCAAAAATGCTAAAGGCGGAAATCCCGGTTGCCTTAGGCACTGATAGCTCCGCCAGCGCGGGAGATTTAAATCTCTGGAATGAGATGAAAAAAATGCTTGAGCTTAAAGACCAATACCCGGGAGGGGAAATCAAGCCTTTTGAGATATTGAAAATGGCAACCATCAATTCCGCAAGAGCGATTTTTAGGGAGCACGAGCTGGGCGCAATTGAGCCAGGCAAAATCGCAAATCTGCTTGGAATAAATTTATCCTCCCGGCCTGCGGATACTGAGCAATTATGCTTTTCTATAATAGACGCTGGTGAGAGGGCAATAGAGAGCGTTTTTCTGGCAGGAGAAAAAATTTAACCTCATAAAAAATTCTTAACCCTGACTAATTAACTGAATCTTGACGAAAGCGGGAGTTGGTGTTAGGCTTAAATCTGGCAAGGGTAAGCCCTTGCTTTATTTCTAACCGGGGAGGAGGAAGTGGAGGAGAGGTATCAGCCGGAAAAGATAGAGCCCAAATGGCAGTCTCAGTGGGAAAAGGCAAAAGTTTTTGAAGTAGAGGTGGATAAGAATAAGCCCAAGTTCTATCTATTAGAGATGTTTCCTTATCCCTCAGGTCGGCTTCATATGGGTCATGTGCGGAACTATTCTATTGGCGATGTGGTGGCTCGGTATAAGGCGATGAGCGGGAATAATGTGCTTCATCCAATGGGCTGGGACGCGTTTGGCTTGCCTGCGGAGAATGCGGCAATAGAGCACAGGATTCATCCTGCAAAATGGACTTATCAGAACATAGAGAATATGAGGGGTCAGCTCAAGCGCCTGGGTTATTCTTATGACTGGAGGAGGGAATTTGCGACCTGCGATGCTAATTATTATAAATGGGAGCAGTTGATTTTTTTGAAGATGCTGGAGAAGGGACTGGTTTATAAAGCCAAATCCTGGGTGAACTGGTGTCCACGGTGCAACACGGTTTTAGCCAATGAGCAGGTGGAAGGAGGATATTGCTGGCGTCATCCAGATACTTTAGTTGAGCAAAAGATGCTCTCCCAATGGTTTTTTAAAATCACTGCTTATGCGGAGGAATTATTGGAATGGACTTATCAGCTTCCGGGCTGGCCTGAAAAAGTTTTAGTGATGCAAAGGAACTGGATTGGGAAATCCATTGGCGCATATATTCATTTTCCTTTAGAAAAGAGCTATCAAGACCCAGGGACCAAAGAAAAGATAGACAAAATCATTGTTTATACCACTCGCCAGGATACGGTCTATGGAGCGACCTTTATGAGCATCGCGCCAGAGCATCCTTTAGCAGAGATTCTTTCCAAAGGCACGAGTGAGGAAGAAGCGGTGAAGGAATTTTGCAAGCGGGTTCGGGCAGAGGACAAGTTCAAGCGCTCAGCCGAGGGATATAAAAAAGAGGGAGTGTTCACTGGCGCTTATTGTTTGAATCCAATGACCAAGAAGAAGATTCCGATATTTGTGGCAAATTTTGTTTTGATGGAATATGGCACAGGCTCGGTTATGGCAGTTCCTGCGCATGACCAGAGGGATTTTGATTTTGCCAAGGTCTATGGATTAGAGATTATTCCAGTGGTTCAGCCCGAGGGAGAGCCTTTGCTTAAAGCAGAGGAGATGAAAAGCGCTTATATTGAAGAAGGGGTGATGATAAATTCCGGTCCCCATAATGGGATGAAGAGTCAGGAGTTCCGAGAGCTGATTGCCCAAAAATTGGGAGAAGAAGGAAAAGGTGGTGCCACGGTAAATTATCGGCTTCGGGACTGGCTGATTTCTCGTCAGCGCTATTGGGGAGCGCCGATTCCAATAATTTATTGTGAGAAATGCGGGATGGTGCCAGTGCCAGAAAAGAATTTGCCAATGGAATTGCCCTTGAATGTAGAATTTGACCCGAACATCACTGGGAATCCTTTGGCAAGGGTGAAAAGCTGGGTGAATACCCGGTGTCCCAAATGTCAGGGACCAGCCAAAAGAGAGACCGACACGATGGATACTTTTGTTGAGTCCAGCTGGTATTTTGAGCGGTTTGCCTCAGCCAATTATGAGCAGGGGATATTTGAGCCAAAAGCAGTTGATTACTGGATGCCAGTTGACCAATACATTGGAGGGATTGAGCATGCGGTTATGCATCTGCTTTATGCCAGATTTTATACCAAGGTGCTCAGAGACCTGGGATTATTAAAAATAGATGAGCCGTTTTTGAACCTGCTCACTCAGGGAATGGTGATTAAGGAGTCTTTTTCCTGCCCCGGACACGGTCAACTTGCTCAAGAGCAAATTACCAATGATAACAAATGCGCAATTTGCGGGGCTTCGGTGGGAGAGCGGGTGATACAAGAAGGGAAACCAGCGGTTCGGGTTTGTTTGGGGCATGGATATTTTTATCCGGAGGAGGTTCAGGATTTAAAGTGCCCGGTTTGCGGTCTTGGGATAGAGACTGGTCGGAAGGAGAAGATGAGCAAGTCCAAGAAGAACATAGTTGACCCAGAGGATTTGGTCAATCGGTATGGAGCGGACACGGTTCGGCTGTTTTGCCTTTTTGCCGCGCCACCGGATAAGGAGATTGACTGGAGCGATGAAGGGGTGATGGGCTGTTATCGGTTTTTAAACCGCATCTGGACCTTGACCTATAAATATCTGGATAAGATAAAGGAGTTAGGGGGTAAGAGTGAGGAATACGATTTTTTAAGAGGAGCAGAGGATGAGGTTCAGCTCTTCAGGAAGATAAACCGAACCATAAAAGACGCTGGGGAGCGATTGGAGCGGTTTCTTTTTAACACTGCAATCAGTGCGATGATGGAGCTTTATAATGAACTCGCTGGATTTGACCCAGACAAGGGAGATACCAAAAAGAGATACGCGCTTTTGAAAAAAGGGATAGAGACCCTGGTTTTGCTGTTGAGCGCTTTTACTCCACACATCTGCGAGGAGCTATGGAAGGAGCTGGGTAATAAAGGTTTTTTAGCAGAGGAGAGATTTCCGAGTTTTGATGAGCGGGCGCTTAAGGAGGATAAATTTTTGTTAGTGGTTCAGGTGAATGGTAAGCTCCGGGCGAGATTAGAAGTCAGGGTGGAGGCGAGTGAGAATGAGATTCAGGAATTAGCTTTATCTCATCCTAATGTTCAGGCGCATATTCAGGGTAAGAAGGTGAAGAAGGCGATTTATGTGCCCAAAAAACTAATCAATCTGGTTGTATAAAAAATGCGGGTGAGAAAATTTGAGAGGCTCAAACCTGGCTCGGTCAAGGCTTGCGCAATCACGATAGGCGCGTTTGACGGGGTTCATCTCGGTCATCGGAAAATTTTTAGGACTCTGATTGGTTTGACTAAAAAAAGAAAGCTCTTAGCCAGCGCAATCACCTTTCAACCACTGCCCCGGGAAATTTTTAATAATGAGGGAAGCGGGATAGCTATTCTTTCTTTTGAGGAGAGGAAAAGAAGGATTGAGCAGGCTGGGATTGAACTCTTGGTGGTGGTTGATTTCAATTTAAAATTTGCCCAAAAGGGCGCAGAGGAGTTTATGGAGGAATTGAGGGCAAAGTTAAATCCCAGGCTAATCGTGGTAGGGCATGATTTTAGATTTGGGAGTGGAAAAAGCGCGGATGAGCGCTGGTTAAGAAAATATTGTCAAAAGATGAGAATAGAGCTAAAGGTGGTTCCTGCGGTTAAACTTGGGAGCGAGCTGGTTAGCTCCAGCAGAATAAGAAGCGAGCTTAAAGCAGGGAATTTAGAAAAAGCCAATCAGTTATTAGGAGAGCCTTATCAGTTAGAGGGAAGGGTGATTTATGGGCATCATCGGGGGAAAAGACTGGGATTTGCTACCGCAAATTTATCTTGGAGAAAAGAGCCTTTGGTTCCGAGAGGGGTTTATGTCGCAAGAGTTTTTTTCAATCAGCGGTTATATCCTTCGGTAGTGAATATCGGATTTAATCCTACCTTTGGAGATAAAGAGCTTAATATAGAGGCTCATCTTTTGGATTTCAAAGGAGAGCTTCACGGGAAGACGCTTAAAATCAGCTTGCTCAAGTTTTTGAGGTCTGAGAAAAAGTTTGAAAAGGCAGAGGACTTAGTGGTCCAGATAAGAAAAGATATTAAAAGGGCAAGAGCCTATCTGGGTTTACGATGAAGCGGTTTCGGGTATGGATTGGGCTTGGGTTAAGCGGGATTTTTATCTGGTTAGCGCTTCGCCAAGTGAAGGACTTTGGGATCTTTGTTTCTGCTTTTCAGGGCTTGAAGATATGGGCATTGGGCTTAGGGATATTGGGCTATTTTGTGGTCTTTTTGTTCCGAGCCTGGCGCTGGCATTATATTCTTTTAAGTCAAATGAGATTGAAATTTTCTTCCAGTTTTATCGGCTTGATTATCTGTTATATGGCTAACAATTTATTACCGCTTCGGGCTGGGGAACTGGTCAGAGCGGTGGTGGTCGCAAGGAGGGAGAAAAAGAGCTTCAGCCCGGTTTTTGCGACCGTGGTGCTGGAGAGGGTCTTTGATAGCTTGGCAATTATTTTCTTTCTGGCAATGACCTTGCTCTGGATAGAGGTTCCTGAGCAATTTGGGGATTTAAGAGCAGTGATGCGTAAAGGAGGGATAGCAGGGTTAGCGTTAGCTTTGGTTTTAATTATGGTTCTTTATGGATTTTATTATTTTCAAGATAATTTTTTAAACTGGACCAAAATTCTGACTAAGCCCTTTGGGAAAAAAATTCAGGAATTTGTTCTAAAGGAGTTAGAAAAATTTGCTCAGGGATTAGTGATTCTGGGCAAGCCTTCAAGGATTTTAGTGGTGATGATGATGTCCCTTTTAGTTTGGCTCGTGAATTTAATTCCTATCTGGGCAGTGGGGATTGGATTTGGAGTCAGGTTCGGATTTATGGATTGTTTATTATTAGTGGTTTTAGGCGCTTTTTCCGCTTCCATTCCCGCAGCGCCCGGGTTCTGGGGGACCTTTCATTGGATTACCTCAGAAGGGATAAAATTCCTCGGGGTATTAAGCCTAAACCAGGCTCTTGCTTATGCGATTGTTCTTCATAGTTTTTATTTCTTTCCCAGCACCTTGCTGGGCTTAATTTTGCTCTGGAGAGAAGGCTATACTTTGGGTGAGCTGGAAAACAAAGCTGAGCAGGCTCAACCGGATTTAGAAAAAATTTAAAATGAGTGATAATCAACAAAAAATTTTATTATGTCTAATCAGCCTGATTTTGGCGGGCTTTGCCAGTGTCTATTTTTTTAAATCCGCGCCCGGCGCGTTTCCGATTGATGATGCTTACATCCATCTAACTTATGCAAAAAATTTTGCTTCAGGAGAGGGCTTTAGCTTTAATCCCGGGGAGAAAAGTTTTGGCAGTTCCAGCCCGCTCTGGGTTTTTTTGCTTTCTGCGTTGGTTAAATTTTTAGAGCCTCATTTTTTAGTTCGCCTGGTCAGCTTTTTTTGCCTATGGCTAACATTATTTTTATCCATGCTGATTATTTATCAGGAGATTAGCCATTTAAACTCTATCTATAAAATTTTATTTAGCTTAATTCCCGCATTATTTCTTTCTGGCTCAGGCAATTTTTTATGGATTAGCTACTCTGGGATGGAGTCTGGGCTATGGACTTTGCTCTGCTTAGCGGTGGTTTATTTTTTAATTAGCGAAAAGCCAAGCTGGGCAGGATATATCTTACTCGGCTTAACTATGCTTTGCAGGTTAGAGGCGGTTTTGCTCTGGGCATTGGTTATCTTTTGGCAGGTTTATTATTTAAAGCATAGGAGAAGGATTTTTTTCGGTGCGCTGATTGCGCTATTGATTCCCTTAGGCTTTCATCTCTGGGCATATTTTTCATTGGGGAGCTTTTTTCCGATTACCAGAGCTGGGAAATTAGCAAGTAATCTGTTCAATGCCGGGTTTTCTTTGAGAGGGGGCTTTGTGTTTTTGGCTCGGCATTTGAAATACCTATGGATTACTCAGCCAGAGGTGATTATCATTTTGCTTATAGTAATAGCTTCGTGGATTTTGTATCTGGTTTTGGAAAAGCCTAAAATGGGCGGGATAAAGACAATCGGGGTGTTTTGGCTTTTTGCGCTTGGGGTTTTTATTTATCATTCTCAATTTTTCCGTAGCACTGAGATAATAACTCCCTGTCATAATTTTCGTTATCAGGTTTTATTATTTCCTGCTATAGGATTAGGTTTAGCTTATGCTTTTCAGATTTTATTTATCTTTTACAAAAAGAGCTGGACCAAGCTCTTGGTGGGAGCAATCATCGCGATTATTTTGTGCACCGGCTTTTATAGGATTAGGCTCTGGAAGGAGTTATTTTTAAATCAGTCCATTCATATTTTTGATGTTCACCAACGCACCGCTAAATGGTGTGAATTAGCGCTTCCAGTTTCAGCTCATATCGCTTGTTTTGACATCGGCTCCCTGGGGTTTTATTCCGGGAGATATGTTATAGACCTGGGGGGCTTGCTTGACCCTGCGCTTCATCGGTATCTGGAAAAAGGAGCAGTTGGAGAATATCTCAAAGAGAAAAAAGCCAGTCATTATATTGAGATGGGCACACCTGGGTCAGAGCGAATTTTAGGGGTGAGAAAGGACCGAGGAAGGCTCTATGAGCTTGTTCCGATAGGATATTTTAGCGGACAGCGAATCAGGGAGCCGGTTTTAATTCATTCTTGGGAGATGAAGGTTTTTGAGCTCAAATGGCTGGATGATAATAATTAGGAACAGGGAAGAAATGAAGAGATTTTATTTTTGGCGGTTGGGAATTCTGGTTTTGGTATTTCCTTTAGTTTTATTTGCTAAAGAGGGGTTAAAGCCCGCAGAGGTGATTATTGGTCTGGGCGCAGGACCAGCGCAGAAAAAGGATGGTTCTATTAATAAGGAACTGAAAGCCCGGGTGGAGAAGGTGGTTGAGCTTTATCAAGCTGGACTTGCGGATTATATTATTTTCACAGGCGGGGAAACCGGAGGCGGTTGTGAGGCAGAGGCGATGAAAGAATTAGCAGTGAAAATGGGTGTTCCTGGGGATAAAATTTTTCTGGAGAGCCAAGCGATTGACACTATCACCAATGCCAAGTATTCCATAGAGCTAATGAAGGAGCAGGGCTTTAAAACCGCGATTCTGGTTTCTAATCCTTATCATCTGGTCCGAGCAAAATGGCTATTCAACGCTTATCCGGGATTAGAGTTTCAGAGCGCAGGAGCAAGAAGTAGTAAAAATTTATTTTATGATATAAGCCTGATTAGTTATGAAGCCTTAGCTTGGTTTAGTTATATTTTTAGAGAGCCAAGAGAGAAGCTAAAGCCTTTAACAACTCCTTAAAATTTTCTTGACAATCATTTAAGGATTTGCGAAAGTTTTTAAAAGGAGGAGGCGATGAAAGATTATCGGGACAAAAGTTTCTGGTTAAGTTCTGCATCTTACCAGGAGAATTCTCCGCTGAGTGAAGATTTAGAGGTTGATGTTTGCATTATTGGAGGAGGATTTACAGGCTTGAGCAGTGCCTATTATATCAAGCAGAAGAAGCCTGATTTAAGCATTGCGCTTTTAGAGTCTGAGGTGATTGGCTATGGAGCGAGTGGAAGGAATGGTGGGTTCAGTATGCCGTTATTGGGCTGGAATATAAGTTATTTGGTCTGGGCGTTCGGGGTAGAACGGGCAAAAATTGCGCATCAATATATGCTTGCTTCAGTAAGAAGGACCAGGGAGCTGGTGGAGAAAGAAAAGATAGATTGTGATTTGGAATATAATGGGCTATTGGTGCTTGCCCGGAGTGAGCGGATGATGAGGGCTTTGGAGGGAGACCTCAGGAGCTATGAAAAGCTCGGGGTAAAAGATGTGGAGCTATTGGATAAGAACGGGTTAAAGGATAGATTGAATTCCGCCTGTCATATTGGCGCGCTTTATGAGCCAGAGACCTGTATCTTAAATCCTGCCAAATTAGCCTGGGGGATGAAAAGCGCAATTGAGAAAATGGGTGTGAAGGTTTTTGAGCGGACTCCAGTTAATCGGTTTGAGCCTGGGAAAGAGGTGGTGGTTTGGACTCCCAGAGCAAAGATTAAGGCAAAGTATCTGGTTTTAGGGACCAATGCCTGGACGGTTCGGCTGAATATCAATAAGAGCTGGTATGTTCCGATGTTCACCTATATTATTTTGACCGAGCCTTTGGATGAAAAGCATTATGAGAGTTTAGGCTGGAAAAGACGGGAGGGGATAGAAGATAGAAGGCAATTGGTTCATTATTTGCGGTTGAGCAAAGATAATCGGCTTTTATTTGGCGGTCGGGATGCGCCCTATTATTTTGGCAATCAAGTGGAGGGAAGGGATAGCCATCAAAGAATTTTTGCCGGCCTGGAAAAGGACATAAAGGAATTTTTCCCGGGGCTTAGAGACAGCAAAATTACTCATCGCTGGGGAGGACCGGTTGCCATTACTTTATTTTTTGTTCCTCGCTTTGATTATTATCAGGAGCAAAGCAACATCGTTTATGGGATGGGCTATTGCGGACACGGAGTAGCGCTTTCCACCAGCGCAGGACTGATTATTCACGATTTACTTTTTGAGCCAGAAAGTGATGTCAAGAAGCTATTGTTTGTTGAAAACCCAGAGGCGTTTCTTCCGCCAGAGCCGTTCCGCTGGGTTTTGGTCAATGCGGTCAAGGATAGCTTACTGCTTTATGATTATCTCACTAAAGCTTAAAATTTTTTTGAACTCTACTCGGTGAGAAGAATTTTCTGGCAGGAATCATTTAGCGGGGATAATTTTTCTTTTGGAAAATTTTCTTTTGGGTCATCAAATAACGCTAAAAAATATGCGATTTTTTTGAGATGATTTAATCCTGCGCCAAAATCCACGCCAGAATTCGGCGCCTGAGCCCGCACCTTATAGCCCTGCTCTATATAGAATTTGGCTAAACCAAAGCATTGGCTAATTAGCTTTTCTCTGGCAGGAGAATCAGGAACTGGTCTTATGAGAGGGATATTTAATATGATAGCTAAAAACTGCTCAGATTCTCGCTCGGTCTCCTGGACTAAAATTTGAGCGCTTTTTGCGCTTGCCTTCCAGTCTATCCAATGAGGATGGTCCCCAGGTAGATAAGGTCTAAAGCCAAAAAGCTCTGCGCCAAGTCCTTTCTGGGGATAATTAAAAACTCCGGGTTTGACTGGCGCTGAACAAAAGGGCAGGTCCTTAAGGAGGGGCTTTGGAAGGATAATCAGCTCATCCGGGATTTTGACTTTTTTGGTTTTTTCAAAAAATCCGAATGGGAACCGAGTTCTGATTAGAAGCTGATTAAATTTTACTCTTCCTCTGGATTTTAAAGTGATTGGCGCAAAACCGGGATAAGTGGTCTTGGGCTGGAGGATAAGAAAATAAGCAGAAACCTGATTATCATTGATGGTCTCAATAATTGTAATTCCTGCGCTGGGAAAAAAATTCCTCTGATTCTGAGCCTGATAAATGATGGAAAATGGCTCATCCGCATAGACCGCTTCCGGGATTCTTCTTGAGACGATTAACTCTGTGATTGCCATTTCTGAGAGCAAAAAGCTCGCCAGCAAAAGGCTAATCAGAACTGAGAGAATAAGATATAAAAGGTTATTGCCGGTATTGATGGAGGCAAAGCCGAAAAACAGTATTAAGCCTAAATAAATCCAGCCGGTAAGAGTGATTTTGACCTGACGATTGACCAGATAGCCGGGAAGGCTTAACTTTTTTAATGACAAAAAGCGGTCTCTTAAAATTTTTTGCTTTTGACCTGGCATTATATCTTTTATTATACTTAAGCAAGAGGAGAAATTCTAAAGGCTTGAAATTTTCTGACCAGATTTGACAAAAAGATAATTATGATAGAGAAAAAAACTGGTTAGAAAAAAGGAGGCAAAGAGATGACCGGGCAAATGATTTTAATAGTTATCAGCGCAGTGATTCTGGTTTTAGTTTTAATTTTGCTTTTGCGAAGAAGTGAAGGGCAAGAATTAAAAACTGATTTAGCGAGGTTTGAGGAGCGATTTCAATTATTGAATGCTAACTTAACCAAAGCTGAGCAGGCAATACGGGAGGAGGCAAGGAGTAATAGGGAGGAACTGGCGCAGGCATTGAAAAATTTTTTGGATAGCTCCAGCCAGAGAGTGATGGAGTTGACCCAGCTAAATGAGCAGAAGTTGGAGAATATCAGGCAATCGGTGGAAAACAATTTGAAATCCATTCAAGAGGAAAATAGCAAGAAGCTGGAAGAGATGCGGGCAACTGTTGATGAAAAACTTCATAGCACTTTGGAGAAAAGGCTCGGGGAATCGTTTAGCCAGGTCAGTGAGCGGTTAGAGGCGGTTCATAAAGGCTTAGGGGAGATGCAGAAATTAGCGGGTGAGGTTGGGAACCTGAAGAATGTTTTGAGCAATATCAAAACCCGAGGAATTATGGGAGAGATTCAGCTGGAAAATATAATTGAGCAAATTTTGACCTCAGAGCAGTATGAGAAAAATGTTAGAATTGAAGGAAGGGAATCAGTGGAATTTGCTATTAAACTACCGGGCAAAGATGATGGGGTGGTGTTTTTACCTGTTGACTCCAAGTTTCCATTGATGGAATACGAAAGGTTATGTGAGGCGCTGGAACAGGCGGATAAGGAGCTGGTCAAAGCCTGTGGAGATAGTTTTGAAGCATCAGTAAAGTTGCGGGCAAAAGAGATTAAAGAGAAGTATATTTGCCCGCCGAGGACCACGGATTTTGCGATTATGTTTGTGCCGATAGAAGGATTGTATGCAGAGATTTTGCGCAGACCCGGACTGTTTGACTACCTGCAAGGTCAGCTTAAAGTGGTGGTTTCGGGTCCTTCTACTTTGTCAGCAATTCTCCATAGTATTCAGATGGGATTCAAGACCCTGGCAGTGGAAAAGAAGGCAAGCGAGGTTTGGAACCTGCTTTCTGCGGTGAAAACTGGTATGGGTAAATTTATGGTAGAGCTATCTAAAACCAAAAGCCACCTGGATGATGCTTATAGCAGTATTGATAGAGCGGTCAAGGAGACAAATAAAATTGATAAAAAACTAAAACAGGTGGAAGCACTGCCCACAGCTGAAGCAGAAAAAATCTTATCCGCAGGTGAAGTAGAGATAGAAGATACCACGGAATCTTAAATCTCATAAATTATTTTATTGGGAGAGATGATATTTTTACTTCCTTAGTAAAAATTTTATTATCAACTTTTAAACACTCAATTTTTGCTTACCACTTTTTTGCGCTAAAATATGAAGATTAAATCGGGAATAAAGATGAAAAAGTTATTGATTATAGGGCTGGATTGCGCGACCCCGGAGCTGGTCTTTGAGCAATTCGCAAATGAGCTTCCCAATCTTCGCTCCCTCTGGGAAAAAGGCTTTAAAGCAAAGATGGTCTCAACCATACCTCCAATCACGGTCCCAGCCTGGACCTCAATGATGACCAGCAAAGACCCGGGTCAGCTCGGGTTTTATGGGTTTCGCAACCGCGCTGGATATGGCTATGAGGAGCTTTATTTTGCTAATGCTAAATATGTAAAGGATAAGACAGTCTGGAACTATCTTAATCGGCATCGGTTAAAAACTTTGATTTTTGGGGTTCCCCAGACCTATCCGCCTAAGCCTTTAAATGGGATTATGGTCTCCTGCTTTCTCACTCCGGATAAAAACGCTCCGTATACCTATCCAGAAGAAATAAAAATGGAGTTAGAGCGCTCTGCGGATGGCGATTACATTATAGATGTTAAGGATTTTCGCACTGATAATAAAAAACGGCTGATTGAGCAGATTTATCTTATGACCGAGCGCAGGTTCAAAGCCTTTCGGCATTTTTATAAAAAAGAGGACTGGGCATTCGCGATGATGGTGGAGATGGGAATTGACCGGATTCATCACGGCTTCTGGAGATTTTTTGATTCCGGGCATCGGCTTTTTGAGCAAGGTAATCCTTATCAAGAGGTGATTCCGGATTATTATATCTATGTTGATAAGGAAATCGGCAAACTTTTAAATGAGCTTGATGGCAAAACCAGCGTGATAGTGGTCTCAGACCATGGCGCGAAAAGGATGCAAGGAGCGATTTGCGTGAATGAGTGGCTTCAAAAAATGGGCTGGCTGAAATTAAAAGAAAAGCCCAAAGAGATGACCAAATTAAAGATGGATAATATAGATTGGGCGCGGACCCGGGTCTGGAGTGAAGGGGGGTATTATGCTCGGATGTTTTTCAATGTGAAGGACCGGGAGCCGAAGGGAATCATCCCAAAGTCAGAGTATGAGAAGTTCCGAGATGAGGTGAAAAGCGCGCTGGAGGCAATCACTGATGAGAATGGGAAAAATATCCGCACTCGGGTATTTAAGCCAGAGGAAATTTATAAAGAGGTAAAAAATATCCCGCCGGATTTGATTGTCCATTTTGGGGACCTGGACTGGCGCTCCGCAGGCTCAATCGGCACTGGCACGATTTATCTTTATGAGAATGACACCGGTCCGGATGATGCCAATCACGCTCAGGAAGGGATTTTCATCTGGGATATTGCCCCTGGTCGGCTAAAAGCTCAAACCGATTCTATCTCTATTTATGACATTGCGCCGAGCATTCTTCAATATCTTGGCATTGACCCACCAGAGGATATGATTGGAAATTCGCTAATCAAAGGGTAGAATATATCCTTTAAGGAGGAATTAAGAATGAAGGGGTTTACGCTCTGGTTCACGGGCTTAAGTGGCTCTGGCAAAAGCACTCTTGCGCATAAAGTTGAGGAGATTTTATTAGAGCGAGGAGTGAAGGTAGAGGTGCTGGATGGGGATGTGGTTCGCCAGAATTTGAGCAAAGGACTGGGTTATTCCAAAGAGGACC
>Ga0172364_10001872_pt1 | contig 16485 bp, 15 predicted proteins | sample LakKivSesite10cm_FD_114545 | JGI IMG/M metagenome (GOLD analysis project Ga0172364, IMG submission 114545) | Sediment microbial communities from Lake Kivu, Rwanda - Sediment site 10cm | ecosystem: Environmental > Aquatic > Freshwater > Lake > Sediment | place: Rwanda: Western Province, Lake... | reverse complement strand
TGTCTGCCTCGCAACCGACGATCTTGGGTGGCCTGTCCTGCGCTTTCAATGCCAGCGCGATGGAGACGCTGACGCAGTCAGCACCGATAATCGCGACTTGTGTAAAATCCATTGTGACTTCTCCTTCCGTAGCGTGGACGAGATAGCCTCTCGTTCTGCTGTGGACAAGATGCCATCTTGTCCTACATTTTCTAGTTCAGGTTGTCGGCCGCCTGGAGGGCAGCCAGCAATTGATCCTCTTCGGCAGTGAAAGACGAGCCGGTCGCCAGCCGGTCCTGGTGTCGCCGGATCAGGGCGCTAGTGAGCGGCGAGCAGCCGGCCTCCTGTGCCTGGCGCGCTCCCATCTCTGGATGCCGGGCGTGGATGACCCAGGCGCGATGCCAGCCCTGTGGCTCTCCCCGGCTCAAGTGGATCAGCAAGCGCGGTGCAAAGCGTTCCACAAGCACAATCACCGCCCGCTGCCATGGGGTCAACCGGGCGGCGGCCTTGCCTGCGTCGTGCAACAGTGCCGCCGCCAGAAGTTGAGGATGCACGTGGCCTGCCTGCCGGAGCGTATGGTACACCGCCAGGGCGTGGCGTTGGTCTTGAGTGGCCTGGCGGCGGAAAAGCTCTCGTGCTTCCGGCGTCAGCATGTGTATTGCCTGTTCTATTTCCTCCTCTGGAACACGCGCAGTCAATGCTCGGAAAAACTGTCCCACGCGATAGCAGACTGTTTCGACCATGCTGTGCTCAGTACACCAGCAATACGCGGACCATAAAACTCATAGCCGGGCCCATAATCAGGCTGAGGACGCCAAGTCTTGATAGGAGGTACAGGATCAACATCAGCCCCATGCCTCCAAAGTACTCCAGCCGATCCATCACATTGGCCCACGCTGGCGGCAATAACCAGGCCAGGACGCGCGAGCCGTCGAGCGGTGGGACGGGGATCAGGTTAAAGAGCGTCAAGATCAGGTTGATCATGACAAAGTTGAGCAGGATACCCCGCAGGCTGATACCAGAAGTGCTGCTCGCATAGAGGTCCAGCCAGCCCATCCGAAATGGGATCGCGGCCAGCATGGCCAGCACCAGGTTGGAAAACGGACCGGCGACGCTCACCAGCGCCCAACTGGCACGCCTGTTCCCACGCAGGCGGTAGGGGGCCACGGGCACCGGTCTCCCCCACCCAAACCCAAAGAGTACCAGGCTCAGTGTCCCGATGGGGTCCAGGTGGGCCAAGGGGTTGATGGTCAGGCGACCACGTAATGCGGCCGTATCGTCTCCCAGGTGGTAAGCTGTCCAGGCGTGGGCCCACTCGTGGATCGGCATGCTGGTCAGGAACAGGATCGCCAGCGTGATGAGCCGATCCAGGTTGAACAAGTTCATCAGATCCAACGTGTCTCCCTCACTTGATCGCTGTCAGAAGTAGTCTGTAATTATAACACGTTTATCGGAAAGGAGCGAACAGAGTGTAGCGTGTTGTGTGTTCCGTAGGTTATGGTTGCTTCCAGTTCCCGATGGTGCTATAATCGTTTTGGGAGGTGCGATGAAACTGAGCCGAGAAGAAGTACAACATATCGCCGGATTGGCCCGGTTAGCGCTGAGCGACGAGGAGCAGGCGCTGTATCAGGAGCAACTTTCGGCCATCCTGGAGCATTTTGCGCGCTTGCAGGAACTGGACACCGAGGCTATTTCGCCTACGGCGACGACTCTGCCGCTCCGCAACGTGATGCGCGCTGACGAGCCCCGGCCTCCCTTCTCCCGCGAGGGCATCCTGGCCAACGCCCCTGCCATCGAGAAGGGATGTTTTAAGGTGCCGGCGGCGCTGGAGTAGAAACGTACGATGGAACTCTGCCAATTGACCATCCACGAGGCGCGTCGCCGCCTGGCCGCGGGGGAGTTCACGGCGGTCGAATTGACTGAGGTGGTGTTGGAGCGTATCGTAGCGGTGGACAACGACGTCAAGGCCTACCTGACGTTGACGCCGGAGGAGGCGCTGGCACAGGCCCGCGCCGCCGACGAGCGCCGCGCTGCTGGCGAGGACACGCCGCTGCTGGGTATCCCGCTGGCGGTCAAGGATGTGCTCTGCACGGAGGGCATTCCCACCACGTGCGGCTCCCGCATCCTGGAGGACTTTGTCCCGCCTTACGACGCCACTGTCGTCGAGCGCCTGAAGGCCGCCGGTGCGGTCATTCTGGGCAAGACGAACACCGACGAGTTCGCGATGGGCTCTTCCACCGAGAACTCTGCCTTCTTCACGACCCACAACCCCTGGGACCTGAGCAGGGTGCCGGGTGGTTCCAGCGGCGGGAGCGCGGCTGCGGTTGCCGCCGGCGAAACCTTAGGCGCGTTAGGCACCGACACCGGCGGTAGTGTGCGCCAGCCGGCGGCGCTGTGTGGGGTCGTCGGCCTCAAGCCAACCTACGGGCGAGTCAGTCGCTACGGGCTGGTGGCGTTTGCCTCTTCGTTGGACCAGGTAGGCGTGTTGGCCAAGGACGTGACCGACGCGGCGATTTTGCTGGAGGCTATTGCCGGTTACGACCCCTGCGATTCCACCTCGATGGATGTGGGGGGGTATAACAGCGGATTACAGGACAGCAACGGATTAGGGGACAAGAACGGATTACAGGACAGCAACAGATTAGGGGACAGTAACGGATTGGCGGGGGTGCGGGTTGGGGTGCCGACAGAGTATTTCGTGGAGGGGATACAGCCGGAGGTGGAGGCGGCGGTGCGTGCGGCGGTGGACGTGCTGGCCGGGCTGGGGGCTGAGGTGATGGAGGTGCGCCTGCCCCATACGGACTATGCGCTGCCGGTCTATTATCTGATTGCCCCGGCGGAGGCGAGCGCCAACCTGGCCCGTTACGACGGCGTGCGCTACGCGCTGCGGGTGGGCGGTGGTGGACTGGACGAGATGTACAAGGCCACGCGCGGGCAAGGGTTCGGCCCTGAGGTCAAGCGGCGCATCATGCTGGGCACGTATGCTCTCTCCGCCGGGTATTACGACGCTTATTATCTCAAAGCGCAGAAGGTGCGCACGCTGATCAAGGCCGACTTTGACGCTGCGTTCGAGCAGGTGGACATTATTGTCGCACCGACCAGTCCGACGACGGCCTTCCGTATCGGGGAGAGGACCGATGATCCATTGCAGATGTATCTTTCCGACGTCTTGACGCTGGCGGTGAACCTGGCGGGCATCTGTGGGCTGAGCCTGCCTTGCGGATTCGACGCGGAGGGCTTGCCGATCGGGTTGCAAATGATCGGGCCGGCGCTGGGGGAGGAGCGGATTTTGCGCGTGGCGTACGCTTACGAGTGGGCGACTGACTGGCATCTGCGGAGGCCGACGCTATGAACCTGGAGGCGGACGCCCGGGCCTGGTTGGCATACGCTGAGGCAGACCGCCGGTCTGCCTACAACGCGATGCGGGCGGACGATTACCGGGATGTGGCTCTCCACTGCCAGCAGGCAGTTGAGAAGCTATTGAAAGCAGCCATCGTCCAGCAGACTGGCCGTCGTCCTCCGTACGAGCATAGCTTCTGGAAACTGTGGAAGCATATCTCTGGTGTAACCTGTCCGCCAGATATTGAGGAAGCGCTGGCGGCTCTCAATCCGCACTACTTTCTGAGCCGCTATCCAATTGTAGACATTGAGTATGACCTGGAGGCGGCCCGGGAGATGATAGAGCGTATGGAGCAAGTATGGCAATGGCTTACAGAGAGCGTGAACTTACCGACCGAATAGTCTGCTACATTGCCTTTCTAGGCCAGCGTATTCGAGTAGAGCGCGTTTTCCTTTATGGGTCGTATGCGTACGGTGTGCCCCGTTCACGCAGTGATATAGACCTGGTGGTGCTCTCTCCGGACTTTGCACCGATGGATCGCCGTCGCCGCCAGGAGCAACTGGCTATCTGGGCCTGGCAGGCAGGCGTGGGAGACATCGAAGCCCTGGGGCTGACACCAGAGGAATTTGAACTCGTCAGCGACTTGAGCCTGTTGGGCGAGGTACGCGAGAAAGGTATCATGGTGTACGATGCCGCGCGCCCGGAGCGTACTCCCGCTGTAGCGCTGCGGGAGCAGAGGGTGGAATATGGGGGTGAATGATGGGTGATCCCTATAGCCAGTACGAGGCCGGGCTGAACCGGCTGTTGACACAGTTAGGCCAGGACCATCCGCGCTATACCGAGGCGCTGGTTCTCCAGCAACGCCTGCTGGAGAACTTGGGCCGAGTGCGCCGTTATGGCGATACTGAGACCAACCGTGCTGAGCGGGCACAGATATTTGACGTGTTGAACCGGCTGGCCCTGGAGGCGGCGGGGAGCAGTTTCAACGATCTGTTTCTCCAGCGTTCCAGCGTCGCTGCGTTGGAAGGGTCAGGAGCCATAGCCCAAGGGGCGGGATCGCTCGCTGCCGGGGCCGGCGGTGTGGCAGTTGGCTGGGACATCTCAGGCGACGTGACAGTTGTCCCCAAAGAGGACCGGCTTTCGATTCGACGTTTGCTCGCCGAGGCGCGCGAGAATTTGCGTCTCATACAAGAACGCCAGGCACAGTACGTGGTCAGCACCGATATACCACTTCAACTCGTCAAAGAAGAACGCCGCTTGCTCAATAGGATTGCTGAATTGGAGCAGCAGTTGGCTGAGCCAACTGTCCCCGGCGGGCCTAGCCCGCGCCGAGATGTTATGGGGAGCACGTCTGAGCAGTTGCCTACAGCCTTAGTGAAGCGTCGAGAGCAGGTACTTGAGGCGGCTCGCAAGGTGGGCGACAGGGCGGCTGAGGGAGCAGCGTTAGATAAACTGGGTTCAGTCTATGCCGCCCGCGGTGACTTCCGTCGTGCTGTCAAGCACTACGAGCAGGCAATTGATGTCGCCCGCGAACTGGGTGACCAGCGGGCTGAGGCGATCTATCTGCAAAACCTGGGGCTGGCTTTCCTGCGCCTGGCTGAGAATGAACCCGACCAACGCCAGGCCTACCTCTCCCGCGCTGCTGATGCATTGCAACAGGCAATCAGGCTGTTTGACATGATCAAGGCTGCTCCCCTCCTGCGTGCGCGTACGCGCTACCACCTGGGACGCTGTTATTATCAATTGGGTCAGTGGCACGAGGCGATTGTGCTGCTGGAGCAGGCCCGTGAGGTCTTTTCCCGCCACAAGGCCCGCCCTGAACTGGCCCACGCGCTGCTGGAACTGGGGCAACTCTATTACCAGACCGAGGACTTTGAATCCGCCTACGTCTATCTGAAGGACGCTCTGCGTCTCTTCCGGCGACTGGGGGACACCGACAGCATCGCCGTGACGCAAGAGGCGTTGGGCAGCATGGAACTGCAAGCCGCCCACCCGTCAGAGGCGATCGTCTCGCTGCAGGAGGCGCGCCAGGGTTACGTGGCCCTACGGCGGGACGAGCGTATTCGGGCAGTGGATGATCTGCTGCGCATGGCCGATCGGGCCCGCCAGGTTGCAGAAAGGATGGGAGTCACACCTTGAGCTCAATTGCCCGTTACCGTGAGACCTTGCGTCGCTGGGGACTGACCGACGTTCCCTTCCGCGCTACGCCACCGGAAGACCCGGCTGAATTGAGCCGTGTTTTCTACGGCCGCCAGCGCGAACTGGAACTGGCTCTCCCGGCTCTCTACGAGGGACGCAATGTGTTGGTGCGTGGCCTGTGGGGAGTTGGCAAGACAGCCTTCATCCTCTACCTGCTCCATCGCCTGCAGCAGGAGACTGCTGCGCTGGGGGAGCAAATGCTCATCCTCTATGTCGGCCGCTTTCCCGGCGACTCGTCGGAGGCGCTGTACCGGGCATTGCTGTTACCATTGTCTGAAACGCTGGCCGATGCAGAGCCGGAGGCCCGCCGCGTGTACGATGTTCTCAGCGGGTTCCAGGTCACTCACAGCCGCCAACTGCAAGCCGAGGGGAAAGTAGACCTGCAACTCGTTAGCATCGGCGGCTCGTGGGAGCAGGGCAAAGAGGAAGGCTGGCAACTCCAGAACGTCTACACTGTCCTGCTGCGCTTGCTTGACCTCGCCCAGGAACGATATGGAAAAGTCATCGTCGCCGTTGACGATCTGGACAAAAAGGTACCGCGCGCGGTGCACGATACTTTGGACGATGCCACCGACTTGTTGCGACGAGGGCAGGGCAAACGGGGCTTTCTGTTGACGGGTCGTTTCACCTCAGCCTGGCAGATCGCCTCAGCCTTGCAAGATATTTCTGAGCAGATGTTGGGTCTCTTCAGTGAAAAGATCACGCTGCCTCGGATGAGCACCGACGAGTTACATCATATCGCTGTCAACTATCTGAACACTGCTCGCGAGCGCCCGTCTGGCGAAGTCACTCCCTTTAAGCCGGAAATTGTTTCTCAGATCGCTGAACATGCTGACCGTATACCCCGCCAGTTCAATCTGATCTGTGAAAAGATAATGCGCCAGGGCGCGATGAATGGCGTGGAGCAAATAGATGAGCGCACTTTTCCTGCACTCTGGCGGAAAGTGCAGAATGAGTTTGTACTAGAACTTACGCCGGCGATCCGACGACTGCTCTATATTGCCCGGCGCAGTGGCGGGCTTTCGGCGGACGTAGACGATGCCACCCTGGAGCAATTGGGGGTCGAGACGCTCGTCGAACTGTTGCCCATGCTCAGATCATTGGAGGGAGATTGGCTTATCCGGCAGGAGGACGGGCGGCTGTTGCCCAGCGCATTGTTACCGGACGAGGAGGAACATAGTGGCTGACCTACGAGATCAGATTGCGGAGCGCACCGCGCACGTCGCTGTGATTGGCCTGGGCTACGTCGGACTGCCGCTGGCGACGGCGTTTGCCAGGGCCGGTTTTCGCACGACCGGTGTGGAAATAAGCCAGCCTAAGGTGGACTCGATCACTGCCGGCCGGAGTTACATCCCTGACGTGCCCGACGACGACCTGGCTCCGCACGTCCAGGCGGGCCGCCTCACCGCGACGTCAGATTACGACGCGCTGCGCCAGGTTGACGCCATGTTCATCTGTGTCCCCACTCCCTACGATGCACAGCGTGCGCCTGACCTCTCCTACATCAGGACTGCCAGCGAGAGTATACGGCCGCGCTTGAGACCCGGCCAACTGGTCGTGCTGCAGAGTACGACCTATCCGGGCACGACGGAGGAGGTCGTCCAGCCGATTCTGGAGCAGAGCGGCCTCAAGGCCGGCGCGGATTTCTACCTGGCGTTTTCTCCCGAGCGTATTGACCCTGGCAACAAGCAGTGGTCGGCGTACAATACGCCCAAGGTCGTGGGCGGCCTCACGCCGGAGTGTACTGAGCTGGCAGCCGGCCTTCTGCGCCAGATGGGCGCGCCGGTGTGTACTGTCTCCTCTGCCCGCACTGCCGAGTTGACCAAGTTGCTGGAGAACACTTTCCGCGCCGTCAACATCGCGTTGGTCAACGAACTGGCACTGCTGGCGGAACGCATGGGGATTGATTTCTGGGAGGTGGTCGAGGCTGCCAGGACCAAGCCCTTCGGTTTCATGCCCTTCTATCCAGGGCCGGGAGTGGGCGGGCACTGCATCCCTGTGGATCCCTATTATCTCTCCTGGAAAGCGCGTGAGTATGACTATTACGCCGAGTTCATCGAGCTGGCCGGCGAGGTCAACCAGGCCATGCCCCATCACGTGGTAGACCTGGTGGGCCAGGCGCTTTCACTGCGCGGAAAGCCGCTGCGCGGCGCGCGCGTGCTGGTGCTGGGCGTGGCGTTCAAGCCGGGCATTGACGATCCCCGCAATTCTCCCGCCGAGCGGGTCATCGAACTCTTGTTGAGCCGTGGCGCGCACGTGCGCTACCATGACCCTTACGTCTCACGCTTTCAGGTGGGCAACGACGTCTTCCACCGCGAAGCGGTCGTGCTGGATTCGGCGCCGCTGACGGAGGAGGAAATTGCTGCTGCTGATTGCGTCGTCGTCGTCACCGGCCACCGCAGCGTGGACTATGGGCCTGTGGTAAAGCATGCCGACCTGGTCGTAGATACGTGCAATGCAACCGCCACCGTGTCTGACGTGGAACCGCGACATAAGGTCGTGCGCCTGGGCGCACCGCTGCCCTGCTGATATGTCTGAGCCGCCTGCGTCCACGGACAGCCAGACTGTTACATCTGCTGTCCCACCTCCTCCGCCCACCTGGCGGCTGAGGATCGTCCAGGTTCTGACGGTCGTCGTAATCATCGCTGCTCTCTGTGCGGCTGTCTACTTCCGTGACCGTCTCCAGGAGCTGAAGCAATATGGCTACGCGGCGGTCTTCCTGGTCGGGTTGGTCAGCAATGCCACGCTGATCTTGCCAGTGCCGGGGCTGGCCGTCAGTTCGGTGATGGGCGGTGTCTTCAACCCGTGGATCGTCGGGCTCGTGGGGGGTGTGGGCCAGGCGCTGGGGGAACTGACCGGCTATATGGCCGGCTACAGCGGGCAGACGCTCGTGGACGGGAGCCCGACCTATAACCGCCTGACGCGCTGGATGCAGCGCTACGGTGCGCTGACGATCTTTGTGCTGGCCGTGGTCCCCAACCCGGTCTTCGACGTGGGAGGCATGGCGGCCGGGTCGTTGCGTTACCCAGTGTGGAAGTTCCTGGTGAGTTGTGCGGCGGGCAAGGTGGTCAAGAACATCGTCTTCGCACTGGCCGGATACTATGGGATCGAGACGTTGTTCAAGCTGTTTGGTGGTTGACAGGGGTGCAACCGCGTGGTATAATATAATCAGAAATTGAATAAGGAAAGACAACGAACAGGAGGAGTAGGCGGGATTGGCCCTGGCGAACCGATTCCGGGCAGAAAAGAGGGTCACCGGCTGCAAGCCCTCGCAGCGCCCCCCGCCGAAGGTCGCCTGGGAGTCGAGAAGGTCAACGGGTCAACGGATGTTCCAACGGATAAACGGATGTCCGGTTGAGCCCGATAGCCTTCTCCGGGTTTGCCCGTTAGCGCGAGGGCCCTTGTTGGAGGGCTGCAGAGTGCGACGCCGGAGTCTGTTGGTGGTTGGAATCCGGCGCTGAACCAGGGTGGTACCGCGGAAGATGGCCCCTTTCGTCCTTGGACGAAGGGGGCTTTTTGCATGGTGGGGGACCTGGCTTGACGGAATGGGCAAAGCGGGATAGAATGCGGGTGCCACTATAGTGGCACACCTGTGTAAAGGAGAGGAAGAGATGGGAGTAGTAAAACTGACGATCAGACTGCCTGAGGCATTGCACGAGGCGCTGCAGCGCAAGGCGCACAGCGAAAAAAGTTCCTTGAATCAGACCATTGTGGAGAAGCTGTGGCAGTCCCTGGAGGCTCAGGCGACCTACGAAACCGAACGCGAGCGCGTGCGGAGAGTGCTCCGCGAGAGTGGGATGTTAGCCGAATTAGGGCCGGAGTGGGATAAGTACATCGAGGCGGCACCAGATGTTACTGTCGAAGAAATCCGCAAGTTATGGGCTGGCCAACGACCGCTTTCCGAGGATATCATTGCAGACCGGGGTGGGCGCTAATGAGCGACTTTTATCTCGATAGCAGTGCTCTCGTCAAATATTACATCCCGGAAGCAGGCAGCGCATGGATCCGTGGGGTGATTGATGCCCAGGCCAGCGGGCAAGAATGGGAACACGGAATCTCGATTTCTCAACTCACGATGGTCGAAGCCGCGGCTGCTGTGGAGAAACGTCGGCGGATGAAAGAGATTGGCCAACGTCATCGAGTGCGGACCTTGGCGAGGCTGGGTATAGATTGCCGTCAGCGGTATACCATCGTTCGTGTCAGTGACGCAATTATTGAGTTGGCAGTTGATCTGACAAGCCATCATCCCCTCCGCGCTTATGACGCTGTGCAATTGGCAACTGCACTACGGCTCAACCAGACTCTGTGCAGAAATCGGCTTCTGCCTCTCATTTTCGTCTCCGCCGATAAGGTGCTTTGCCAGGCTGCCGAAGCGGAGGGACTGGCGGCGGTAAGTCCAAATGAGGTCCAGGGCCAGTAGCGCCCGGTGTCAGGAGGAACAACACATGAGTGACAAACTTTCCAAAACCTACAATCCCAAAGAGCACGAAGAACGCCTGTACCGGCGGTGGGAGGAACGAGGGTACTTTCGTCCTGAGAAGCAGGTCGAACTGGGGCTGGTCCCGGAGGGGGGCCCGCGTTGGTGCATCACCATGCCGCCGCCCAACGTGACCGGCGCGCTCCACCTGGGCCACGCCATGGTGGCGTCTGTCGAAGACCTGATGACCCGCTATTACCGTATGAAGGGGCGCCAGACGCTCTACCTGCCCGGCTCCGACCACGCCGGCATCGCCACACAGAACGTGGTGGAGCGGGAACTGCGTAAGGAGGGTCTCACCCGCTATGACCTGGGGCGCGAAAAGTTCGTCGCCAAGGTGTGGGAGTGGAAGGAAATCTACCACCGCCGCATCACCGAGCAGACCCGGCGGCTTGGGGTGTCGTGCGACTGGACGCGGGAGCGTTTCACGCTCGACGAGGACCTGAGCCGCGCCGTGCGCACGGCGTTCGTGCGCCTCTACAAGAAGGGCCTCATCTACCGTGGCACCTACCTGGTGAACTGGTGCCCGCGCTGCGAGTCGGCGATCTCGGACCTGGAGGTGATCCCCGACGAGCGTGCTGGTCACCTGTGGACCATCCGCTATCCCATCTTGAACGGTGATTGGGACGGGCCACCCCCCTGCGGCTCCCCCCTCCAGGGGGGAGAGACACCCCCCTGCGGCTCCCCCCTCCAGGGGGGAGAGAGGGGGGGGTGGGGGAGTGGCGCATGGGCGGAGGGGGCGACCGAGTTTATCCAGATGGCGACCACCCGCCCGGAGACGATCCTGGGCGATACGGCGGTCGCCGTCCATCCTGACGATCCCCGCTGGCAGCACCTGATCGGCAAGACCGCAGTGCTGCCTGCGCTGGGCCGCCGTATCCCCATCATTGCGGACGAAGCAGTGGACCCAGAGTTCGGCACCGGCGCGGTGAAGGTCACGCCCGCGCATGACCCCACCGACAACGAGATCGGGCTGCGCCACGGGCTGGAGGCCCCCAACGTGATGACCGGCACGGCGCGGATGAACGAGCTGGCCGGCCCCTACGCCGGACAGGACCGGTTCGAGTGCCGCCGCAACGTCGTCGCCGATTTCGAGAAGGAAGGGCTGCTCGTCAAGGTCGAGCCGTACTTCCACGCCGTGGGCACCTGCGAGCGCTGCGATACCGACATCGAGCCGCGCATCTCCACCCAATGGTTCGTGAAGACGAAGCCGCTGGCTGAGGCAGCCATGCAGGCCGTGCGCGACGGGCGCACCGTCATCGTCCCGGAGCGGGAGGAAAAGCGTTTCTTCCAGTGGATGGAGAACATCCGCGACTGGTGCATCAGCCGCCAACTGTGGTGGGGGCACCGCATCCCGGTGTGGTACTGCGACGATTGCGGCGGCCAAACGTGCGAGATGACCGACCCCGCTGCGTGTGACCAGTGCGGCAGCACGAACATCCACCAGGACGAGGACGTGCTGGACACCTGGTTCTCCTCCGGGCTGTGGCCCTTCTCGACGCTCGGCTGGCCGGACACCGACGCGCCGGACTTTAGGCGCTACTATCCTACCGACGTGCGTGAGACGGGTTACGACATCTTGTTCTTCTGGGTAGCGCGGGAGATGATGCTGGGCATCGAGATGACCGGCCAGACCCCCTACACGACTGTGTACCTGCACGGCCTGGTGCGCAACGAGGGGGGCACGAAGATCAGCAAGTCCATGGAGAACATTGACGAGTACGACCCGCTGAACATCATCGAGAAGTACGGCTGCGATGCGCTCCGCTATACCCTGCTGACCAGCTCCACGCCGGGCCTGGACATGAATCTCGACCCGCGCCGACTAGAGGGGGCGCGCAACTTTACGAACAAGATCTGGCAGGCTGCCCGCTTCGTCCTCTCCAATCTCGAATCGCAAATCAGCAAATCAGCAAATCAGCAAATTGGCAAATCGGCAAATCAGCAGGTCTCCAATCTCCAACTCGCTGATCGTTGGATTCTCTCGCGCCTCAATCATCTCATCCAGAACGTGGAGCGGCTGTTCGAGACGTACCAGTACGGCGAGGCGGGGCGCCAGATCTATGACTTTCTGTGGGGGGAGTACTGTGACTGGTACATCGAGATCAGCAAGGTGCGGCTCTACGATGAGGCAGCGGAAAAGGAACCCACGCGGGCCATTTTGCTCCACGTGCTGGAGACGGCGCTGCGGCTGCTGCACCCCTTCATGCCCTTCATCACCGAGGCGATCTGGGAGGCGCTGCCCACCCCCCCCTCACCCCCCCCTGACAGGGGGGGGCAGGGGGAGGGTGGATCTCGCTCTCTTCAGAGCAAGGCAGAGGAGGCCAGGGCACTGATCTTGGCCTGCTGGCCGGAGCCGGACGAAGAGCTCCTGGACGACGAGGCTGAGGCGCACATGGCGTTGACGATGGAACTCGTCCGCGGTATCCGCAACCGGCGGGCCGAGTACGATGTGGTCCCTGGCAAGCGCATCCCGGCGCTCATCGCCGCCGGTAGCGCCGCCCGCTGGCTGGGCGAGCAGCGCCCCATGCTCTGCACACTGGCCAAACTCGACCCGGATCAACTGGCCATCCAGCCCACTATGCAACCACCTGCCCAGGCGGCCACGGTCGTGGTGGGGGACGTGGTGGGCTATCTGCCACTGGCCGGGCTGGTGGACCTGGAGGCGGAGCGGGAGCAACTGTCGAGCAAACTGGCTGACATCGAAGCGCGCATTGCCCACAGCGAGAGCCTGCTGGCCGGGGAGTTTGCACAGAAAGCGCCTGAGCGCGTCGTCCAGCGGGAGCGGGACAAGCTGGCCGATCTGCAAACCGAACAGACCAGGTTGAAGGAGCGGCTGGTGGCGTTGGAGTAGCGCACAGACTCGGGTTGGGTGGGGTGGAGAGCCGGGCGGGTAGTTCTCAAGGCCAAGACGGAAATTGGACATAAGTCCAATGTTAAAATCATCCACATGCCCGATGCATTGGGAAGGCCCTTGTACTATACTGGACACTGGTGACCTGCTTCAGACCTGACGGGTCTTCTGCAGACCCGTCAGGTCTCCGAGACTTGAAACGAACGTCCTTTCAATACGTAAGTATATACGAGAGAGGGTAGGTTGAGCACTGGCCACCTGACCAGGCGGAAAACTGACCACCTGTCCAGTCCCAGGACTGGCTGGCAGGCCAATGTGCCAGCGGCTCTTTTGTGTTATACTGGATACAGAGATTCGGTCGGAGGGAAGAGAGATGGCAATGGAAACCGATGTCAATGGTACACTGATTGACCTGCGCGACGTGGTCAAGACCTACGAGACTGGCGCAGGGGAAGTAACCGTCCTCAAGGACATCACGCTGCGGGTGCGCCCAGGCGAATTCGTCAGCGTGGTGGGACCTTCTGGGTCAGGCAAGTCCACATTACTGAACATGATGACAGGCATTGACCGGCCTACCAGCGGCGAGGTGTTCGTCGGCGGCCAGGCCGTCCACAAGCTGAGCGAGAACGGGTTGGCTCGCTGGCGGGGACGCAACGTCGGCGTCATCTTCCAGTTCTTCCAACTGCTGCCCACGCTGACTATCCTGGAGAACGTGATGCTGCCGATGGACTTTTGCAACGTCTACCGGCGGCGCGAGCGCCAGGGGCGCGCGATGCACCTCCTGGAGCAGGTCGGCATCGCCGAGCACGCGCACAAGCTGCCCAGCGCGCTGAGCGGCGGGGAGCAGCAGCGCGCCGCCATCGCCCGGGCGCTGGCTAACGACCCGTCCGTCGTCGTCGCTGACGAGCCGACGGGCAACCTGGACTCAAAGACCGCCTCCGAAGTGTTCACGCTGTTCGAGGGCCTGGTGGCGCAGGGCAAGACGTTGCTCGTCGTGACCCACGACCGGAGCCTGAGCGCGCGGACACAGCGCATGATCCGCCTTCTCGATGGACGCATCCACCGGGATGAGAACAATGGCAATGGCAATGGCAAATAGCAAATAGCAAATAGCAAATCAGCAAATAGCAAATCGGCAAATCGGCAAATCGGCAAGTGGCAAGTGACGTTGGGACGAGGGGATTACGCATTACGTATTACGCATTATGAATTGCGTATTGCGTGTTACGTGAGGAGTATTGTCAATGAGTGTGGTTTGGCGTAAGGTTTGGCGCGACCTGTGGCGCAGCAAGCTGCGCACGTTCCTCGTCGTGCTTTCCACCGCCGTGGGTGTGTTTGCGCTCGGCTTCGTCTACGGCACGTCTGGCGTGCTAAAGACCCGGCTGACGGAGAGCCACCAGGCCAGCCTGCCCCCACACCTCACTTTCTATACGGGCACGTTCGATCAGGACGTCGTGGATACGATCCTGCGCGAGCCCGGCGTCGCCGACGCGGAGGGCCAGGCCGTGGCCCTCTTCCGCTGGAAGTTGGAGGGCGAAGAAGACTGGCGCGACGGTGCCCTGATCGCACGCCCCGACTATGAGGCGCAGCGCGTGAACCTGTTTGACCTGGTGGGTGGCGCATGGCCAAACGACTCGCAGGCCCAGCGCAGGCTGGCGGTGGAGCGACTGACGTCACAGGCCCTTGGCATCCCCCTCGGTACGACGGTCATCGTCGAGTTTGGACGGCACGCACGGCGGCTGCCTGTTGACGGTATCATGCGCTATCCTCTGACTGTGTCCCCGCCGCTAGGCCAGGCCATCTTTTTCGCCACCCCCCAGACCTTCGCCTGGCTGACCGGCGAGCGCGAGGGGTTCAACCGGCTCGAACTCCGCCTGGAGTCGTTCAGCGAGGAAGGTGCAGACGAGGCCGGAGAGCGCATCCAGGAACGGCTGGAGGGTATGGGAGTAGGAGTGGGCTTCTACGCGGTCACCGATCCCGAGACCCACCCGCTGCAGGAAACGCTGGACGCCTTGTTGCTCATTCTGACGGTGCTGGGTGTGCTGTCGCTCGGGCTGAGCGGATTCCTGATCATCAACATGATGAACGCCACCGTTGCACAGCAGGTGTGGCAGATCGGCGTGATGAAGGTGGTCGGCGCGACGGCAGGGCGTGTGGTGCGCGTGTATATGGCCACGGCGCTGATCTATGGCTTGCTCTCTTTGCTCCTGGCCGTGTTGCCTGCAGCGATGGCCGCCTATCTGCTTGCCAGCGTGTTGCTCAATCTGTTCAACGTGGCCGGCGGCCCGTTCCGCCTGATACCGATGGCGGTGGGCATTCAGATGGCGGTGGGGACAGTCGTGCCCTTGCTGGCGGCGCTGGCGCCGGTGCTCGGCGGCGCGCGCATCAGCGCGCATCGCGCCATCAGCAACTACGGGCTGGGGGCCGGATTCGGGCGCAACTGGCTCGACCGGTTGATCGGACGCATCCGTCGCCTGCCGCGCCTGCTGGCGCTCAGCCTGCGCAACACCGTCCGGCGCAAGGCACGCATCGCATTGACGTTAATCACGCTCGTGCTCGGCGGTGTCATGTTCATCGTCGTGATGAGCGTGAGCACTTCGATGAACAAGACACTGGAGGTGGTACTCGATGATTTCGGCTTCGACGTGCTGGTGACTTTCAGCCGTTCTTACCGTGTGGAGCGCCTGGCCGGGGCGACCGAAGGCGTGGACGGCGTGGTCAAGGCCGAAGTATGGGATCGGCAAGGGGCACAACTGGCGCTGGAAGGCGGTGAGGCGCTCGACACCTTTGTCTGGGGCGTCCCCTCTGATTCCGGGATGTTCGCCCCGAACATCGTGAGCGGCCGCGGGCTGCTGCCCGGCGATGGCCGGGTCATCCTGCTCAACAGCAAGATTGCCGCCGACGAGGGCTTCCAGGCCGGCGACGTGATCACGCTGACGATCGGTGAACGGGAGTCAACCTGGACGGTGGCAGGCCTGATCCTCAACGTCAACAACCAGCAGCGCGACAACTTTGCTCCTTTTGACGCGCTGACGCGGGAGACCGGCAGCGTCAATCGCGGTGGGCTGGTGATGGTGACGGCCGAAGAACACGACGCTGCGACCCAGCAGAGGCTGATCCGCGACCTGAAGGCGGCCTATACCGCACGTCGTATGGAGTTTGCTATCCTTCAGAGCGCCGCCGAAGTTCGGCAGATGAACCAGATCCAGTTCAACGTCATCACGTATCTGATGCTCGTGATGGCGATCCTGGCGGCGATCGTGGGCAGTGTTGGGCTAATGAGCACGATGTCCATCAACGTAGTTGAGCGCCGGCGCGAGATCGGCGTGATGCGCGCGATCGGTGCTACGTCGGTGAACGTCCTCGGCGCCTTTGTCGCTGAAGGGATATTGGCGGGGGTGTTGAGCTGGCTGCTGGCTGTGCCACTCAGTTACCCTGGTGCGCGCCTCTTTAGCCGGCTGGTCAGCAGCACGCTGTTCCGTATCCCGCTCGACTTTGACTACTCCATCGGCGGAATGGTAGCGTGGTTGCTGATTGTGGTCGTGCTGTCGGCGCTGGCGAGCCTGTGGCCGGCGTTGAGCGCGACGCAGGTCAGGGTGCGGGAGGCGCTGGCGTACGAATAGCGAATGGCGAATG
>Ga0172364_10001870_pt1 | contig 16487 bp, 16 predicted proteins | sample LakKivSesite10cm_FD_114545 | JGI IMG/M metagenome (GOLD analysis project Ga0172364, IMG submission 114545) | Sediment microbial communities from Lake Kivu, Rwanda - Sediment site 10cm | ecosystem: Environmental > Aquatic > Freshwater > Lake > Sediment | place: Rwanda: Western Province, Lake... | reverse complement strand
GTTTTGAAAAAATGGGTGAAGGGTGAGACCCTTCCCGTTACGATGTCGTTTCGGGTAGCTGAGGCGAGCCTGAAGATGACATCATTTCAAGGTCGGTTAGCAGTGGAGTGAAATGTGAGATGGATTACAATTTTAAATCTCATCCCGTCTAAAGACGGGACAAATCTCAGATTTCAAATCTCAAATTTCAGATTCCTTGCGGAGGTGGGAAAGATTTTGTTAAGGGCCAAAATTTTTCTTCATTTCTTTGGACAGCGATTGGGTTTTGACGGGATTGGTGTAATTTGAGGGAGGTTTTATAAGCTATAAGGATTGAGTGGTTCTGTTTGTTTTTTTCTTGCATAATTAAATTAGTTTTAGTTAAATAGTTAGAGATGGCGGTTAGATGTCAGAAATGTGGGAGGCCGAATTCTGAGCAAAGCGCTCGGTGTATTTATTGTGGAGCGGTTTTAGGAGAGGATAAGTCGGAGTTAAGGGGGGAGGAATTTATAAGGTTGAAGGATGAGGGTGGTAGAAGGGTTAAGGTTGATAGGGAGCGTTTTTTGGTTGTGGTATCACCGGTTGAGGGGGGGCTGAGTGAGGAGGTGATAAAGGGATTAAGGAGGCTATTGGGTTGGGATAGGTATACGGTTTTGGTGAAGTTTCGTGGAGGGGCGCCTTGGGTTTTGCGGAGGTGTGAGGAGGCGAGCGAGGTTCGGGAGCTGATAGAAGGGTTAAAAGATTTGGGTCTGGATGGGTATTTGGTAAAGGAGAGCGGATTAGAGAGGTTGGAGCAGAAGTTGGTTGCGGTTTCAGGGGCGGTTGATGAGGAGCGGATAGTTTTTGATTTAGAGGATGGGAGGCGTCGGGAGATGAGGTATGAGGATTTATTTGTTTTGGTGAGAGGCAGGATAGGCTTGGAGGGGGAGCTAAAGAAGCGGGTAGCGAGGTTTAAGATACCGGAGGCGCTTATTGATAAGGATTCTGTTTTTGAGCGGTATATGCAAAGGATGAGTGAGAAGAAGCGGTCTAAGTTGAGTGTTGGGGATTTGATTTCTGGGGAGGTGAGGAGTGAGGTTGAGTTATTTGACCTATATCCTAGGCCGGTATTGGGTAAGAAAGAGTTTGAGGAGCATATTGGGGTTCGGGTGATAGAGAGTGAATTTGATTTTAGCTCAATATTTGGCGGTAGTTTTCAGCCGAGGTTATTGGGGATAACCCGGTTGAGGGAGTTTCTAAAGGAGCGGGCGAATTTTTTGATAGTTGATGAGAATTTTATAGTGATGAGGTATGCTTATTCAGAGAAGCCGGTGAGTGGGGGGTTGCCGATGCCGTTATCATTGGGATTGAGGAAAAGGGCTCAGGAGAAGCTTCATAGTATGCAGGCTCTATTTAATGAGTATTCCAGTTTGCTTTATCTTCATCATTTACGGAGGCTTAAAGGGGTTTAGGGAGCGGATTGATTTAAGGTTTGTTCCAGAGGCTTTCTTCTTTTAATTTTTTTTCAATGATTTGGTTAAGGGTTTCTTTTTGTTCTGGGGTAATCTCAAGGAATTCCACACCCATTCCGGGAAGAGTATTAGGCTTTCGGTTTTCATCATAGGTATTTATCCAGGCGACCCTTCCAGAGGTGATTATATTTTGATTATCCTTCACGCCGATTAGAGTTAAATTGATGATGGCGCTTTGGTTTGCGGGCTTGAGGGTTCTGACGAAACATCCACCTATGCTCAGGGTGGTGGTATAGCTGGAATGTTTAGTTCCATTAAATTGATATTCCACTGGGAGATTAAAAATCACTCTGGGATGTTTGCGCTTGGCAGAAGGACCTTTCTGAAAGAAGATGGAGTTGACCCGATAAAGAATTTCATCCACGACTGCGGTTTTGGAAAGATATCCATTGGCTCCTAATTCTTTGAGTCTAAGCATTTCTTTGTCGGTTTTGAAGACGCCGCTGATGACCAGGACCGGGAATTTTCGGTCTGGGAGCTCCTTTTTTAGGCAAGCGAGGACTTCAAAGCCACTCATTCCGGGCATTAACAGGTCTAGGACCACCAGGTCAAGGTTGAATTTGCAGGAGCTCAAAATTTCCCAGGCGGTTTTTCCATCACTGGCGCTGATTACCTCATAACCCGCATCGGTTAATACCTCTTCCACCATTACCCGGAGGGGAAGAGTGTCATCCGCAATTAAGATACGCTTTTTCATTTTCCTGTCCAAATTATTCTACATATATATTTCGGAAAAAGCAAAGAGATTCTTTAGAAAAAATGATTATGCCTTATTTGGGGGAATTTTTGCTGTTTATTAAATTTGTAAGGCTTTAAGGTGCGTGTTAAAATCAATACTCATAAATGGGGGAATATCCAATAGAGCCGAGATTGGGATTGACGCAGGAGAGTCCACCTCCGAGGCGGATAGAGGTTCCATTGATTAATATTGTTCTTTTTTTGCTCACGGTTTTATCCACTATGTTTTTCGGCTCATATATGGTTCATTATGATGCGGATATTCATCGGTTCTGGGTTTATCTTAAGGCTCATCCTTCCTGGTGGCTGGATGGCTTGCCTTTTTCGGTTAGTTTGTTGGCGATACTTCTTTCCCACGAGATGGGTCATTATCTTTTTTCTCGGTATCATCGGGTTCCAGCCAGCCTTCCTTATTTTATACCTGCGCCCAATCTGGTTGGGACTTTTGGCGCGGTGATTTTTATGAAAGGAAGGATTAGGGATAGGAGGGCGCTATTGGATATTGGCTCTGCGGGTCCTTTATCTGGGTTTGTGGTGAGTTTATTTGCGATGTTGGTTGGGATTAAGACTGCGAGGGTGGTTCCGTTAGACACCTCAGAGGGGATGATACTGTTTATTCCCAATTTTTTAATGAGCAAGGCTTTTCAATTTTTCCTGCCGGAGCTGGGTCCTCAAGATATGATAGTTAGTCCGATACTGGATGCGAGCTGGGTGGGATTTTTTGTGACTATGCTTAATCTACTTCCGATTGGTCAGTTAGATGGCGGGCATATTGCTTACGCGAGCATAGGCAAAGCGACCAATTATTTATCTTGGGGGGTAATAGTTGCGCTATTTATTATGGGCGGATTAGGGTTTTTCACCAGGGCGAGTTTCCGGGTTCCAATCTTCTGGGAGGGCTGGCTTTTCTTTGCGCTTTTTGCCTTGATTTTGATGGGACCAAGAGGGATTAAACACCCGCCTCCGGTTTATCCGGAAATAAAATTGGACTGGGTTCGGTGGCTGGTGGTGATTTTGACGATTCTGGTTTTTATCTTAACCTTTACCCCGGTGCCATTTGTGGTTACGGGCTAACCGTGGGTTTCTGGAAAAGCTCAATCAGCTTCTGGAAATAGGTAATTACTGAGGGATGGGACCAGTCTGCGGCGCCTGCAAATTTGTCCACTACTTTCCCTTCTGGGTCAATCACAAAGCTAATCGGCAGATAGATTACCCCATATTGGATATGAGCTTGACCGCCTAAGTCAAAATAGACCGGGAGGTTAATTTTGGTCTGGTCAAGGAATTCCTGAACCGCGTCTTTAGGGTCTTCAGTAATGGCAAGAAGGGCAAAGGGCTTATCTTTCAGTTGCTCTGAGAGGCTTGATAGACTTTTCAACTCAATCAAGCAAGCTGGGCAGGAGAGAGACCAGAAATTGATTAAAATGGCTTTTCCTCGGAAATCACTCAAACTGACCTTTTTTCCCTTCAGATTTAATAATTCTATTTCTGGAGCAGAGATAGCGTCTGGATTGGCTTCCATTTTTAGCTCTGGGACCGGCTTGTAGCTCTCAAGAGGACAGCTCCGCGTGCCAATCACTGCGATTAGGAGCAATAAGGCTAATAAGCCCATAAAAGTCAAAATCCCTGCGGGCAAAGCCCAGACCACTAAGGAGCGCTTTGAAGGCTCTGGGGATAGTTTTTGGTTCTCGGTCATTTCTTGCTTGAGCCCGGTTTTTCCAGATATTTTAATGGGTCAACCGCTTCCTTTCCAATCCTCACCTCAAAATGAAGATGAGGTCCAGTGGTTCTGCCAGTGGAGCCGACCTCCGCAATTTTATCCCCTCTTCTAACAAACTCTCCCTCCTTGACCAGATTGATTCGGTTATGGGCGTAAACCGTGCTCAGATTGCCTGCGTGCTTAATCACAATCATATACCCATATCCACGAATTCGGTCATCACCATAAACCACCCTTCCATCCTCCACCGCATAAATCGGAGTTCCTTCTTTGGCAGAGATGTCAATCCCTTCATGAAACTGGTCTTCGCGCTTTCCAAAATAAGAATAAACCACCCCGCCCGGGACTGGAAAAAGCAGTTTTCCCCCGGTCCAGGTGGAGGATTGGGTTTGCGGGCTATCTTTAGGGGTAGGAACCGGTTTGGAGATTGTGCCGGGGGTCGGCTGATAAGGCTCTACTTTCAGGACCTGGCTTGGTCCGGGGATGAAAATTTTTTGTCCGGTGGATATTTTGGTTGGGTCTTCTATATTATTGAGCCTTGCCACTTTTTCCATATCCACCTGATAAGCCTTGCAGATTCGCCATAAAGTTTGTCCTGGCTCAACCGTGTGCCAGACCCCATTTTTTCCCTTTAGCTTATCTTTTTCAGTGGGCGCTGGGGTCTTTAGCTCTGGAAAGGTTTTTTTCTCCACGCAGGAGTAAAAAATTATTAAAGAAAAGATATAAATAATGATTGAGCAATGCCTCTGGCTCATTATCTTCATTTTACTCTTGATAGCCATATTCTCCAATCAGCTCCACAAACCTAAAAGGACCAAGTGATTCCCTGACCACCTGTTCCTTGCCGGCAATGATTTTTTTCCTTACTCTGAGCATCTCTTGAGAATACTTATCTCCCACTGGAATCACCAATCTTCCATTTGAGTCAAGCTGTTCTATTAAGGGGGGAGGAACCTCTGGCGCGCCTGCGGTCACGATGATTGCCTGATAAGGCGCAAATTCGCTCCAGCCCAAAGTGCCATCATCAATTTTGATTTGGATATTTTTATAGCCAAGCCTTTCCAATTTTATTTTCGCCTGTTGCGCAAGCTCTGGAATTCTCTCCACTGAATATACCTCTTTTGCCAGCTCTGCTAAAATTGCGGTCTGATAGCCGGAGCCAGTTCCTATCTCCAGCACCCGCTCTGAGCCAGTAAGCTCCAGCGCCTCGGTCATAAACGCGACAGTATAAGGCTGGCTGATGGTCTGCCTAAAGCCGATAGCTAAGGGATTATCATCATAAGCCTGGTCCTGAATCGCTTCTGGGATAAATAAATGCCTCTGGACTTTTTCCATTGCCTTAAGCGCCGAGAGGTCCTGGACTCCTCTTGCCTCAATCTGCTCCTTGACCATTCTTCTGCGCTTTTCCAGAAAATCCTTCATTTAAAAAAATTCCTCAGGAAAAGAATTTTTTAAAATTGCCAATAGGCTCTGGTCGGTAAAATCCAGCTCCAGGGGAGTGATACTGATATAACCCTGCTCTATGGCGATTATATCAGAATCTTCTATTGGTTTTCCACCACAGGCCGAGCCATTGAGCCAGTAATACTTATGTCCTCTGGGGTCTTCACGCTCCCAGACCTGAGATTGATAAATCCGAATCCCCTGGCGAGTCCATCTCACGCCTTTAATCTCCTCCTCTGGCAAACAGGGAAGATTGATGTTGAAAATCACCCGAGGGTTGCTCATCAAGGAGCCGGAATTATTTTTCAAAAAATGAATGAACCTCCTTGCGAATTGAGCAGAAGGCTTATAGTCTATCTCCCGGTCAATTCTGTATTCCACTGAGATGGCAAAGGCAGGAATCCCTAAAATTCCAGCCTCTCTTGCGCCCGCAACTGTGCCGGAATAAAAAATATCACAGCCTAAATTAGCCCCTCGGTTGATGCCCGAGACCACTAAATCCGGTTTATTTTTAAGCAAGCCATTTACCGCTAAGTTCACGCAATCCACGCTGGTGCCAGTGACCGCTCTCCAATTAGGCTGAATTTCGCTCACCCAGAGCGGTTGGCGAAAGGTGATGGAATGGCTGGAGGCGCTTCTTTCCCGGTCGGGCGCGACCACCTCAATTTCAAATTCTTTTTGCAGTTCCAGAGCTATGGCTTTTAAGCCCGAAGCAGTTATCCCGTCATCATTGGTTAATAGAATCCTCATCTGGAGTTTTATTTTAGCGATTGATGGGAAAGCGTCAATTGCCAGAGGTTAAAAACCGGATTTAAGCCATTGTTCCTGATAAATTTTGGGAAGAGGTTTAATCAGTTTTTGAGGAAAAATATCTTTATCCGCAGGAATTAAAATTTGACCTTCCTCAGGGTCGCCCACAAAATAGCAGGGATATTCTTTAGTTGAATAAAATCTGGCGAGCAGGCTGGCGAGAAGCGCATCTATATTATGGGTATTTAGATTTTTTTGAGGCAGGTAAATAAAGCGAGAGAGAATTTCAATTCTTTGCTTTTTTCCTTGGGGGGAAGATTTTTTAGATAATTTTCTGGGCGATATTAGCCAGCGGAAGCCATAGGCAGGATGAACCTCTAAAACCGAGCCTTTTTGCTCTGAGCTGGCTATTTTATGACCTTTTTTTAAGAGAAAATTATAAAGCTCAAAGCCGGTTCTCATCCATCTGGCGCAATTTTTTTCCTCTGACCTGGTCCAGAAATATCCTCCAACTCCTAATAGATATTCTGAGACCCGGCAATTCTGCCATTCTTGATTTTTTAAGCCCAGCTGAGCGCGGATAGCGCGTTCCCTCATTTTTCCCTTATTGGTTGAGCTGGGCGCGTCTATGGCAATGAGCAGGGGCTTTTGCTCCTCAAGAATCTGATTTAGTTGCGCCCAATTTCCGGTATCGGCTCGGAAAAATTTTATGGTTTTATCTTCAGAAAGCACTGCTATTTCCAGAGATTTTTCGTGAACATCTATTCCTAACCAGCATTTTTGGGTCATCAGTTTTTTAGACCTCGGATTTTATCGTATAATTAAGCTTAAATGGTATCAATTCCAGATAAAGATAAGGAGCTGTTAGAAGCTGAAATCAAGAAAATTCTCACTCGGCATCAAAACTGGGTAAAAGAGAATTATAGGAAGACCAATATCTGGGAGGTTCTTAAAGAGTCAGCAAAAGTTTATGACCGGATATTAAATCTGATATTACCTGTATTTGGCGTAGGGTTGGCGGAACAAATCTGTTTAGTCGGCTTAGGCAGTTATGGAAGAGAAGAGGTTTGTCCTCATTCGGATTTGGACCTTTTAGTTCTTTACCAGGGGCTTGGAGAGAGGAAAATTGAGGAGTTCACCAGTCGGCTTTTGGGCTTGCTCTGGGACCTGAAAATTAAGGTCAGCCATAGCTTGCGCACGGTTGAGGAATGCCTTGAGACCGGGGAAAAGGATAGCTCGGTTTTGAGTTCTTTAATAGATGCAAGAGCGGTTGCGGGAAATGTTGAGCTTTTCAATAAATTAAAAGCCGGGCTGGAAAAGCTAATCAGTCTTCAGGGAAGAGGGTTTTTTAAAGCCAAGTTAGAGGAGCTGGCCGCGAGAAGGAAGAAATTTGGGGAGGTAATCTGGATATTGGAATGGAATTTGATGGAGGGCGCAGGTGGACTCAGGGATTGGCATTTGACCAGATGGCTTTCAATGGTGGGATTGGGGATGAAAGATGGGGAGGGATTGGCTCGGCTGGGGTTATTAGACAAATCAGAGTTGATTGGGCTGAGGGATGTTTTAGGAAGGCTTTTTCGGCTTCGGATAGCGCTTCATTTGCTCAGTGCGGAGAAGAATGATTATTTGAGGCTGGATTTACAGGAGGGGCTGGCTAAGGAGTTAGAAGTAGAAGGAAAGGGCTATTCCGAGAAGCTGGATGCTTTATTTTTCTGGGCGCTCAAAGACTCAGAGTTGATAGTAGAGGTTTTGGAGAGAGTGATTACCGAGTTTAAAAGGAGGTATGACTCCAGAAGATATGAGCCTGTTCCTGATTATATTTTTTTAGCCAAAAGCGAGGATGGGATAGAGATAATTTATCCCTGGTTTCAAAATTTTATTTCTCAGGGCAAGGATAAAGGCTTTGAGCTTTTTAAGTATCAGGCTGAGTCCGGACTGAATTTGAGTCCGGTTGCTCGGGCTATTTTACTCAAGAATTTTTCCCAGCTAAAAACCGGATTACGCAAGGAATTGATTGAGCTGTTCAAACTCGGCAATAAGCCTTCAGTGGTGATTAAGGAGCTAAAGCGAATCAGGGAGCTTAAATGGGTCTTTCCAGAGCTTGAGTCAGCTTTTTATATAGGTCAGCGGGATGGGTATCATTTTTACACAGTGGGCTTTCATTCAATCAGGTGTTTAGAGCAGATAGAGGCATTTGAAAAGGAGCCGGAATTTGGAGATGACCCAGAGATTGACTGGCGGATTTTGAAGTTAGCGGGATTGATTCACGATTTAGGCAAGGCTAAGGCAGGGGAGCACACCAAGGCTGGGGTGGAGATAGTGGGTCGGGTCTCTGCTCGGTTGGGTTTAAGCCCGAGCCAGGGCAGACTATTAAAATTTTTGGTTCGGGAGCATCTTTTATTAAATCATTATGCTCAGAAGCGGGATTTTTATGAGCCAAAGGCGGGCAAGGTCTTAATTAAAAAGCTCAAGGACGCTTCTCGGCTGAAGATGCTTTATTTGCTTACAGTAGCGGATATTCAGGCGGTTAGTGATAAAAGCTGGACCAGCTGGAAGGCGGATTTATTGCATCGGCTTTACCATTTTTTATTGGCATATCTGGCAGAAAAAGAGAGCCTTTCTTTACAGGTGAGGAAAAGGCTGAAAGAGCTTAAAAAGCGGTTGAAAAAAACCGGGCTAACGGAGGAGAGGCTTAAGGAGCTCTCTAAACTGCCGGCTCGGTATTTACTTGGGAGCGAGCCAGAGGTGATAGTGGAACAGATGGAGATGATAGAGAAAAAAGCTCCGGGAAAGCTTTTAATAAAATGTAAAATTTTAGAAAAGCCCAGATTAGAGATAACCATAATCTATGAGGATTATCCGGGGCTATTTTCCGAGCTTAGCGGAGTGTTCAGCGCGCTTAATTATAACATCTTGTCCGCGGAGATAAATACGATTAACCGAACCGCATTGGATATTTTTGTGGTGGAGGATTTAGTTGCGGAAAGAAGTGAGTTCTGGGAGAGGGAGCTTCCGCAAAGGAAAGAGCTTCTTGGTCAAACTTTAGAAAAGGTGGTCAAAAAAGAGATTTCAGTGGTGGAGTTAATGGCAAGGAAGAGAGGGATTTTTCGTCCTAAAGCCAGGGTGGAGGTCCTGCCAGAGGTCCATTTGGACCAGGAAAGCTCGGATAAGTTCACCATCATAGAGGTTCAGGCCGAGGACCAGCTGGGCTTGCTATATAAAATTACCAGAGTGATTTCTGGGCAGGGTCTGGACATACATCTGGCAAAAGTGAGCACCCGCGCCAATAAGGTTTTTGACACTTTTTATTTAAGGGACCCAGAGACCGGGGGCAAGGCGAATAGTGAAAAAATGTCAAGACTTTTGAAAGCGCTCTCAGGGGTATTAGAAGATAGTTGCAAAGTTTGACAAGAGCTTATAATATTTTAATATCATTGAAAAATCTTCTATTTTGAGGGGGAGATGGATTTTCGCCTGGAAAATAAGAAAGAATCAGTTTTCAAAACTCTGGTTCAGGAGTATGTCCAATTTGCAAAACCGGTTAGCTCTGAGCTGGTTTCTAAAAAGAGTAATTTAGGTTTAAGCCCAGCCACGATTCGGAATTATTTCGCTGAATTTGAGGACTTGGGACTGGTTTTTCAGCCTCATCCTTCTGCGGGCAGAATGCCGACAGATTTGGGTCTTCGGTATTATGTGAATTATCTGGTTAAATGGGAGGCTCAGGATACAGAGAGCGCGAGCAGGATACGGAGCTTTTTTGAGGAAAGCGAGGAGATAGATAGCTTGATTAGTAGGGCGCCCGGGATATTGAGCCAGCTATCACGGCAGATTGGGATTTTGCTTTTGCCCAGGTTAGAGGAAGAGAGGCTCAGGGAGGTGCATTTTTTATGGCTGGGGGCTAATCGGATTTTAGCCATATTCATTTATCAGGGACAGATAATAGAGCATCGGGTTTTAAAGAACCAGACCGGTTTAAAGCCAGGGGATTTACATCGGATAAGTAATTATTTGAACCAGTTGGTTAAAGGTAAGACCTTATTGGAGCTTCGCGCCTATCTTCTGGAGGAAATGAAGGCCCAGGGACGAAATCAGAGTCAGGAGCTAAAAAAGCTCTGGGGGCTTTCTGAGGAATTGGTTAAAGCTCGGTCTCAGCGGACTTTAAGCATAGAGGGAAAAAGCAATTTAGCCAATCACCCGGAATTTAAGCAGACGGACAAATTGGAGATGGTGTTAAAGGCGTTAGAGGACCAGAGGATTTTATTGGAGCTATTGGAGGAGAGCGTTCGCACGCCGGGGCTAAGGGTGAGCATTGGCAGGGAGCATTTTTATCCAGAACTGCAAGGGCTGGCGATGATTACCAGTAATTATTTTAACTCCCGGGGGAGGTCTATGGGGAATATCGGGGTCTTGGGTCCCAAGCGAATGGATTATGAAAAATTGATTCCCCTGGTTCGGTATACCTCACAGGTGATTGGCGAATTTTTGGCTAAAAAGTAATTTTAGAAATGGAAGAAGATAAAGAGAAAAAAGGATTGAAGCCAGAATCAGAGGCAGAAAAAAAGCCTGAGACCGAGGAGACCAAGTCCCAGCAGACCGCGACTGGGCTGGAAAAAGGCTCGGAGCAAAGGAATAAGGAATTGGCGGAAGAAAAGGCCCAAGAGATAAAAAAAGGGATAAATGAGCAGGGGGAGCTTTGGATAGAGCCGAGTGATGAGTTGAAGGATGCGCTTGATGAGGCGGTCAAGAGTTTTGAAAAGGTAGAGGAGGAGAGGAAGAAGAAAGCGGAGTTGCCACCCAAGCCCAGCGAGGAGGAGCTCAAGCTGAAGCTGGAGATTATTGATTTAAAGCATCGGATGAGGGACTTGGAGATGGAGCTTGAGAAAAAAGCCAAAGAGATAAAGCAGAATTATGAGCAGGCAATGATGATTAAGAGACAGTTTGACGATTATAAGGCTCGGATGATGAAGGAGAAGGCGGATTGGTTTAATTATGGGTATGAGCCGGTTTTAAAGGAATTGCTTTTGGTGATGGATAATTTAGAGAGAGCGATTAAGCATACAGAAGAGGGGCAAAATTTTGATGCCCTGAAACAGGGAATTGAGCTTACCCATCGTCAATTTTTGAACATCCTGGAGAAGTTTGGAGTAAAACAGATTAAAGCGGTGGGAGAGGCTTTTGACCCGAATTATCATGAGGCGATGAATCAGGTATTGACTGACCAGCATCCCCCGGGGATTGTCTTAGAGGAATATGGCAAGGGATACATATTTAAAGACCGTCTGCTAAGACCCAGTCGGGTGATGATTAGCGCTTTGCCAGAGAAGGATAAAAATCTGGAGGGGCAAAAAGCAAAAGATGAAGATAAGGAAAAATCAAGTCCAGATTCCAATAATGAGGATAAAGGAGGGGAATAAATGCCCAAGGTGATCGGCATTGACCTTGGAACTACTAACAGCTGTGTCTCAGTGGTTGAAGGAGGGGAGCCAGTGGTGATTCCCAATCAGGAGGGGAGCAGAACCACTCCCAGCATCGTGGCAATTACTGAAGCTGGGGAGCGCCTGGTTGGTCAAATTGCCAAGCGCCAGGCGATAACCAATCCCGAGTATACCATCTTTGCCATCAAGCGCTTGATTGGAAGAAAATATGATGTAGAAGAAGTCAAGCACGCTCAAAAAGTTCTTCCTTATAAAATCGTCCCAGCCAAGAACGGAGACGCCTGGGTAGAGGTGCGGGGAAAACAGATGAGCCCCAGTGAGGTAAGCGCATTGGTCTTGCGCAAGATGAAGGAGGTTGCGGAAGAATATCTGGGAGAAGAGATTAAAGAGGCGGTGATTACCGTGCCTGCTTATTTTAATGATTCCCAGAGGCAGGCGACCAAAGACGCGGGAAAAATTGCTGGACTGGAGGTTTTGCGGGTGCTTAATGAGCCGACCGCAGCGGCTTTGGCTTATGGACTGGATAAAGGCGGTGGGGAAAAAATTGTGGTGTTTGATTTTGGAGGAGGGACCCTGGATGTTTCCATCCTTGAGATTGGCGAGGGAGTGTTTGAGGTGTTAAGCACCTCGGGCAATACTTATTTAGGCGGAGAAGATTTTGATAATCGGTTGATGAATTATTTAGTGGACCAGTTTAAAGAGGAAACCGGGGTTGACCTATCCAAGGATAAGATGGCGCTCCAGAGGCTAAAAGAGGCGGCCGAGCGGGCTAAATGCGAGCTCAGCTCCTCTATAGAAACTGATATCAATCTGCCTTTTATCGCTGCGGATGCTAAGGGACCAAAGCATCTCAATGTTCATATTACTCGGGACCAGTTTGAGGCGCTGGTGGAAGATTTGATTGAGAAATTAGAAGAGCCCTGCGGAATCGCAATGAAGGACGCGGGACTTAAAAATGAGGATATCAATAAGGTGATTTTAGTGGGTGGTATGACCAGAATGCCCCGGGTTCAAAAGAAGGCTCAAGAGATTTTTGGAAAAGAGCCTCATAAAGGGGTGAATCCGGATGAGGTGGTGGCAATTGGCGCGGCGATTCAGTCCGCAATCATCAAGGGAGAGGTAAAAGAGGTTTTGCTTTTAGATGTCACGCCTTTGAGCTTAGGAGTGGAAGTTAAAGGCGGATTATTTCATAAAATTATCCCCAAAAATACCACTATTCCCTGTAAAAGGTCAGAGATTTTTACCACTGCGGTAGATAATCAGCCTCTGGTCACAGTGCATGTGCTTCAGGGTGAGCGGGAGCTTTGCTCCGAAAATAAAAGCTTGGGAAGATTTGATTTGGTGGGAATTCCGCCTGCGCCCCGAGGAGTGCCCCAGATTGAGGTAAGTTTTGAGATAGACACAAACGGCATTGTCCATGTTTCGGCTCGGGATTTAGGCACGGGCAAGGAGCAATCTATCCGGGTGCAAGCCGCAAGTGGCTTAAGCGATGATGAGATAGAGAAGTTAATTAAGGAAGCGGAAGAGCATGCGGAGGATGATAAGAAATTTAGGGAACTGGTAGAGATGAAGACCAATCTGGAGGGGCTGGTTTATTCCACCCGGCGGTCAGTGGATGAGTTTGGAGACCGTTTAGAAGATGAAGACCGAAATGCGATTGAGGATAGATTAATTAAAGCAGAAGAAGCGGTCAAAGCCAATGATTATGACAAGATAAAGCAAGCGACTGAGCAATTAAATGAAGCCGCGCATAAATTGGCAGAAGCCCTATACGCTCAAGCATCGCAAAAAGGAGATAGTGATAAATAGACCAGGCGCCGACTGAGTTTTAAATAAGGAAAAGATGCCAATCAATCAGGATTATTATGAGATTCTGGGGGTGCCCAGACACGCAAGCCAGGAAGAGATTAAGAAGGCTTATCGGGAATTAGCCTTGAAATATCATCCGGATAGGAATCCGGGCAATAAAGAGTCTGAGGCAAAATTTAAGGAGATAAATGAGGCTTATCAGGTGTTAGGCGATGCGGAAAAACGCGCTCAATATGACCGGTATGGTGGAAGAATGCCTTTCCAGACCAGCTATGATGATTTTGGCTTCCCCAGTATTGATGACATTTTTTCTGGATTATTTGATGAGCTGTTCTTTGGAAGAAGAACTTCGCAGAGCCAAGCCCGAAGAAGGCGAGGAAGAGATTTAAGATATGACTTAAGAATAAGTCTGGAAGAATCAGCTCGGGGAGCAGAAAAGACCATTTCTTTAGAGAGGCATCAGAGCTGTTCGGTTTGTTCTGGAACCGGTCATAAGCCCGGGGCCAGCGCCTCAGTTTGTCCAGAATGCAGAGGCACGGGCGCACTTCGGTTTCAGCAAGGATTTTTTTCTATCAGTCGGACCTGTCCCATCTGCGGAGGCAGAGGACAGATTATCACCAATCCCTGCCCTAAATGTCAGGGCCGGGGCTTTGAACTGGTTGAAAAGAGGCTCAAGGTCCGAATCCCAGCCGGGATAGATAGCGGAATGGTTTTACGGCTGGCTGGTGAAGGAGAGCCCGGGGAGATGTCCGGTCCAGCGGGAGATTTACAAGTGGTGATATTTATAGAGGAGCATCCGATTTTTCATCGGGAAGGAACTGAATTGGTTCTGGAGCTACCTGTTCCGTTTACTAAGGCGGTCTTGGGTGGGGAGGTAGAGGCGCCCACTTTAGAAGGAATAGAACGGCTGAAAATTCCACCAGGCACCCAGACCGGAAAGATGTTCAAGCTAAAGCGCAAAGGCATGCCCTCCTTGAACGGTGATAAAGGGGACCTGCATATTCAGGTCTTTGTGGAGCTTCCCAGCAAGCTCAGCAAGAAGGAGAAAGAAATTCTCGGGAAATTATCTGAGCTGGAAAATCCGGATGATTATCCTCTTCAAAAGGGTTTCTGGGAAAAAGTGAGAAAAATCCTTTCTGGGAGGAAGGGTGAATGAAGCCAAAGGTGAGGATTATGCCCTGTCTGGATATGGCAAAGGAGAGAGTGGTCAAAGGCGTGCATTTTGTTAATCTTCGGGACGCAGGCGACCCAGTGGAATGCGCTAAGGCTTATTGCCAGCAGGGAGCGGATGAATTAGCGCTATTGGATATTACCGCGACCATAGAAAATCGTCCCACTATGCTGGAAGTGGTGAGAAAAGTAGCAGAGGTAGCAAGTGTGCCTTTTACCGTGGGTGGAGGAATAAGCGATTTAAAAATAGCAGAGGCGGTTTTAGGCGCGGGCGCGGATAAAATCTCAATAAGCAGTGCGGGCTTTCGGAAGCCGAAGTTGATTGAGGAGCTGATTAGAGAATTTGGCTCGGAAAGAATCACGGTCGCAATAGATGTGGACCATAATCCCTCTTTACCTTCTGGCTATGAGGTTTATATTGACGGCGGGAGGACCAAAACTGGCATAGATGCGATTGAATGGGCAAAAAAGGTGGATGATTATGGAGTGAGCTGTATCCTTCCGACCAGCAAAGCCGGGGATGGCGCGCAGACCGGATATGAGCTTCCTTTAATTCAGACGCTTTCTAAAACCGTGAACGCAGAGATTGTCGCATCTGGTGGAGCGGGCAAGTTAGAGCATTTTTATCAGGCGGTATCTGCTGGCGCAAGCATTTTACTGGCGGCTTCGGTGTTTCATTTCGGGATAATCAGAATTCCGGAATTGAAGAAATATCTTCAAGAAAAAGGAGTGAGCCTCAACCCGGTTTAAGAATTTTCAAGCCGAATTTTATTTTCAGCGGGCACGAATAATTTGATAAATTTCTCTTCCGCCCAGGTTAAGCCCGATGCTAATCAAGCCCAGGCAGATATTATCTGCGATAAACAAAGCCCAGGCTCGGGAATCAAGGTGAATGGTGAAAAGCGCGGTCAAGCCCACTGCCCCCGCCAAAATAGCCATAATAAAAGCCAGCCCTAACCTTTTATGAAACCCGAGCCAGAACAGAGCGCCAGAGGAGATGGCAAGCCCCGCGCCTAAAAAACCTATCAGCCGAGTGAGAAGAACCGCAAGTGAAAAAAGCTCTTCATCCTGAGCGGAGAAATCCTTCTGAGTGAAAGCCCGAGAATGGTAAAGGGCAAAATGCTCGCCAAAAATTCCCGCAGATAAGCCATAAATAAAAAATAAAATAATCCCGGCTAAAATTAAATATAAAGCGATTTTAGTTCTTCTGGTCATCATTGCCTCCATTTTTAACAATAGACTTTAATAGCTTAAAGAATTTTTTTACCATTCACCTGTAACGGATGGTCCAGGATATTAAGAATCATTCTTTCTTCCCCGGGCTCAAGTTTAGGGAGAAAATAATAATACTGGTAATAGGTCGCTTTTAAGGCAAACACCTTTATAAAGTTATCAAATTCATATCCGACTGCGATTTCTCCGGGGTCATCTTCCGGGGTCGCTTTTTTGGAAAGGTCTTCATTTAGATAAAATCTCTTTTTGACCATTGACCATTCCTCCGGGAAAAATAAGCGATTGATGGTTGCGCCTAAATGACTATAGCCCGCAATCCAATTGCATTCACTCTGATAATCCAGCGCCTTTTCCTCATCACTGATTTTTCCGTCCAGAAAAATTTTCGGAGGCGGAGGATTGGTCTCAGAATAAACTTTAGCGCCCAGCACATTCTGGTTATAATCCATATATCCCCTAATCTGAACATCCTTTAAAATTGGCGCAAGGCTAAAAGGCATCTCCAGCGCCATTGGCCAGACCAAGCTGTTCCGGTAATAAGTGATTATGCTATAGCCCTTTCCGGAAAATTTTAAAATCCCTAACTCCAGATAGCCATCTGCTCGGTAAATCACCCGAACCGCGCCATCGTTCCAGGCACATAGTTTTACCTTCGTCAGCACATCAAACTTAAAGTCAATATCCAAGCCTAACTTGGTG
>Ga0172364_10001868_pt1 | contig 16498 bp, 19 predicted proteins | sample LakKivSesite10cm_FD_114545 | JGI IMG/M metagenome (GOLD analysis project Ga0172364, IMG submission 114545) | Sediment microbial communities from Lake Kivu, Rwanda - Sediment site 10cm | ecosystem: Environmental > Aquatic > Freshwater > Lake > Sediment | place: Rwanda: Western Province, Lake... | reverse complement strand
ATGTCAATCCTTCCATCATGCACGACCGACACCAAATGGTCTTTCCTGAGCCTATTTAAACGTCGAGACCGCAGAATCCGTTACCGTGTCGAACCCGAGGTTTGGTGCGGGGAGTGGGATTCGCGCACCAGTTTACCAGTATAGTGCTAACATGTTGACGGTGGGTTCGACGAGTTTCGAGCGTTTTCGGTGCTGGAGTTGGGCTCAAAATTCACGCGGGTAAGCGCGCGCTCCTTTTGGTATGTTTGATAATCCTTTCTGATTGGGTTGCTGGGCAGAATAGGCGAGACTTACTAGTCCTTCGAACCTCCAAGCATTAAGGAATACTTTATTGCGGGGCGTTACCAACTTGGAAAGGGCGGGGGACCATTGGCTCGGGAAGAAACACCTTTCGCCTACGAAGAAGTTTTCAGTCTAATTCTGTCCCTAGTTCAGCAACTTCAAGAAGATTCTCAGTCTGGGGCACCAAGGCCTGAGAAAGTCGAGGATTACTTTCAACGCTTAACGAAATGGGCTCTGGGCGAGTATGAGTTCGCGCGACGGCTCGCCTTTCAAGGAATAAGTACCATTCGACTAGCTCCGTACGCTGTGCTCATGTCGTATTTCCATCAGAAACCTCCGGGCGATTTCATCTTCTTTCATGAAGGTAGGAGCGCTTGCGTCGATGTCAAGTACTACGATCCTCTTAAGATGCTTAGGAGAATGGAAATACCAGAACGATATGTGACTAGAATCATCGATTTCAAAGATAGATTCAGTATGGGTGAGGCCTTTGTGGCTATCAAACGATTTGAGCGCTGGTACCTTTTGGAAGCCAACAGAGTGTCACGTCTCGAAAAGAAATCTGGCCATTTCTTGATCGACATCCAGTGGGCCAGAGAGAACCACCAAGTATTAAATGAAGAATACTGTATTTTCAACATAGGTGAGCGGATACGGCCTGGAGCTCCTGGGATTCCAAGTGATAGAATCTACTGGTACGATGTGGGTGGCAAGAAGTTTGCCATAGAACCGCCAAAGGGAGCCACACGACACGGGCTTCTGTACGACACAATTCAATTCAACGACAACCAGCGCAAGGTGTCGTTTGACTTCTCAAGAGATCAGACGACAGACCCGACGGGGCGCCGTGAGTATTCTGGGCCGCAATACTGGATATTCAAGAATCTCAAGACAAGGCTAGAGGATAACTTCAGGATGGTCATGCCGAGGCCTGAAACCGCCGGGTGGCTTTCTTACGTCAGTGGCTTTGAGGACTTATGTCCTACAGTATTCAGTCTTTGCGATGCTGTCGCAGAGTTCGCTCCTAAAGGGCCCAATGAAAGAAGCTTTGACCTTGCTCACGACAGAGCTTTGAATGGGCTTAGGGACGCTGGGTACGTCTTCTTTGGAGGACCAGAAGCAGTTCAGTACTATGTGGCGAAGTTATACACCATATTGTTGCGTGACCTCCAAGAGGCGGTGCCCCCACAAACCTCGTAACGGTATTCATCGTGTGATTGTGGGGCAGGAATCTGGTCGCTTTGGCTTTGCAGTCAATCTTCGTGTGGGAGTATCTGCTCTTGTTTCCCGAATCCGAGAAATTCAACTAGGTAGGTTTGCGTCCCGGCGGCCGAACTTACTGTTATTGGTCAATGAAAATTGGACGCACTCAAAGGCAGGGGGTTTGGCAAATACTTCCGCGGGGATATTACTGCTGTTGTAACAACGTTTAAATGCGACATGTTACAACAGCAGTAACAAGTGAGCGACATGCGAGAGTACATACTGACCAATGCTGAGCGCGAAGCCCTAAGACGTTTCTTCTCTACTGGTGAGAAGACCGGTGAGCTTAGAGTGCTTGAAAGTAGGATAAGGGACAATCTTATGTCAGGCAGACTTCCGCAGGACTACCAGTTCATTCAGCAGTGGGTACACGCGTATTGCGATGGAAAAATCAGAACCTATGTCGCTCGGGGAAATGAACCCGTCCAGAAGGTTGCGAAGACCATACTGACGATGATTCGTAAGAGAGGGATACCGCCGACTGAGATAGACTCGATCCTAGACGACGTGAAAACGAAGACCGTTGACGCCTTCTCTCGGAATCCGGAACTATTCATTGAAAGGTCACGGCGTCTCGCAGAACTTCGTGAGCTTCTGGGGAAATTATGAATGCCCCTTGTGCAGGTCTCATTTTGCCGAATCCACGATATTCGTCTTGGTAGGTTCATGTCAGGGTATTGTCTGCGTCACTGGACTATGTGGCAAAGTGGAAGGACAAAACAAGTAGTCAACGATAATCCAGTGCGAAAAAAAGCGATAGAGCCTCTGCCTAGATTCAGTCCGTTCTTTCATTATACATGGGAAGTTTTCCATGTGCTGCCTTGTAGACTTTCAGAAGCTCTTCTTCTCTGGCTCTACATTGCGTCTCGGTACCAAATAACTCAAATCTGTAATATCTGGCCAAAGGGCATTTCTTATTTGTTTAGATGATCCAACAGTCGAGTCTTTACTTTGCCACTTCCATAGTATACAGTATTCTTTGCCTCGTCTGCAAGTTCATAGACACCCCAATGCGTCTGGATCATGTGCCACAACAGAATTAGAGTAAGCCCACCACTGCCCCCATGCCAATCTGCTTACCCCACAACTCTAGTTCAAACCCTCAAGCTTAAAACAATATCTCAAGACCGCAAGAAGAACTGTCTAACTCGGCATTTTTCTTCTGTGGTTAGAGTTAAATGCCGAGAACCTATCTTGAAGACAAGGGAGTAGATGTGGCAGAACTAGAGAGGATAATAGAGTTCGGCGTCATCGCGTACCTCTCTTGGCTCATCTCAGAATCAGTCTTGGATTCCCTTCTAAGAGCAGCTTTCCCACTTGGCGAAGCAGTTGTCGCCAAATGGGTAGCCTTCTTTGGTTCCCTCTTGATCTACTACGGCCTTATCCGCGTAAAACTGAACATCAGCCAATGAAATGTGCCGATCTAACAGCGCTGGTCGTGAGTCAAAGACGTAACAGAGCCTTGAGAAGGCATAATATTGTAGTAATCTCCATCACGTTACTAGCGACTAGCACGTTCCTATTTGGACTATGCTCTGCTATTCGTAGTCTTAACGCTCGGTTCGTTACCTAGCAGCTTTGCCTATCAGCGATTGCCACTTGTTTTGGCCAATTCCATGTTCAGTCCAGCTACCTCTGCTGGAGTCTTTCCGTTTAGTGCCATGTGTGGACGCAGATAGTTGCAGTATATGCGTTGGCCTTCAATCATTCTGATAGCGGATTGTTCGTTGTCTAGTCCACCCATGACTTTGGTTCTTTCCCTAATCGTTCCATGTAGTCGTTCCACGATATTGTTGTCTATGCCTTCAAGGATGGTCTTTAATCGCACATGGAGTGTTCTAGGCTCGGTGTCTATGTAGAATTCTCTCTTGAAGCGCGCGCCTTAGACGGTGCAATGCGCTAGCTACTCAATAGATGGTTGAATATCTTCTAGCGCGCGCTCTAGTAACGCAATCTTATCGAAGAAACCGTTCTAATGGTTGTGTGAGTCTATCTTCTTTTGAATTGTTTTGGCTGTCTTTTGGCGGTTTTATTCTGGGTGCCTCTTCCCCCCGTATTGCTTCAGGTCTAGCTTCCTCCGCCCTTGCCAATCGCCTTTCCATCATAGTCTTGGCTAGTAGCCTAACTTCTTTAGTAGTTTTTTCAGTTAGATTGAGTATCTTGGCTATTTCTAAATCGATTCGGTTGACTACTTTATCCGCTAATCTATCAGAATTCTCCTTTGTATCAGCTCCACCCAATTTTCTGGCTTCCGCCTCAAGTTCGTCGAAGAGGGATGCTAGTCTTTTGATTTGGCTTTTCGATAATTTCTTAGGGTCGAGAACCAGAATTTCAGAGGCGGGCCTTACATCAAGCTCTATCATTCCGCCTCCTGTTATTCTGCATAGAGATTCAATTTGGAGATGTGTGAATGAAGAATTTAGATAGGCCAACATAGCCTTTAGCATGTCGTTATTCAATTCTATCTTTGGAATGAATGCGATTAACCTATCGTCGAGGGCTACCATTTCCTCCATAAGGATGAATCTGCTGCGATACTGAGTACCTCTTGCGGCGAACATTGGTGCTTTCTTTACTCCACCTAAATCGTACCAGCCGCAAAAATGCTTCTTATTTCCTGCCCTAGTCTTGGAGGCTTCAGAGAGATTCACGGTTTTAGCCTTAGCACCAACCTTCTTTGAAATCCTCAAGTAGACGTTTGTCTCGCCATGTTTAATGTAATCCTTGACATTGTCGGGTAGCGCGTATTTATGAGCCGAAAAAAGCCAGCATTCACTGTTCCTCTTCTTTAGTGCGTCCCAGTCTTCCTTTGTGAAGGTGAAGTTCTTAGCGTATCTAGAACTTGGTAGTAGGGGATGAACCCATTTGCGCACTAAACCCCAAGCGCTAGCATCGTTATCTGTTAAGTAGAAGAAGCTTTCGCCTCCTACGTTTCTAACCCCGTGCACTACGCCCTTCGTCGCCAAGACAAGGTACGTGATGTTGCCATAGGCAACTTCAAATAAACTTCCGAGTTCGGTTAGCTTGGGAGATTTTTGAAAGAGACTAAGACATTGATTGATGTTGAATAGGCAATCAATCCATTTCTTTTCCTTTATAGAGTTCTGGCTTACAACTCTCACGTGATATTCTTCAGAGTACTTATCTGGATTTTCAACAACTTCCAAAACATTGTCCACATCGAAGCTAGAACCCCTCGGCACATCGAGGTAAACAAATGCTATCTGATTGTCATCCCTAGCATTTGTATCCTCCTCCTTTTCCAGCAGGATTATGCAAGTGCCTATCAATGGAATTGGGAATACTCTGGCGGATATGTCTATTACCGCCTTAATCTTGAAATGGCTCAATAGGAACCTCCCAAAATCCGTGCCATAATCCGCTTGGAGCCAACTGTCCGATATTATCATGCCAAGCCTTCCACTTGACTTAAGAAATTCATGTGCCCAGATTATGAAGTGGAGATATATTCCAGGCTCTATTCCCTGCTGAACTCTAGCAGTCAAACCATATTTCTTAAGAGTGCCAGCGATCCTCTTCTTGATGGCTTCCTGAGTCTTGTTCGGTATCTCCGTCCACCTAGTGTAGGGAGGATTAGCTACTACAACATCCATAAGTGGGATTAGGATTTCACGTCTAATCTCGCCCTTGGGCGTTCTAATCGTATAGGGTACCAAGACCTTCTGCATCGGTATTACCGTGAAGAAGTCATCGACCACGACGTTCATTTCGCTTGTCGGGTGGCGTACATCCCTCATTGCCAAGTTCATAGCGGTTATATGGGCGGGAAAGGAATTGATGTCCACAGCGTAGAGTTGACCTAAGATTTCCTTATGGACGCTCTCTGGAGTCAAAACTCTGAGGTCTCTTAGCCTTCCATAGGCTTTGACAAGGAAGGTACCGGAGCCACAGGCGGGGTCCATCACTAAGTTGGTCGCATCCCTAACTGCCCACTTCACTATGAGCTCAGCTATTTGAGGCGGCGTATAGAATTGGCCAAGTTGATGCCTCTCCTCTTCAGGAATGAGTCTTTCATATATGAAGCCAACCACATCGGAGCCGACTTCCTCAAGCTTGTAAGCTTCCATGTCATCAATGAAGGCATTTATCTCTTCAAGCGCATCCACATCATCGGGTAGAGGTGCCTCATCATAGAATTCAGCCTTGAAGATTGGCTCAAAATCTTTGGTGACCTCTATGGCCTTATCGAAGCAAATCCCAAGCTTCGATGAAAAGTCCGCTCCATTCTTGGGTGGAATTGGCTCCAAGATTAGTAGATTGCTATAATAGCGTTCCAGAATTTTATAGAAGACTATTTTGTTCATCAAGATGTAGGCAGCTTCCCTAGAATAAACGCTGGGGGTTATGCCGCCAACTTCCTCGGAGAGCGCTTCATATCTTTTCTTAAACTTAGCATCCACTTCTAACCTCTCTCTTACGAGCGGAAGCATCTGCCTGGAAAGCCACTCCACGAAACTTCTTAGTCTCATTATGAAGGTCCAATCGAGTGTAGTCCTCTCAACCTTCACGCCTTGATGCCATCGGGCTACTATTTGAAGGGCCTCTTCCACAGCTTCTTCGGTTAGCTGTATTTCCTTCACCAGCAGCCTATGCCTATCTATACGAAAAGCGTCGCCTCGTTCGGGTGTGGTGAATAAGGCGAATATTTTACCGTTTGTTGTAGCGAAGAGTGAGGCACCGCATTGAACCGCATAGGTTAAGGCTTGAGTTATCACCTTGCTTCCGAGCGGGTCTATATCCCTGACAACTTTCAACCCTTTAGCTGTTGAAATCTTCCGTTTGAACTCCGCTATGAACAAAGGTTTAAGCGCGTGAGTCGGAATCATCAGGTCAGTTATGCCTGAATCCACAGGATACTGAGGTTCAGGGCTTCCAAATTTTACTCCCTCGATAACATATTTTCGCCTCTCTAGAACATTCTTAGTAAGGCGGTAGAATTCTTCCTCGATTTTTGCCTCTCTACTCAAGCTAGTTCACTACTGTCTACGAAACGCGCGCTTGTGCGTTGTGGTAACCTGAAAGGTAACAGACCTTGACATTTTCCATTATAACTAGTAGACTAAAGAGACTCTTGAATCTTCGGTAGGACATTTCCCATTCTTATAATGGGGCAAATGTTAACCTCTGGGAGTACAATGCTATGGGTGAGGTAGGTGATCCAAGAGGAGAAAAGTAGTTGATCCAGCGACCATACTCATCTATATGGTCTTCCCCGCGTCGCGAGGCACCTACCCCTCTTCTACTTTCTTATGAGTGACGCGTACTTCTTCTTAGTGAGATATTCTCCAGCCATGGTAAGTGGTCTTGGATATTCAATTGGGAGCGCATATTTTGTGGGTTTGCGGATGGTTAAGACCATGAATACCTTGATTTGGCTATTTCACGCGGTCAATCAATTTCAGTAAGATCTGCGTCATCTCCACAATTTTCAACTTTCTAATCTGCCTCATAGATTCTAAGTACTCCATTACATTATGAACTTTCGAATTTGCGTCTCTTCTAAAAGGGTAAACCATATGCAGAAATTTGTTAATCATGTCGTGTTGATCTTGGTCAAAGTTTGATTTGTGACTTTGTAAGTTTGATAGCAGAACGCTGAAATCGTGCGCACGTCTGTTCATTGTGTCATAATACACAGTTATTTGCTTGGGGCCGAACTTGTATTGAAGCAAATTGTACACAAGGTTCTCTACCAACTTCCTTGCCAGCATTAACACTGCGTTGGGTAGCTTTGAGTCACTGTAGGCTCTGTTAATCTCATCTTCGAGACGATCGTAGAAAACATCTGGATATTTTCCTTTGAATTTCAACAAACGCCGAAATTGAAGGAGATTACCTTTCGCAGTTTTTTTTGTGCCTGGTGGAGCTGCAGCAATTGGAGCTTGTGCCTTCTGGACTCTTAAGTGTTCTTTCAACTCGTCAAGCTTGTTCTGTGGAACTGCGAAGCGCGGTTTGGCCACATCTATGTATTGTTCATGCGCTAGTAGAAGGAGTGCTACATCACGATCAGTAATACCAGCTTCGGTTGCTTTTGCGTTAATGCGGTTAAGTAACTGCCGTGGCTTAACATGCAACTTCGCGCAGATTGTTTCTCTAAGCTTTCGTGAGAGTGTCATCAGATCCCTTTCGACCTTTCTTCGTCTTCTTCTTAGCCTTGGAAAGGGCTATATTCACCGCAGGCTGAGTAACGCCAAGCAAGTCAGCGATCTCACGCTCAGTAAATCCAAAGACCTTAAGGAAGCGCGCGTTGCGCTCCGTTCCTTCCTCGCGTCTTATCTGAGCAGAAGCGTACACCTTAACCACATTTAGAATGGCTTCGACAAACGAGCTAAATTGAGAGCTATCAAGTGTGACAGAAAAAGAACCTCTTTTCGACTTCTTACTCATTCTCCCATCTCCTTTTTGCCTTTGCGTTTCGGACGTTTTCCAGTCAATATTCTGCTAATCGTTGGTTGCAACGTGTGGAGAATCGTTGCAGTCTCTTTTTGGCTGTAACCTGCTACATTCAACAGCCATGTGTTTCTTTCCATCTCCTTTTCTGTTACTTCTCGGACAGCCGCAAGTGCTGCCACCTTCAGATAGGACTGGAGGAATTTTTTCAAATCCTCGAACTGCGAATCAGTGAAAGTAACGACGCCCGGTTGATTTTGCGTCTTTTTCCCCATACAAAATCGCTTCTTACTTATCTGCAAAAGGATTTAAGTTTGAAGTTGTTAAGAGCCTCGGAAATAACTTTTTCCTCTCCTTCTTCATAACCCACATCTTTTCCTGACCATCTCTTTGTAGATGTTCGATTGCTTGGCTATGCGCTCTCGTCCTCTGGTGTCATGCATGACCTTGACGGACTCATCCTCAGACATCAACCCACATTCTTTCATGAGATTATGACAGCAACTCTCTGAGTGCCTTTATCACTCCATTGAAGAATTGGATGTTTTTTCTATGCCCCTTTTTGCTCTCCGCAAGTTTCAATATCCAGATAATGCTGTTCTTCTTCGAAGCCGCTTCGTCGAACTTTTTCCTCCATTTCCTCTGCTCCTCTTCGGTTGTTAATTTGCTACCATCAACGGCGTCGTCAAGCCAATCAGTCACCAAGGTTGGTTCCTCGAACCATAACCACTCAAATTGCTCGTCTAGCACATCCCATCGAAGACGATGAACCGCATCGTAACTCAATTCCTTGAGTATCTCTGAAGCGAGCTGTGATCCAAAGATGTAGCCTTCCTTCTCCTCTGCCTGTTTCATCTCATTGAGTCTAAGACGAACAGCAGGATTGACACTTCGGCGAGCCTCTACGTACGATTCAATAGCTGCCTTACAGATCTGTGACCAGTTGACCTCTCTCAATTCATCCATCTTCTCCGCAGTTTCGGCCGGGACATAGACAGTGATGTTCTTCCCTGTCTTGAGGTGCTGAGTTACGGATTCTATTCCCTTCTTGTCGACTGCCACGCTTAGGGCCTTGACCGCCGTCTTCTTTTTGCCCATTCCACAGACCTCTGTGGATTATGTGGGCGATGTCCAATATAAGGATTTCCACAGAATACTGTGGTTCCACTAAAAAGGCTACATGTCACGGGAGCAAAACGAGCTTACGAGGACTTCTAACTTCATTCCTAGAACCGTCGGCGTATGGCAAAATCGAGTAAGTTACGCATCCTTGTGGCTGAGGTTTGAATTTGAAGAACTCGGAAGTTTCACTGCTGGCGATTCAACCCAAAAGTGTCACGTACTTCTCGTCCACTTGCCATACGTCGGCAATGTCGCAGAGCCGATTCTAGCACGAGAAATTGGTACACTGAGAGAAGTCATGGCAGAAGGACGAGCAACCGAAGAAGATTGAACTAGTATTTTGCAAATCCAGGTAGAAATAGTTGAACTAGACCAAGCCCCATTAAGACGAACGAAATCACGAACATTACTGCAACTAAGAGCTCATGACCGGAGATGCGGCTGCGCTCAATCCAATTGGGAGGGTGCGTGTACCAATAATCCTCTTTTTTGCCTTCTCGCTTGGTCCTTCTTTGTATTCTCTTCAGTTCAAGTTTGTCTTCCAAGCGCATTGCAGATTCTGCTCTTGTCACAGAGTGATAGCGATACTTCATGACTACCCATGAGAATGCGAAGTTGAACAATCCGGCAACGAAAACTACTACGCTTCGTTGATAGGTCAATTGAAGAAAAGCAAGGGCTGTGGTGGCGAGTCCCACAGAGACCGTAAGACTCACAGACACGCCTTGCCATATTAATCTTCCATATTCCCTGAGATCCTCAAGACACTCCTCGTATTGGGCAAGAAGAAGATCCTCAGCCTGCAAGTGCTCACTCTCTCGATTCAAATTAGTGACCAGTATGTCCATAAAAGAGGTACTTCGTCTAATTAAATGTGGATCACTTGGCAGTATCGCCCGAATTTGCATTCGTATGTGTACACTAGCTGGTAAGCACTACCACCGAGAGAATCTATCCTGTCAGGGGAAGAATCGCCCGAAACCCCTCTCATTCCATAGAATGGCTCGCTACGCTCACTGCAACGATTGTGTGTGCTCACCAGCTATCCCACACACACAGAATCAATAATTAATGGTTCAAATCTTAGTAAGTAGTTAGGCGAAATTTCCTGGAAGGCCCTAACATGGAAAAGATGTTCGGCGCGAATGTGGAATTTGAAGAAGCCAAGGTCCTAGCTGATTTGACCTCACTTCATCAGGATTTGAGGTATACCAGAGACGTATTGAAGCGCCTAATTCAGTTGCTTAGAGATGGCTGTCAAGATCACATCCTAATTCAAAGCTATTGGAGTGCTGCTCTCGTAGCCTATGTCAGATGTTTCTCAACGGGTAAAAGATATGGCTTGACCCCCGACATATACAAGCATTTGGATGGGGCGATTGATTGCCATGCCTACTATAAGAATATGCGCGACAGACACATCGCACATTCCGTCAATCCTTTTGAACAGGTTGCGGTAGACATACAGTTGTCTCCACCTAACAGCGACAAAAAGGAAGTCCTAGGTGTTGCCGTTTTCATGCTGAAGCATATGGCCCCTGAGGTCAGTGGGGTTATGGACTGCTTGCGCCTGACTTCGGTTGCCCTAAAGTATGTTGTCAATAGGTGCAAAGAGTATGAAAACAAGGTATTGGAAGTGGCAAAAAGTATGCCTATTGAACAATTGTATTTAAAAGCTAGGGGACGTTTGGTCGCCCCTAGACCGGATCAAGCTGGAAAACCAAGGCCCTAAGAAACGCCGCCTAACATGGAATAAAAGTAACCATAGCTGGTGAGAGCATCCTAATTTGAACTGTGTTTTTTATTTGGTGGGTCGTGTGGTGCCATAGCTGGTGAGCCGCCGCCGCCCTTATACTTTGATGATTTTATGGTTTTGTGGTTTTGTTGTTTGGAGTTTTGAAGATTGATTAAGTTATAAGTTATAAGAAATCTGGTTATAAATGAAGTTACTTAAGTAAAACTATCCTGCTCATCGCTATTACTATCCCGCTAATGTTTCCTTACTATCTCTATTTTGTTTTCTTTTTGCCGCCTTTCTTTGCCATAGCCAAAGTTGCGGTTACGTAGCTCAATGGCTTGCCTAGAATTCTCGCGATTTCTGTTGGCCGAAGCCCTGCGTTTCGCAGAATCACGATTTTCGCCGTTTTGCTTTCACTTGGCTGGGCAAGGAGCGCAATTACTGCATCAAGCCTTCTTGTGATCTCGACATTCCGGTTTTCTTTCGTCTCTTTTGCTACCATTCAAATCACCTCACAGTAGAATTGGTCTTTGTCTTTCTATCAGACAAACGAGTGGATGCTTATATCTACTGTTAGACTGGTGCACGAATCCCTTAGTGTGCAAGTTATAAAGGGATTCGACGGCAGATAGATGTAGTGTTGGTGTGTCGGTTGAAAGGCAAAAACAATGCTGATGTCAAAGATGTCGTAAGGAAGCTGGACGCAATTCTAGCAGTCCTCTTGGAGTCTATGGTTGAGAATGGAAAGAAGGCGTCCGTCACTAAACGGATTAAGCTTCTTCACACTTCAGGACTGAAGCCATCGGAAATAGCTAGTATCTTAGGAAAGACACAAGTCTACGTCAACGTTGTACTGGGCAGAAAGACAAGGAAGAAGAGATAATCTAGAAGACGCCTTGGCCAGACAGAAGTGGGTGCGACATGCCTCAAGGTAAATACAAGGCTATGGCGCTGGCTCCTCGTAATCCGCCCACTCCGTTCCATGTTTTCATAAGTTGCGACTCCGATGAGTTTGGCAAACTGAGGCAAGATTTGCGGGCCGCTATCGATTCTGAGTATATGTACAATGTGAAGCGAACAGAAGAACAAGAAGAACTCGTCCATCAGGGTATTGTGATGAAAGCGGTGCTAGTTGAGGCAGAGAGTGATGAATCGTTTGATATTGCCATGAAGCGAGGATTGAAGGGTTCTCAAATCTATGTGGGTATCTTTGGTAGAGACTACTCGATTCCTACCGCAGAAGAGTATATGTATGCCCGTAAACTTGGACTCCCCATCCTAGTCTACTATTTCACAAAGGACTCACGAAAGGCCAAAGACTGTCGTGGCAAGGTGGCCAATTTTCTCAAGAAAGAAGTCAAACCGCATGTCCGTATCCGTGGGAACTATTCGAAAATTGAGATAAGAGAAGAACGAGATTTGGTGGATCTAATTCTAGCTGATCTCGCCTGCAAGACCACCGATCTCGTTCGTGAAGCGGTATCCATCAGGCAACTCTTCCTTGAAGCCCCCGATACGGTGATTGCCACTGTACTTCGTGCCTACAAATCTGTGTTTGAATGAGCCGGTTTCCTCAACTTTACGAAACGGTCTGGCGGGGGATACATATCCCTTCCTACGATAAACTGTCCTGCCAATATTTTCTCCGCTAATTCCTCAGCGGCTCCAGTCTCTTTGAGCTGGTAGTCTTGGAGATACTCTCCTTTCAGATGTTTCACCCGTTGCGTCTTGTTCTATTCATTATCAACTGTTCCTCAAATGATTCCCACACTTGTACCAAACTAGCCCAGAATCATAGTTGTGAGACGACAGTGCTCCAAGGCGTTTCATAGCTCTTAAATATGCACTATTCGATGCCAACGCACCAGAGTGGAAACCTGACCACCGTAGCGTATTCTCCTTCTAGGAAATCGGTTAGGCGTCCAAGAGAAGCTCTTGCTGACCTATACGAGGGAACAGCTTTCCCCCAATGTGCAAAAGCCGATTCATCGTAGGTGACAATCACGCCAGTATCAATCAAACGCTTGTCGTACAAGAGCAGAAATCGAAAGAAATCTCGGAAGAACATTTCGAACCTAGAGTATTCTTGTTCTATAGCTATTCTGTTCTTCAGCAGATCGCATTTGTCAGTCTTGCCAGTTCCCAAATCTATTTTGACCTCAGCCTCCCAACCTAACTTTTTGAATTCGGAAGCAATCACATTCTTTACCGTCTCGCTTTTTGTGGTGCCATGTCCAAATCTAGGTAGCGAATGTAAAACCGAGACGATCTCATCCATTTCCTGTTTGTGAGTTAGTTGCATTATCTCCTTGCCATGTCTGTGGTCATAATCTTTGAACTGCACAGGTTGTTCTACCTCAACCTTAGCCGGTGAGCACGCACCGCCCTACATAGAATCAACATTGAATAACCTCCGCTTCTCTATGAGTGTGGAGGTTATGTTATCAAGAGTTATGCCTAGTTGCTCCAATAAACAGGCTGTGATTATAATCCCTAATTTCTGATTTATGTAATAAAGTTCTGGCCACTTGGCTGCCTTATCTCTGAGCTTTGTGTCATAATGAATAAGGTAGTTTCTAGTATCTGTCACTCTTCGTACGAAGACCTTTTTGTCCTTAATATAGACGTCAGCTATTTTTGAGAAGTTGTATAGCAACTCTCCTAATCTTTCTGATAGACGGGGTTCATTGCTATGTTTCAGTACGAAATTCAACCATTTTCGATGCTTCTTAGGGGCTGAATCCAGAATCTCCTTCTTCCTTAAGTTGTGCTTTTCTTCAGGCCATGCATAATTTCTGATTACCCTCCTGTGGTACGATTCGAGAGCTTGTACTAGACTTAGGAATTTCTGTTGTAGATACATGCGAGGGTTGTAGAATGTTCCGAAGTACAAATCACAAACTGGTTGAAGCAATTCCCTCTTTTCAAACCACTTCGGGATTAGAGTTTTGAAGTCGAGTTGTTTTAGTGTAAAAAGCATATTAAAAGAGGGTATCGATTTGGGCACGATAGACGAATCTATTGATTTGTAGAGTATGCTTACAGGCGGATAGTATGACTTGCCGGATACTGTTTCCACATTAGATTCCGTTTGACCTTCTATTGATAATGGATGGACTGGTTGCATCATGGTTAGGGACAGAAAGTTCTGGATGTGGTACATATCATCAAAGCAATCGGTATAACTGCTTTGTTCTGGAGATTCTCTCCTTACCCAAGTTTCCTGCGTTATGCTGGCTTCCCTTTGGTCTATTGTTTGCTGCCGCAAGATTGACTGAGTAGATAGTATTATCTTGCGACCATCCTTTGTAATCGCTTCAAGCGGTGAGGGTTGTTTGTACTTTATTGTTGTCTGTCCATCTTTGAGAATGTCTTGTATGTCAAATCCAGATATACCAGCCCATTCATCCAGATGTGAGTATTTGATAGAAAGACTCTTGAATTTGATATCTTCTGCCTTCTGAAAATGAGCTCCAACATAAACTATGTTGGCGAGGTATGAGTCCGTCTGAAAACCTGAGGATATTTGCGTCTTTCCAAAGCAATTGTATAAAGTCACCTTCTTGCCCTCCGGAGTGAATCCTAGTATGATATCATAATGAATTGGCTTTGCAAGATTCTCCATACCTGCAAGGGAATCAATGAGATTCAGATTTGCCCCTTCAGCTTGAGTGAATGTCAGGGTGCCACAACATTCTTTCTCCGAATTGTCTGGAATCCACCATTTGCCCTCAAACCTATGTTCCCTCATCAAAGCAAATCACTCATTGTCTATCAAAATATCAGACTCATCAAGTATCATGATTTCTAATTCCGATATCTTCTATCGTTTGCTTAATCAATCATTACCCTATAACCATACCACAAAATCACCAAACAACCAAACCACAAAACCATAAACATGAAAGTACGAACTGAATCCAAAATTCAACCAAATCTCAAAACTAAACTAACCCGCCGATTGGGGTGAAATTCGGGCGGCGGCCATAGCTGGTGAGAGCATCTCAATTTGAACTGCCGCTATAGACCTAGTTGGGGAACAAAAGCTAGATAGGCGCGTCTAAGTTCTTCATGATCTATTCGGTCGTAGATGTCTATGGCCTCTCGGCGTCGGTCTCCTCTCAATGCCTTGATGAGTTCTCTGTCCATGCCTGCTTGTCGAAGATGAGTCGTGAACCAGTGCCTGAAGCAGTGAGGGGACACGTGATCTTCAGGCTTTGGGGACTTTGGGTTGTGCACGCCGACTCGTTGTGCATACTTGGCTACCATTGAGTAGATGCCGTTTCTATTCAACCTGAGACCGTGCTCACCGATGAAGAGTGCTGGGGTTGCAGGATTGATCTTTTCGCGTTGGCTTACCCAGCGTTTCAACAGGCGTGATGTCTCGTCGTCGAAGAAGACTACTCTTCCGCTGCGTTTCTTAAATCGATTTCGCTTCAACGTTATCGATTGCATAGCCCAGTCTATATCATTCACGTCCATGGCGATCAGTTCTCCACGCCTTACACCTGTTTTGGCTAGTACTGCTAGGATGGCTTTGTCGCGGGTATCTATGACGGAGTTGATGAGGAGGCTCATCTCTTCAACTGTCAGGAGTTTCCGCGGTGATTCGTCGTCTGCTGTGCTCTCTTTTTTGTACCGTCGAAGATACCGCCTTCTCACTCCTGGCACAGGGTTCCTCTCCATATAGTCTTCGAAGACTAGGAATTCGTACAGTCCCGCTATGGCTGATAGGTCTTGCTCAAGGGTCGTCTGGTTTACCCTCTGAGAGTACCTGAAACGAATATAGTCATGCAGTACGTGTTTGTCTGCTTCAGTAATCGAGATCCTCTGTTGACCTAGCCAGATTAGGTATTGTTTTATGCTGGATCGGTAGCGACGGATGGTCTCTGGTGTTAGCTGTCGATCTCTACAGTCTTGGATGAACAGTTCCAGAATCTGCTGTGTACTGGGAGGCTGGATCAGGGTTTGTTGCCGGACTACCCTTTCCATCTGTATCCCCTTCTTGTCTTCTCCACGACCCCGTAGGCCTCCAGATTCTCCAATTGCTTGGCTACGGCTTTGACCAGAGGCGTGTCACGGGGATCGATCTTTAGGAGGCGTAGCAGGTGATCGGAATCGATTCTGTCGCCTTTCTTCAGCAGTTCAATAAGCCGTCTATCGTATCCTCGGATGCCTTTGAAGTTCTCATCTAGGAATGGTTCGGCTCTGTAACGGCGTAGCTCATTCTCGACCCGCTCTAAAGCGAGTTTAAGGATCTCATTATCTCTTGTCAGTTTCTCGATGTTCTCATCCTTTTCTCTTAGTTGCTGAATCAATGCTGCACGTGGCTTGTAGTCTTCCTCACCTTCCTCTTGTCGTAGTGAGTTAGCCACATGCTCGATAACGAAGTGTGAGATCGACTCGTTGGCCTTCTTGGCCCTAGTCTTCCAGTCCTCCACCATTTCCACAGAAGGTAGATAGACGTAGATTGACCGCTGCTTTATGGACTTGGTCTTACCCATGGAGACCCGTAATGGCTATGTATGGATGGATGGGTATTTATATGTACCAGTAAAATGGTGCGGGGAGTGGGATTCGAACCCACGAACCCCTACGGGACAGGAGTTCTGCTGCACAGGAGCGCATCCTCAGTCCTGCGCCTCCAAACGTCGGTACTACCAACGTTCTTTGACCTGGCTT
>Ga0172364_10001867_pt1 | contig 16503 bp, 13 predicted proteins | sample LakKivSesite10cm_FD_114545 | JGI IMG/M metagenome (GOLD analysis project Ga0172364, IMG submission 114545) | Sediment microbial communities from Lake Kivu, Rwanda - Sediment site 10cm | ecosystem: Environmental > Aquatic > Freshwater > Lake > Sediment | place: Rwanda: Western Province, Lake... | reverse complement strand
TGCATATCTAGCCTCCTCTAGCCTAGATTAGATAAGATTATCGTTCGATCCATTTTGTATCATAGGTTTCCCCATAAGCCTGGTAGCCAACCTGATAGCCAGCGCCAGACTTATCTTTTGGCAGGGTAATCTACAGGCATATAAAGGTAATGCTTCCACCAGCACTAATACCCTATAACCTTAGCCTGTTCCAAAGTCACATCACAGACCCCAAATATGTTCGAGATGGATGATATTATCCCTTCAAATTCCACCTGCTGATCCTTCTTCAAGGATAAAGCTACCGAACTAGGAACTTCAAAGCTTACATCAGAAACACTAAACAATACGCTAGGTGGATCCATGTCTACCAGGACCTTGCAGCTTGTCGAAGATACTTCCTTAACGTCTTCCACGTAACCCATCCACCTGACCCTTTTACCTTCGAGACTTCGCACATAGGCTTTGAACTGTGCATCAGTCATCGACTTCATCGAGTCCCTGATCTCGGTATACGTCACTGAGGATAGGGGAACAGCGATAGTCACGCTTTTGCCGCCAGACCAGTCTGAAACAATATTGGGGTTAGCAGAAGACCTGGCCTGAGCCTGAATCATGTATTTGCCAGAAGACGACCAGGAGTGAGAGGCGCTACTTGACAATGACCACTCTGAATAGCTTACGTCTCCCCAGTTGAAACGATACTCAATACTATGCCCTAGACTTGAACTTGACCCCCCGGTAGTGTAAGTCAGGGCCTCATTAACATCCCCCGAGGAAAGACCAGCGGGTGTACTGGGAGTGCTTATTGTCTCTGTCATTAAAGCTGGTGATGTTTCAGGCACCGCCTGTCCACAACCAACCTGCAATATGATTGTTATACAAATGGTGGCATACACCAGAAAATGTTGTTTCATCTGTAACTCACCTCCTTTGCCCTGAGTTTATCTTATCCATCCTTTTAGTGATTTATTATACTCTTTTTGAAGATAGGTCTGGCAGGTTATAGAAGGGATTCAATTCAAATAAGGCTCGTGGAGGAATATCTTGACTGTTTGCTTTTTCAAGAACCTACGCATCTGTCCTTGCCCTAATCTGGCTTTTCCAATATACTGACCATGGTATTCATGAAAATGGGAAGGCACGTAAGCAACATTATCCTGACAGGCTTCTCTGGCACTGGTAAATCCCTGGTGGGTAAAGAGGTGGCACGAAGGTTAAACTGGGATTTCATCGATACTGACGAAGAGATAGTCAAACAAGCTGGCAAGCCAATTAGCGACATTTTTCAGCAGGATGGGGAGCCAAAGTTCAGAGAGCTGGAGCGCCACATGATTGAGAAAGCCTGCCAGCAAAAACAATCGGTCATAGCCATCGGAGGCGGTGCTATTGTTGACCCTCAAAACTATGAATTGCTTGCCCAAAGCGGTTTAATCATTTGTCTTGAAGCCAAGCCAGAGACAATTTATCAGCGTTTGTTTCAAGAAAGCACTTATGGCCCCGAACCTGAGGTTCGCCCTCTTCTATTAGATAACAATCGTCTGGAACGAATCAGAAAGCTTAAGGCCTCGAGGCAGCCCTACTATGCCAAGGTTGACTGGACGATTCATACCGATAGATTAAGCCTTAGCCAGGTGGCTGAGGAGGTGCTAAGAGGGTGGAGATTGCTTCGCTTCGCTCATCACCCTCACGTCCCTCGCCAGATAAAGGGCAGGGTGGATGAGGGTCACCCTTTTAATCCTCTCCCGTCAAGGGAGAGGAAATTGGGCTCGCAGCTAGAGGCTAATAAAGACGTTGCTTGCGTGGTTGAAACTGCCACGCAAAGCTATCCTGTTCTTGTTGGCTATGGTCTTTTGGAAAAGCTTGGGGAGAAGATAAAAGAGGTTGGTTTATCCGGGGCAGTGAGCGTAATTAGCGATGAGACTGTTTTTTCCATTTATGGTCGGAAAGTGGAAAGTATCCTCAAAAATGCTGATTTTGCCGTTAGCTCCTTTGCCGTGCCGCCAAGTGAAGAAACTAAGAATATCAATTCTGCCATTAAGATTTATGACTTTCTGGTGGAGCACAGGATAGAGAGGGACGATATTCTCATTGCCTTAGGGGGTGGCATGGTGGGCGACTTAGCTGGCTTTGTCGCGGCCACTTTTTTACGAGGAATACCCTGGATACAAGTGCCAACCAGCCTGGTGGCTATGGTTGATGCCAGCATCGGAGGCAAAGTGGGTGTCAACCACCCTCAAGGGAAAAATCTTATCGGTGCTTTCTATCAGCCTAGCTTTGTCTTAGCCGATGTCCAGACGCTTAATACTTTACCTGACCGTGAGTTGACCTCGGGGTGGGCTGAGGTTATCAAATATGGCTTGACTCTGGACAGAGAATTTTTTGAATTCTTAGAGGTTAATGCTGATAAGCTAATAAAGCTGGAGCCGAATGTGGTTGCCCAAGCTATTGTCAGCAGCGCTACTCTCAAGGCTCAGATTGTGAGTGAAGATGAGAGGGAAAGGGGAAGCCGTATCATCTTGAACTACGGGCATACCATTGCCCATGGGCTGGAGACAGCCAGTCAATATAGACGCTTCCGGCATGGCGAAGCAGTGGCTATCGGTATGATGGGGGCAGCTAAGCTCAGCCGGAGGTTAGGCCTTTTATCCTCGGATGTAGTCCAGTGCCAACAGTCCTTATTACAAAAGTTTGGCTTACCTGTCAGCTTTTCCGGGTTAAACCTGGCTGAGGTAGTGAAAGCCATGGAGCTAGATAAAAAGGTTAGAGCCAAAGGGATTCATTGGGTGCTTTTGCAGGATATAGGGCAAACGGCAATTCGTAGTGATGTACCTCAGCGAGATGTGCTAGCCATTCTTCAGGAGCTATCACAGCCAGGGTGATAGAATAAGCAGGCTCCGGTCATTTAATTGAATGAAAGCCTCCCATAAGCTATAATCGCTACACTGGGTTATATGTAATAATGTAACCGGAGGTGACTTTTGCTCAAAAGCCATAGTTGCGGCGAATTAAGGGAAAAACATGCCGGCCAGAAGGTAACTTTAGCTGGCTGGGTGCATCGGCGACGCGACCATGGTGGTATGGCCTTCATTGACCTGCGAGACAGCAGTGGCATAGTCCAGGTAGTGTTCAATCCGCAGATATCACCAGAGGCATATCAAGTAGCTGGCCCGCTTCGCCATGAATATGTAATTCAGGTTGAAGGAGAAGTTGTTTCCCGTCCTAAGAGTACAGAAAACCCTAAATTGGCTACCGGGAAAATCGAGGTTATCGCCCAAAAAGCTACTGTCCTTAATCCTTCAGAGACACCGCCATTCTATATCAATGAAGATGCGGAGGTAGAGGAAAGCCTTTGTCTCAAGAACCGCTACTTATATTTGAGAAGGCCTAGAATGAGAGATAACCTCATCCTGCGTCATAAGATAGTGAAGTTCATCCGGGATTTCCTTGATGCCAAGGGCTTTATTGAGGTTGAAACGCCCATTTTGATCAAGAGCACTCCCGAGGGAGCGCGGGATTACCTTGTGCCCAGCCGCCTCAATCCGGGCAAGTTTTATGCTCTTCCCCAATCGCCTCAGCAACTTAAACAGCTCCTTATGGTAGCTGGTTTGGAAAGATATTTTCAGATAGCCAAATGCTTTCGGGACGAAGACCTGCGGGCTGACCGCCAGCCTGAATTCACCCAGCTTGACTTAGAAGTAAGCTTTGTGGAGGAAGAGGATATATTGCAACTTATGGAGGAACTTTTTACCTCACTTATAGAGACCATTAAGCCTGAGATGCAACTAATAAAGCCCTTCCCGCGCTTATCCTATAAGCAGGCAGTGGAGAAGTATGGCACCGATAAGCCTGATATGAGGTCTAGCCTGGAGCTTAAAGACATAACTGAGATTGCGGCTCAAACCGACTTCGCCATTTTCCGCTCTGCCCTTAACAACCATGGCAAGGTGAAAGGAATTTGCTTTCCGGGCTGTGCCCATTATAGCCGTCATCAACTTAATGAGCTGACCAATTTGGTCCGGGGTCATGGAGCGGAAGGTTTAATAACCCTGGCCTTCCCCGGAGAAACTATGGCACTAGACAAAGTTAAGTCAGCGGCGGCCAGACATTTAACTCAAGCCCAGTTAGAAAATATCGCCGCTAGGTTTGAAGCCAAGTCTGGTGACCTTTTGCTCATTGTGGCTGATAAAGCAGAGGTAGTTAATAAAGCACTTGATGAGTTACGTTGTGAAATGGCACGCCGCCTTAATCTATTTGATGCTAACTTACTGGCTTTTACCTTCGTAGTTGACTTCCCTTTATTGGAATGGAGCGAGACCGCCAATCACTGGGAGCCTATGCACCATCCGTTTACTGCTCTTCGGGAGGAAGACATACCACTGCTTGATAGCGAACCAGCTAGAGTCCAGGCCCGCCATTATGATGTGGTGTGCAACGGATGTGAGCTTGGCAGTGGCAGCATCAGAATTCATAACCGCCAGCTTCAGGAGAAAATATTCCAGCTCCTGAGTTATAGTAAGGAAGAAATAGAAGAACGCTTTGGGCATTTCCTCAGGGCATTGGAATATGGAGCCCCACCTCATGGAGGTATCGCTATTGGGCTGGACCGCCTAGCCATGCTGCTCGCTGGGGAGCAGACTATCAGGGAAGTAATCGCCTTTCCTAAAAATCAAAACGCGGTTGACTTGATGTTCGATACCCCTTCGTATGTTGATAAGAAACAGCTTGATGAGTTGAACCTTAAGTTGAAGCATGAGATTCTTCGCGCGGAGTCGGAAGGGGCATAAGGATGAAAGTAACCCATGAAAAGCTGGAGAATTGCCAAGTATCGCTTAGTATAGAAGCTGAAGTCCGTGAGTTAGAAAAGTCTCTCGAGGGAGCTTACCGCCATTTGGTTAGCAAAGTTTCTATACCTGGCTTCCGTAAAGGGAAGACTCCCCGAGCTATTCTGGAGCAGCATCTGGGTAAAAACGCCTTGCTGGAAGAAGCCCTGGAGCATCTCATCCCTCAGCTTTATAGGCAGGCGATTGAATCAGAGAAAATTGAACCTATTGCCCAACCACAAATAGAAATTAGTCAAACCGAGCCCTTAGTCTTCAAAGCCATTGTGCCGGTCAAGCCTACAGTCAAACTTGGCGACTACCACAGTATAAAGCTAAAAGCTGAGCGGGTAGAAATTGGCGCGGGGGAAATTGGGGCCGCTGTTGAGCAGCTCCGCCAACAACAGGCGGTATTACTGCCTGTAGACCGCCCCGTCCAGCTTGGCGATTTCGTCACCCTTAACATTGAAGCTACCATTGATGGCAAGCCATTTCTAAACCATAAAGACCTGCTATATCAGGTGGATAGCAATTCAACCTTTCCCTTACCTCATTTTGCCTCAAAATTGGCCGGTGCCAGGAAGAACGAGGAGAGGATTTTTAGCCTCAAAGTTCCGACAGACTATAGCATTAAGGAATTTTGTGGCCAGGAATGCCTTTTCAAGACCACGGTTAGCGAGATAAAGGAGAAACAACTGCCGCAACTCGATGATGACTTTGCCCAGAGCTGTAATTATGCTAATTTAACTCAGTTGAGAGAAGGAGTAACGGCTGCTTTGAGAGTTAAAGCGGAACAAGAAAATCGCCGGGAACTAAGGCGAAAAGCTATTGCTGCCGTTGTCAAAGTCAGTGAAGTGGACTATCCCCCTATCCTAGAGGACAGGGAAATTGACAGTCTTCTTAGGGATGAAGCGCGATACCTTGGCTACCGTGAGGTGAAAGATTATCTCAAGAGAGTTAACAAAACAAAGGAGAAGCTCAAAGAGGAATTGCGCCCCGTAGCTAAGAATCGCGTTATTAATACTCTCGTCCTGGATAAAGTGGCTGAACAGGAAAAAATTGAAATTACTTCCCTAGAAGTAGATAATAAAGTGGAGGAGATTCTCGGGGATGCTAAGGATAAAGAGAAAATGCGGAGATTTCTTGCTTTGCCTCAGGTTAGAGAGTCAATTAGTGAGTCTCTGCGCAGCCAGAAGACGATGGATTGGCTAGTGCAGCTAGTCAGCAGAGACCAAGAGAATAAGAAGGCTGCCTAGAAATGGAGTGGCCCGATAAATTGGGCCACTGTGCTTGATAAATCAGGCAACTACAAAAATTTGGGGGTGAAACACCTCCGAGATGGCTGAAATTGAACGGGTAATCAAAACTAAACAGCCTCGCAAAGTAAAGGAGGGCCAATGGACATAGTATCTCAGGTAGTAATTCCCACGGTAACTGAAACTGGTGCTCGAGGTGAGCGTGTGTTTGACATATATTCCCTTCTGTTGCGGGAAAGGATTGTTTTCCTGGGCACACCCATCAATGACCAGATAGCCAATCTCATTATCGCCCAACTCCTCTATTTAGAAAGGGAAGATCCGGAAAAGGATATCAGCCTGTATATTCATTGCCCCGGCGGGGTAATCAGCGCTGGCCTGGCTATCTATGATACTATGCAGCTTCTGCGCTGCCCGGTGTCCACCATCTGCGTTGGTCTGGCGGCCAGCATGGGCACTCTGCTTCTTTGTGCTGGCACCAAAGGCAAGAGGTATGCTTTGCCTAACTCCACTATACATCTTCACCAAGCAGTTGGTGGTGCTCAAGGACAAGCGGCCGATATTGAAATCGCCGCCCGGGAAATTATGCGCATGCAGGAAAGAATCCGCAATATTCTGGCTAAGCATACCGGTCAGACGATGGAGAAGATCGCTCACGACACCGATAGGGACTTTTACCTTGACCCCCAGCAAGCGGTGGAATACGGCATCGTAGACGAGATACTTACTAAGCCGGAGAAGAAGTGAAGCCCTTATCATTGGAGTCCGAATTTCCTCTTCCTTGATGGAGAGGATTAAGAGCCTGTCCTGAGTTTATTGAAGGATGAGGGTTAAACCCTCAGAGGTATTAAATTAGGCAAAATGCTTATCTTCTCAAGTTCAGTGGCACCAAGTTCCCTAGCTTTGGCAGCTAGTCCCACTAGTTTCTGGGGCTTGGGCAAAGCAGGCTTGATCACCACTATTTCTGTTTTTGTGATCCTTATTGTGACCTTCGTCTGGATATTCCATGGCACCAAGAGGCGAGACTGAGTGATATTGTTTTGAGTAAATCCTCCAGGTTTGCGGAGGCTGAGATACTTTGGTAACACTCATGGCATGGTTAGTGATGATACTGACTTATCGTGAGGAGTTACCATAATGAGAAGATCGGCCAGTTTCTACTTTTTAAAAGAAAGCCCATTGTCCTGGAGGATAGATATGAATGCTGGAGGAGGAGTGGCAGACTTTTCGGGTTTACAACTCGGGAGAAGCTGATAGAATATAACTTCAACACCCGCACCAATATCTTGCCTATCTTGCTCCTGTAGAGCATATTGAAAAGGAACTTGCTAAAATGCGTAGCCCGGTGTTACCCATGTGGTCAGCCAGCACAGGACAGTATAGGTTTCCACAAAAAACACAAAAAGGTGTATAATTATTATTAGAGAAGGAGATTCTGGCCCTAGCATGCATGTGTTTCAGGCTAGCTATCTCTGGCAATATCAATACAAACAATTGGAGGGGCAAAATGGGGGAAAATGAAAAAGAGCCATAAGAAAGGCACCTTATAAAAATCGAGGATATGAGCCTGGAAGAAACACAATTAGCAGAACAATTATACAACAGTGCGGGATTGGCCCCGGTGGTTGATGCAGGGCTGAAAGACTACGAGAAATGTATCCAACAAGAGGATAGACTGATTAGCAAGGTATTTGGTCCACGAGGGAGTGACATAAAAGGTTATGGGGAAGCTGTGGCCAAGAGAGTTGCCCTGGCAGTATATGCCCTGCTAAATAAACAGTATGGTGGGAAAGTGGGAGATTTGAGGTCGTACATAATGACACTGGAAGACGAACGTAACCGGGCAAACACGAGGCATGATGAGCTTATGGGAAGGGTGGTTGGGATATTGGGAGAGGAGCATAAGGAGTTGAGAACTGATTCCAAAGCATTCATGGAAAAGCTAACAACAATACTGGGAGAGGATATCAAAGAGTCAAAGATTGACCATGGAGCGCTTGCTGAAAGATTAGCTGACATTGATGGTCTAAGATCGCAGATAAAAACTCTGACGGAAGAAAGGGAACAATTAAGGAAAAGTCATGAATCGCAAATAACAGCGCTGAGGAATGAGCATAATGAAGAATTAAAGAACTTGAGAACACAAATGGCTGAGCTGGATTTGAGGATAGAAGGTTTGGCGTCGGAAAAGGCAACTTTAGCCGCTGACTTTGCACGATTGAGCGAAGACTATAACAGACTAAAGACGGCGGTCACAACGCTGGCTACAGCAATCCCTCATGAGGAAATAGGGGAAAAGTTAGGGAAGGAGTCATATAGCTTTCTGCTCACAGATTCAAAAGTCCCACACATGGTAATAGATGGTGTGGGAAAATTTATTGACTTCAGGAAATACTTGAGACTGGCAGCGGCAAATGGGGCTGAAGAAGCAACCAGGCAATCGGAGCAGACATTGCGTAATGCCTTGAGCGAATAGCTGACTTCAGTTTTAAAACATAGCAGACACGAAGAAGACGTTGTGCGTTGTGAAGCATGGTTAAACCATTACTCAGAATGTGTAGCTGATCACAGCCTGCAGACTGAGCCAAATGATTCGGTGTTTGCCCATCACTTGGAATGGCAAAGGGTGGCTAGATAGTGCTATTACCTGTAAGGCCAGTATAAGGCCTTATAAAATTGCCAGACCGTAAGGCCGTGAGTATTCTAGCTCCCCTGTGACCGGGTCTATTTTAATTCCCAGGCCTTCAAGAACAGTGACTCCAAGTATTGGTTCGGGAACATCCATTATGGCTACTTGGAAGACGCCCTCTCTGTCAAGGAGCTTGAAGTATGCATTGGAAATGGTGGCTTTGGCTTTCCTTTTGTCAGCTAGCATCAGTTCAGTCTCCACAATTGGCTTCAGGCCTAGATTTTCTGCCAGGCTTGACGATATAGCAGGGAAAAAGGCACCGGAATCGGCAAGAAACTGCACCTCCTCTAGCGTCGTCCTTTGCGGGTCTCCAATAATAGCTTTGGTTCTAACATAACCCATTTCTTAGTACCTCAGTATGAGCTTAATTATAATTCCTTCTTAAAAGGAGAGCAAATGGTTTTGAGAGAGGCTGTTCATAAGGTAGATTGCCACACCTGCGGCTCGCCCACTGCTTGACATAATGTTAACCCAGCTTAGCAGCTTCCTGTCTGACTAAGCGCCGAATCCTCCTATGGATTTCTAGAGGCTGAGCTATGTCTTTTCTTTCAAACAGCCAGTGGAACCACTCTCTATCACCTTTGCCACCGACACTTTCCCTTTCCTCAACCATCAGTTCCACTGCTCGACGCCTGCCTTTCTCCCAGGCCTGCAGAACTATCCCTAAATCATCCAGGTTTGTGGATGCCAAGCCCATGGTGGAGTAGGGTAGGGCATATTCATTGGCATTGAAGGCGATGGCTAACCCGCCAGCCTTATTCACGGTTTGAAGCATTTTGTAGTCAGTGATGCTATCTCCCACCGCTATCCAATGGGAGAGAGGTTTTCCTAGCCTGGCGGCGAAATGCTCCAGCGCTTCTATCTTGCGTTTCCCACCTACGGGTTTAACTTTATTTATGATTCTCCCTGAACTTGTCTGGAGTAGCTCTTGCCAGTAAAAGAGATCCAGGGTTTGTTTTATCTTAATATCGTCTACCTCTGGGGTGAAGGTGATAAGTTCCCATTCTGCTCGCTCCAGCAGGGTGAAATCGTCCTGGCTTAGTAGCTGGCGAATCTGGTCCAGGGGGAAAAAGGTGCAAGCTACATTTTGAGCTGGAATTCCCAGCCTTTGTGTGATGGCAAGAGCGTATTGCTCATAGCTGGTGCTAATGCAAAATATTTGCCATCCCCGAGATTTGAGCCTGGAGATTAAATCAGCGGCGCCGGGGGTCAATTTAGCTTCTTGCCCCATGGTAGCGATTTGTCGTTCCGTTATTCCGTGGCGGGCAAGGAAAGGAGCGATGAGGGCCAGGGTATCTCCGGGCTCATAATCTTCTCTGCCTTCTAGGGTCAACAAATCATCGTACCTGCTGATGACTTCAAAAACCCTACTACCGTGGGGCAATAGCTTCATCAATTCATAGGCATTGTCTTGAGGGGCTAGAGGACCTTCAAGGTCAAAGCAGATTAAACGAGGCTCTCTGGCTGTTTCTTTGGCTGGGAGAAAGGGAGCTGGAGATTCTTGGTGGAAACTGCCTGGAGAGGTGTGAGATCGTTCGCTATGCTCAGCATGAGAGTGACTGATTGCCTGGTCTATTTCTTTGCTGAGGTTGTATCCCTGGATGACATTCCCTTGAGCATCAACGCCTTTACCATCTCTGATGCTGATGCTGCCCTGGCTTAGAGCTTTAAGGGTGGAGATGATGAGAGGGAACTCCCGGGCAAGCTCATGCAGGCGAATAAGGTGGAATAGCGTGTCTTTGCTGTCTTTTTGCCAATATCGGTCGAAGGGCTCGTGGTTGATGGAAAAAAGGCAGTAGCTAATGACAGGGCCCCGATCCAATTCGGGGGTCACCAAGTGCACCATTGCCCCAGCTTGCTCAGCTTTGTCTTCTATCAATTGCCAGACTACCTCTTGCCAACTACCGATAGGTCCACCAGGAGGTGCTGGGTGAAGGTTAATCATATTGTATTTTCGGCATAACTCTTCTCCTATGATAAGCATGTAGCCAGCGAGGACACAAAGGTCAGGGGTAAATCGTTCAATTCTCCTGTTTACCTCTCTATCATATTCCAGACGCCAGTTTTCCTGAGATTGCTTCGCTCCCCTCCTGAATTTCCTGTGGGAGAAACAGATAAGGGGGATGCTGTAGCTGTGAACTAAGTCGAAGAAGGAGTCGCTTTCTTTTGATTCGCCAGGCTCGCGATTGCTAAAAACGAAGCTAATTTTCCCCGCTATATCGCTGGTAGCGATACTTTCTTGCACCACTTGCAGAAGCTGCCGTGCCGCTTCATCCCTGCCGGTGGAGAACCAACCAATGTTTAGCAAGAGTGCTTCCTCATTTTTGCCCAGATGCTAGCGAAGTGAACTAACGGGTTAGACCTGTACCCGAATATCTTTCCTCGAGATAAACTGTCTAAGAAATCACTCGGGCTGTTGAATTCAGGCATTTCCACGTAAGCCCGACCAATTTCACCTAAGGTATGAGCATCGCTTCCAGCGCTAGCAGGCAGCTTATATTTTAGAGCCAATTGCCAAGCTTTGCTAGAGCTGTTATGGAAAAAGTCGCGTGAATTAAGAACTTCTATAATATCAACCTGGGATACAATCTCTGGTGATAGGAGATTGTTTCGCTTGCTCGTAGCTAACAAAGAGGGTGGACGGCCATACGGATGGGGAATGCCAACCAACCCACCTTGATTTTTTATTCGGGCTATTGTTTCCTCGGGGGATAGCTCCTTGGGGACTTCTTCGCTGAGAAATAGCCCCATCAATTCACCCTGAGACGTTCGGATTTCTTCAGCAACGATTATTCTGAAAGGAGCCATCTCTTTCAGCTTCAAAGCTCCAGAAATGCTGTTATGGTCAGCTACAGCAAGGCAGTTTAGGCTTATCTTAAGACACTGGTCAACGATTCTTTCCAAAGGCGTATTGCAGTCTACAGAGTAGCAGGTGTGAACATGTAAATCAGCTTTTATCAATTTGCCTTTTCTAAGTATTCCCCGCTGCGGGTATCAACTTTAATGATGTCTCCCACGGTGATAAAAAGGGGAACCTGAATGGTAATGCCGGTTTCTAGCTTGGCTGGCTTATTGCCCCCGGTAGCCGTATCCCCTTTAAAGCCGGGGCCCGTCTCAGTAACTTGAAGCTCTACAGTAACAGGCAGCTCTATGTTTACCACTTCACCCTTACAGGTCAGAATCTCCAAGTTTAGCCCTTCTTTGAGGTAGTTTATACCCTCTCCTATTTGGGCGGCGGTCAGCGTTGATTGCTCGTAGCTCTCATTATCCATAAAGTAGTAAAGGTCGCCATCGTTATAAAGGTATTGGACTGAGCGGCGCTCCAGAAAGGCCGGGGTAAATTTGTAATTGGCCTGAAAAGAGCGTTCGGTAGTATTGCCGCTGTGAATGTCACGGAGCCGTAGTCTAACTTGGGCTGAGCCTCGCCCCATCTTGATATGATGGTAATCAGTGATCTGATATACTTCTCCTTCCAGCTCTATAGCGATTCCCTTTTTTAATTCGCCAGCATCAAGCATATAATAGCCTCCTTTCTTTGTAAGCAGTCAGCTATCAGAGTTTCGCTTTTCTATTAATCCTGTCAGGATATCTTTTACTGCAACATTTTTGAGCTTCTGAAATCTTTCATTGTTAAATATTCAGCGGTCAGCCATCAGCATTCAGCCAGTTGCCGACTGCTGAAAACTCATAGCTGAAAGCTATCCTTTCCCGACCTGGTGAGTACTCTAGCTCTGCCTTTTTCCAGAGTTACCATATCCTCAATTCTAACACCACCATATCCTGGGAGGTAAATCCCAGGTTCTATGGTAAAAACCATGCCATCGCCAAGCAAGTCTGCTGAAGTGGCAGAAAGTGTAGGGAGTTCATGTGTTGCCAGCCCGACACCGTGACCCAAGCTATGTCCGAAATTATCGCCATAGCCAGCTTGTCCAATGACACTCCGAGCCAACTTATCAGCCTCACTTGCGGTCATGCCCGACTCAATTCTGTCTATAGCTACGAGTTGCGCTTCTAAGACAATATTGTAAATAGCTGATAGCTGACAGCTGACAGCTTCCAGATTCTTGCCCAAACATATAGTGCGGCTAAAATCGCTGCAGTAACCACCAATTCTGGCTCCCATATCAATCAACACTGGTTCGCCGGAGCAAATTATTTTTTCTGTAGGTTTAGCATGAGGTAGAGCTGAATTGGGGCCTGAGGCGACAATAATTTCAAAAGGCACTCCCTCACTTCCATTCTGGCGCAGGAATTTCTCAATTTCCCAGGCTATTTCCTTTTCTGTTACACCGGGGTGAATTATGGTTTTGGCCTGTTCAAAAGCAGCATCAGTTAGCTCCACGGCCTTTATGATAAGCTCTAATTCCTCTGGCTCCTTTACGGAGCGAAAGTGCGCCACCAAGTTAGTGGCGGGAATAAGCTCCAAGTTTAACTGTTTCGTTTTTATCGCTTCAGCGAGCTGGTGATGAACAGCAAAGGAGAGGTGCTCCGCCTCAAAACCTAATTTATGCCACCCTAAATTGGATACCAACTCAGGAAGCCAGTTATGTGGCTCTCCTTTAATCTGGATGATTTCGAAATCTTGCGTCTCTTTCTTAGCTTGCTCCATATAGCGGAAATCGGTAGCTAAAAGGGCATAGCTATCTGAGATGAGCAGCCATCCTGAGGAGCCGGTAAATCCAGAAAGGTAGCAGCAGTTTTCCGGCTGAGAAATCAGAAGGCCATCCAGGCCCTTTTCGGCAATCAGAGGTTGCAACCTCTGCAATCGGCTTATGGTCAATCCTCTCCCCTCAGTTGGGCTACTAAAGCTCGCAAGGCAGCGATATACCCTCTCCAGCCTAAGCCACTGATTTGCCCTTTGGCGATGGGAGCTATTACAGACTTGGCTCGCCATTCCTCGCGGGCATAAATATTGGATAAATGAACTTCAATTATTGGCAGCTTAGTATCGGCTAAAACATCGCCTAGGGAAAGCCCATAGTGGGTGAGAGCCCCGGGGTTGATGATTATGCCACTTGCTGAATCCGCTTGCTCTTGAATGAAGTCTACAAGTGTGCCCTCACTATTAGATTGGAAGGTTAGCACCTCTATATTTAATTCCTCACCCTGCTCCTTTATCAGGGAATCGATCTCAGCTAAAGTCTTGCCTCCGTAGATTTCTTTGTCTCGCTTACCCAGCATATTTAAGTTTGGTCCATTAATGACTAGAATTTTCATAAGGCTACTCCTTTTCTTTCTTTGGCTCCAACTCAGCTAGTTTTACTTTGTATTGACAGGTGGTGCATTTTGCTCTGCCGTCTCTATCCAGCACCAAAAGCTTACCACACTCGGGGCAAGGCTGAGGAATTGGCGTATAATTTGTGGCGAATTTACATTGGGGGAAATTGCTGCAGCCAAAGAAAACTTGCTTTCTCTTGTTGATTTTCTCCACCAACTCAGTACCGCACTGTGGGCAAGGAATGCCAATTTTAATCAAGAAGGGCTTTGTCGTCTTGCACTCGGGGTAACCACTACAAGCGAGAAATTTGCCAAACCGTCCCACTTTTACCAGCATAAGTCGGCCGCAGTTGGGACATATTTCGTCAGTTGTCTCGCTCATATCAACCTTAGCTATGGCCAATCGAGCTTTAGACAGCATATCCTCGAAAGGAGAGTAAAAGTCTCTTAAAACCCATATCCATTCCTGCTTACCTTGAGCTATTTCATCCAGTTGCTTTTCCATCTGTGCTGTGAAGCCAAAATCAACAATCTTTGGGAAATGCTGCTTCAAAATGCTATTTACAATCAAGCCCAGTTCTTGGGGATAGAATTTGCCACCTGCTTTATATACGTAGTCTCTTTCTTGAATAATAGACAAGATGGGAGCATAAGTGCTGGGACGACCAATAGCCCTCTGCTCCAGCGCTTTAATCAAGGTCGCTTCGGTATAGCGGGGTGGGGGTTGGGTGAAGTGCTGTTCGGGGAAGGTTCCCCAATAGCTTAAGCGGTCACCAACTTTCAGTTCTGGCAGGGAAACAAAACCTCCTTGCTCTTCTTCATCCGTAGTTTCGCTATAAACGGTGATGAAGCCAGAAAATTTAATCACAGAGCTAGCGGCTTTAAGTAGATAGCCTTGAGGTTGCTTCGCTTCTTGCTGGTAGCTAACAGGGTTGGTCTGTATTTCCACATTTGTTGTGTCGTATAAGGCTGGTGACATCTGGCTGGCTACCATGCGTTTCCAGATAAGCTGGTAAAGCTTTAGTTGGTCTCGATTGAGGAAAGGCTTAATTTGTTCTGGCTCACGGTAAATCTTGGTAGGGCGAACTGCCTCATGAGCTTCCTGTGCCCATTTTGCTTTCCGAGCAAAAAGACGTGGCTTTGATGGTAGGAAATCATCCCCGTATTTTTTAGCGATAAAGTCCCTCACTTCAGCTATAGCTGGGGCAGCCACATGAGTGGAGTCGGTGCGCATATAGGTAATAAGCCCCACCGAGCCTTCCTCGCCCAGGGGCAGGCCCTCGTAAAGCTGTTGAGCCACTGCCATGGTGTGCTTAGCAGTGAAGTGCAGTTTCCTCCAGGCTTCCTGCTGTAAAGTGCTGGTGATGAAAGGCGGAGTTGGCTGGCGAGCTATCTGTTTGGTTTGTACTGATTTAACGATGTAATTAGCCTTTTCTAAATCCGCAGCAATCTTGTTTGCCTTATTCTCATCGCTGATATTTAGCTTAGTGCCGTTGGCTGAGGCTACGAGTTTGGCTCTAAACCTGGCTTCCTGTTCTTCGAGCGGAGCTAATTCAACTTCGATAGTCCAATACTCTTTGGGATTAAAGTCCTGAATTTCCTGCTCACGGTCAGCAATCATTCTAACCGCCACCGATTGAACTCTGCCGGCTGAGAGGCCGCTCTGCACCTTCCGCCATAGGAGGGGACTTAGCTTATAGCCAACGAGTCTATCGAGGATACGCCTCGCTTGCTGGGCGTTAACCAAATTCATATCAATAGATTGGGGAGTCTTGAATGCTTTTTCTACTGCCTCCCTGGTTATTTCGTGAAAGACAACGCGACGAATAGGCATTTTATCTCCATCTAATTTAGCTGCGGCAACAAGATGCCAGGAGATTGCTTCTCCCTCACGGTCAGGATCGGTGGCCAAATAAATGGAGCTGGCTTTGCTCGCTGCCTCTTTAATTTCTCGGATTACCTTTCTCTTTCTCTGTGGGATGACATATTTGGGGGTGAAGTCTTTATCTATATTTACTCCTAAGCTTGTCCGGGGTAAATCACGCACATGCCCCAATGATGCCTTGATGCTATAGCTACGCCCCAAAATCTTATTTAGCGTCCTCGCCTTGGCCGGAGATTCAACAATAACTAGTTTCTGTGCCATAACCTACCTTGTTTTAACTTCGTGAGCCAGCACATAATTCATATTGCCTACTTGTTTGGCTATTCCCTTCAATTCCAGCATAGCTAGTGTGCTGCTTACCTCTGGTATGGTTAAACCGCTATGACGGCAAATCTCATCTATATGGTTTGGTTCAGAAGTTAGTTGCTTTAGTATCACGGATTCAGTTTCACTGGCTGGCTGGAACTCCTTAATCTCCAGTTGCTGTGTTACCATGGTCAAGTTTAATTCTTCCAAAATGTCAACAAAGCCGTGGACTAGCTTGGCTCCTTCCTGTATAAGGCGGTTGGTTCCCTTACTAGAAGGGGAAAGGATGCTGCCTGGGACGGCAAAAACCTCCCGGTTTTGCTCTACTGCCTGATGTGCTGTGATTAAAGC
>Ga0172364_10001862_pt1 | contig 16523 bp, 12 predicted proteins | sample LakKivSesite10cm_FD_114545 | JGI IMG/M metagenome (GOLD analysis project Ga0172364, IMG submission 114545) | Sediment microbial communities from Lake Kivu, Rwanda - Sediment site 10cm | ecosystem: Environmental > Aquatic > Freshwater > Lake > Sediment | place: Rwanda: Western Province, Lake... | reverse complement strand
TAGCGACTCTGCCTCCGAATACTTTCCCTGCGCGCGGTAAAGCACTGCAAGGCTACTAAGTGATGTAGCCACATTGGGATTATCTGGACCAAGGCTGCCCTCCGTAATCGACAAGGAGCGTTTATATAGCGGTTCTGCCTGCGAATACTGACCTTGAGCGTTATAAAGATCAGCAAGGTTGTGTAGACTCGTTGCCACATTGGGATCATCTGTGCCAAACTCTTGCTCAAAGATTGACAGCGAGCGCTTATAAAGTGGCTCTGCCTTTGCATATTTGCCCTGGTCATTATAAATCATCGCGAGGATATTCAGACTCATTGCCACACAAGCATGATCTGGTCCGAATGTTGCTTCCGCATTATCGAGCGCCTTTTTCGCCACCACTTCAGCACGTTCATACTGCCCCTTATTATAAAGTTCTATCGCATTTTTGTTGATTGCTTCCCATTTGTCAAAATACTCCATCTGTGCACTCGAAGCAATTTCAAGCAGGAGAAGAACACAGAGAAATAAGATAACCTGTATTTTCAAGTGTTTGTCCTTCCTTTTTTAACACATACTCAATCATATTTATGTGCATTAAATCAAGTCCTTTTTCATAAACCACGAATTGACCTGAATCCGTTTCAGGCGGCAGTTTTTAATCATTCGTGTAGATTCGTGCGGATTCGTGGACAAAATTATTTGAATCTGGTGAGTTCGTAGGTTTGAAAGAGGGCTTCAAGATTTTTAAGAGGCACATCGGCGTTGATTTCTGCCTGCATGATGTAACCCCCATCAGGCGTGGATAGATATTGCAGATTTTTCCGCGCCGCCTCTAAGATTTCATCAGGCGTCCCCATTGGCAAAAGATGCTGGCGGTCTAACTCGCCCCAGAAGCATAAGCGTCCCGCAAACCGCCGCCCCAGTTCCTCAACTCCCATGCAGGCAACCTGACAATTCAACGCCTGAACGCCGATTTCAATCAGGTCTTCAATGATGTCTATTATGTAACCGTCGCTATGAAAAAAGACGAGTTTTCCCGCATCCCGCGCCAGTCTGAAATACTCCGCATAGCACGGTTTGAAGAACTCCCGCCACATCTCCGGTCGGATGAAGAGCTGTGACTGCGTGCCCCAATCGTCCCCGATGAAGATGCACTCATGCCCGTATTTCAGGAGTTCCCTCAGATGGCGCATATTAAAATCATGGACAATGTCGCGGAGCATCTTGAGCTCTCCGGGATTGGTGTAAAAGTCCATGAAGATGAGTGAGGGTTCGCGGAGCCAGCACATGCGATGAAAAAGTGATGGAATGATGCCAAGGTGGAATTTATCTCTTGAAGTGGCAAGGGTCTCACGGACGCGCTCAAATCCTTTGCCGATGAGATGAAGCGGGGCTTGGTAGTGTTTCAGATTATTCCAGTCATTCAGCGGGAAATGCCGAACCTGTCCCAGAAGTCCCCACGTCTGATTTTCCCAACCGCACCCCCACGGGTCGATGAAAGTCCCGGGCTCATAAAGACGGAAGCCGCCGGCGGGGTCTTCAAATCCGTCAGGGGCGAAATCGGAGGGATATTTTTTTTGAAGGGCGTCGAGTTCCTTTTCAAACTTCTTCCCCGCGGCTGGAAGAATCCACAAATCCCTTGCCAGTCGCGCCGGACGCTGAAATCTGACAGTGTCAATGATGACCTGCCGTGGAGAATCTTTAATCATGTTACCTGTTATCAGAGGTCGTAAATTGTATCCCTTTCCGAGGGCGGAACCTCCTCCGCGGGGGTGGGAGTGAGGGGCTTTGGAGTGATTGTATCTGCAAGCATGGGATGGACTTTCTCCTCAAGACGAAGAGTGCTCTCGCCCAGTGCTTCCTTTTCCCAGAGGTCGGCATACAGGATAAGACCCGCGCAATAAGCGTGAGAGAGCGGGACAAAGGGTGAGGGGTGAGGGGGCGACAATACATATGAGAAATAAGAAGGTATCATCCCCAGGCGTGCGCCGAAATCCCCGTCCGCCCGCGCAATGAACTGATGGCAGAATTCCAGATGTTCCCGCGCCCGTTCAATGTAATAATTGTCCTCAAGGTGTTTCCCGAGCCGCATGAGTTCAGGATGGCAGACCAGACCAAAAAAATGCAAATGCTGGTTCAGCGGAGACGAGACATCTCCGCCAAGGGTGCGAAAATCATAAGTTGAGAGTATTGTATTCTGTGGCAGTTGCAGGTTGTAACAGAAGCGGAATGTGAGAAGCCAGTCGGCTGATTTGCGCGCCAGATTAATCCATCGCTCATCGCGTGAAATCTCGCCAAGGAGCAAATAGCTGATGAGGGCATTATAGCCATCCTCGGATGTGGGTGTAAGATGGGCATCCTCCGGCGCGCCATAGATGAATTCATCCTCGATGAAGCGTGCATAGTAGTCGCCTGCTTTGAGAGCCGCCTGACGATAGCGTTCCTCACCAAAAAAGACATAGGCGCCAATGAGTGGGGCTATCCATAAGAGACCCGCCGCATCATCCCAATCGGTCACTTCTCCCTTGAATATGTCGTAATAGGAGCCAAAATTCCCGTCCTCGCGCTGAATCCTCACGGCAAATTCAAGACTCTTTTTGAGCGCCTCAACCCAGTTGGGATGCGTTTGCCCGTATTTGCTTTCGAGGCGGATGGCGCGGAGAAGGAAAAAGGTCGCTTCGGCAACCGTCCGAGCCTGTATCTGGTTTTCAGTGGGGTCCCAGCCACATGCCCATCCCCTTCCTGAAACCCAGCAGGGATAAAAAGTCCCCGCCGGTGCGATGCCGGAGGCAATTTTATCCAGCACACGAATAGCGGCGCTGATATAGTTGTCATTTTTACTCAAACGTCCCTGCCAGAGTAACGCCATGGCAGTCGGCACCCCGCTCAACCAGGAAACATGCATGCATAGACGGTCAAAATATCCATCCTTCTTGCCGAAATATCTGTCAAAGACGGCGGTTTCCCAGAGAGTCCCCTCATCATCATCATAATGCCAGCGATATAAACCATCAGAGAGGAGGAAGCGAGCGACATCCGCACTGACCCAGGGGTTCGTGGTCATGTCTTTTCGCTCACGCTCATATATGAACCTCAAAAAGGGCGCATAGAAGTGGAGGTCTCGCTTTCCAATGACAAAATCAAATGAGACGGAAAATTCCTCGTTCCTTTTCATCTGAAAAAATGTGTGCTCAGGCGTGACGTCCGTTCCGGAGCTCGGAGAATATTTGAGCGGTTCCTCGCTATAAGGATAATTCAATCCAATCTCAATCGTCTCGCCATCGGCGCTGAAGTAAAGACCACTCATACCTTTAGCAAAGTAGGCAGGTGTGGTAAGTGCAAAATTATAATCATCCTGCCATGCAAAAACGGCGGGCGCGGATGAACGGTCAGAGCGAAATGCCCAGTGGTTGGAAACATAAGGGTCATCCGCCCCTTGCGGACTCAGGGAAAAGGCGGGATATTGCTCGATGCATCCCGCAGGGCGGTTATGTTTATAGAAGATTCCCGGAATCATGAAGCGTGGCTCGCCCTTCGCCGGCGCTCTGAAACGCACGGCAAAACTGTAAGCACCAGCCGCTCCCCTGTTGGTTATTTTGAGGCGAATCTGCAAATGGAGATAGTCGGAATTGGAAATGGTTACAATCCGCCCATCAACTGACATTAATGGGGATTCGGCAATGAAATAGTTGTCATCCACCTCTCGGCGAATAAGTCGCACCCTGACCGGCACCAACTCCTCCGGCTTCTCCGCAGAAATGGAAGTAATATACATCTCCCCGAAAATATCCGGAGAAATCTTGTCATGCTGTAAAGAAATTGTCCCCGTTGGGGTGGTATTGTATCCCGCACCCTTGAGAGTGGAATATAAAAGTACCATTTGCAGATATTACCTGTGAAAAAATTTATCAATTATATTGATGCATTCTTATACAGAACCGAAAGATGTGAAATCAACGAAAATTATATTAAGGTCTCACACAAAAAAGGATATCCGAAAAGACTTGCAATTAACCGCAAATTTGAATCACAAGCTTTTCTTAACCTTGAAGAAAGGGAGATGGAAATGCAGATAAAAAAGGGGTCTTTGGATTTTTCCCTCATCAGAAAAAAAACGGAGGATGAATCTGAAAAAATGGTCGGTTTTCTCCGCGACCTGATTGCCCTGCCATCACCAAGCGGTTGCGAGCGAGATGTTGCACTTCGCATCAAAGAGGAGATGGACAGACTTGGCTTTGATGAGGCATTTATTGACGATTATGGTTCGGTCATCGGGCGCATTGGAAAAGGCTCGCCTTGTCTTGTCTTTGACGGACACATTGACACCGTCGGCGTTGCAGACCCCACCGCATGGTCATTTGACCCTTTCAAAGGGAAGGTCGAGGATGGTTTTGTCTATGGGCGCGGGGCATCGGATAACAAGGCGGCACCGGTTGTGCAAATTTATGGACTGAATGTCTTGAAAGAATTGGTCGGCGGGAATTTCCCCTGCACCGTTTATGTTGTGGGGAGCGTTCAGGAGGAGGCATGCGACGGGCTTGCTCTCGGTCATGCCATTCAGTACTCCATAAAGGAAAAGGTGGACGCTGTCGTTCTGGGGGAATGCACCGGATGCGCCATTTACAGGGGACACAGGGGACGCATGGAAATCATGGTCTCCACAGCTGGCATTTCATCCCATGCCTCCGCGCCTGAACGAGGCGATAACGCCGTTTACAAAATGGCGCCTATAATCAAGGAAGTTGAGTCGCTGAATGCAAAACTGAAGGATGACTCCTTCCTCGGAAAGGGAACCATTGCCGTGACAAAAATCGAATGCAACACGGATTCAATCAACTGCATACCTTATGCCTGCCGCATCTATCTTGACCGGCGCTTGACCGCTGGGGAGGACAGGGAATTGGCGCTCCGGCAGATAAAGGAACTCACATCAGCGAGTGATGCCGATGTAAAAGTCCTCAGATTCACCGAGCCTTCCTATACCGGCAAGGTGCTTGATACGGAGAAATATTATCCCACATGGGTTTTGCCTGAGGAACACCGGTTAGTTCAGGATGCAAGAGGTGCATATCTCGCGCTATTCGGTTGCGAGCCGAAGATTGGTAAATGGACATTCAGCACCAACGGCGTTTCAAGCATGGGATGGCTTGGCATTCCCACAATCGGCTTTGGTCCCGGTGAGGAAATCTTCGCCCATACAAATCAGGATAAATGCTCGATAGAAGACTTGCGCACCGCCTGCGCCTTCTACGCCGCCTTGCCAGCTTTTGTGAGTTAATACTTTTTTGAATTATTGGGTGATTACGATGCCCTCCTGACGAGCAATTTCAAGGATGGGACGACCGCTCTCAGTTTCCCATTCACGCTCTCCGCAGGGTATCGGTTCAATCCTGTTATCGGATTTGGCAGTAGCCGACCAGAGTTTTTTAACTGTCTCAATCGTCAGGACGGAATCAAATTCAGGAGCGATTACCAATAAATCAATGTCGCTCCATTCATGATTTTCACCCCGCGCAAAAGAGCCGAATAGAATAACTTTGCGTGCATTAATCCCATATTTGGGAAGTGCGGCAAGATATCTTTTTATAGCTGTGATAACTGTGCTTTCAACCATTCCACCATCTCCCCTGCAAGGGTTATATCTTTCCGGGCAATTTCACCTGAGATGATTATCTGCGCATCTCCCGGATAACGCCCTTCCAACTGATAAACATTAAAAGCCCGCAACCATTCCATCTTTTTATCAGTGATTTCCAATCCTGTCATTTCAGCGAGTCTCACGAGATTGTGAATCTTTGGAGGAGTTTTCGAAGTGGCACGGGTGACATGGGCTTTCAGCATTTTTTCAAGAGACAGATGCGCAAAAAAAAGTGCATAACGAAACCTTCCATTTACAAGCAACTCCCTTGCAATCTCCAAATCTTCACTGGCGCCATTCTGCCAATAGTCAATCTGTTTTTGAATATCCATATCATTAAGCCTTATCCGCCGTGGCAAGCTGGAGGATGCGCTGGGCGCGCTTGACAACCGGTGGGTCTATCATCTTGCTGCCAACGACTGTTACGGCAGAACCTCTTGCCTGCGCCTCTTCAAATGCGGAAACAATCTTTTTTGCCTTTTCTATCTCAGCATCAGTCGGGGCGAATCCCTTGTGAATCACGGCAATCTGGCGCGGATGTATGCATCCCTTGCCCTCAAAGCCAAGCGACTTTGCCTCAAGGACACTCTGCATCAGCCCCGCCTCGTCCGCCACGTCTGAAAAAACAGAATCAATGGGCTGAATCCCAGCCGCCCGTGCCGCATTCACCACCTGACACCTCGCCCAGAAACTCTCACGTCCTTCCACGGTGCGCGCAGAGCCAATGTCCGCAGTGTAGTCCTCAAGCCCAATCGTGAGCGCAATGTTGCGTGGACTCGCCGACGCAATTTCATACACCCTGAGCGCGCCCACTGCGCTCTCTATAATGGGCATGAGATAAACATGAGCCTCCACACCCGCATCGCCGGCAAGGCTCGATACGGCGTCATCCACCTCCCTCACCTGCTCTGCGCTTTCGCATTTTGGTATCAGAATAACGTGGACATTATGCGGTATGACGAATTTGAGGTCTTCAAGTCCTGCGGGGAGTTGATTAATGCGCACCATACGCTCCGCCCCGTAAAAATCAACCTGTCGCAAGGCATTCCGCACGAGAATCCGTGCGGCGTCCTTTTCAGATGGCGCAACTGAATCCTCAAGGTCAAGTATAACGCCATCCGGCTTGTGAAGTCCCGCATTGACCATGAATTTGGGTTCATTGCCGGGTAGATAAAGACGGGAACGGCGGAATCGCTCGCGGGGGCTATGATACAGGGATTCCTTGCACATCTCCGGCAGGAACTCTTTTGTGACTCCGGATTTTGTCCGCCTGACAGCGGTCTCCAGCCGGGCGGAGAGTGTAAAAGGAAGAGCGCCGGAATCATCAATCTCGAGGCGGGCATGCTCAATGTCGAAAAAAGAAAGTCCCTCCCGAAAGAGACGCATTATTGCCTCTCCATACATGGAGGCGACCTTGCTTTTCATAACGATGTCCAGACCGCCGGAATCCCGCAGTTCAAGGGACATCCAGCAATCCGAACGAACACCCTCACCCCGCCTGCCTGCGACAGCCATCGCTCATCTTCCCCTTCGCACCGGCTCATCTCATGACAACGGGTCTCATGCAAGATTCTGCGACTTCAACTCTTCACGGCTGACGACCCTGATTCCAGATGCCTGCATCTCCTGAATCGCCCTGTCGGGTTCATCAAAGCGGAGGACGATGAATGCCTTGTCGCCCCGTGTGCCGACAGAGTAAAGATATTCCACATTCAGGTTCTTATGCCCGATGACATTGAGGACTTTTGCAAGCCCGCCCGGACGGTCAGAGGTCTCCACAACTATGACATCGGTCTTGACCGCCGTGATGCCTTCATCATGAAGGGCGGCAACCGCCTTATCCACATCATCAACGATAAGGCGCACCACGCCGAAATCACTTGTGTCCGCGAGAGAGGCGGCGCGGATATTGACCACGGCGTTGGCGAGGATATTGGCAATCTCCGCAAGTCGTCCTGATTTATTTTCAAGAAAGATGGAAATCTGCTGAACCTTCATTTTTACTGTTCCTCCCTTTTATCAGATTTTACGCTCATCAATCACCCTTTTTGCCTTGCCCATACTGCGCTCAATGCTCCTCGGTTCAACCAGCTTGATGCGGGCGCTCAGACCCAGAACGCTTTGAATCTCTTCCTGTATCTTCTTTTCAAGCTTCTCCAGTTTTCTCACCTCATCAGAAAAAACTTTCTCACTGACCTCCACGTGTATTTCCATGTCATCGAGCGCCCCTTCACGCCGCAGATAAATGAGGTAATGCGGTTCCACACCCTCCACCTCGAGAAGAACGCTTTCAATCTGGCTGGGGAAGACATTGACTCCACGAATAATCAGCATGTCATCGGTGCGACCGGTGATGCGGCTCATACGGACGTGGGTGCGTCCGCAGGGACATGGTCCCTCAAGCAGGGATGTGATATCCCGCGTGCGGAAACGGATGGCGGGATAGCAGACCTTGGTAAGCGTGGTAATAACAAGTTCGCCTTCCTGCCCCGGCGGGAGCGGCTCGCCCGTTTCCGGGTCTATAACCTCCGGCAGAAAATGGTCATCAAAGATATGCAGACCCTTTTGCTCAAGACATTCATTTGCGACGCCGGGTCCGATGATCTCAGAAAGTCCATAGATATCTGTGGCAATAATGTTGAGACTCTTCTCAATCTTTTCCCGCATGACCTCAGACCATGGTTCAGCGCCAAGCACGCCATATTTGAGCGGGAGGGATTTGAAATCGATACCCTCCTCGGCTCCCGTCTCGCCAAGGTGGAGACAATAGGATGGCGTGCACGTAATCATGGTGGTGCCGAAATCCTGCAGATAGATAAGCTGTCGCTTGGTCTGTCCGCTGGAGGCGGGCAGGACGGTGCATCCCATCTTCTCGGCGCCATAATGAATGCCCAGACCACCGGTGAACATTCCATAGCCGTAAGCATTCTGGATGACGGATTCCGGTGTGGCGCCACCGCAGGCGAGAGCGCGTGCCATGACCTCCGCCCAGATATCAATATCCTCCTTCGTATATCCCACTGCGGTGGGCTTGCCCGTGGTTCCGCTGGAGGAATGGACACGGACCGTCTCCTTCAGGGGCACTGTAAAAAGCCCATAAGGGTAGTTATCCCTCATGTCCGCCTTGGTGAGGAAGGGGAGTTTACGCAGGTCATCGAGGGATTTGATATCCGAGGGTTTGATGCCCACCTTATCCATCTTGGCGCGGTAGGCGGGTTGTTTTTCATACACAAACTTGACCTGCTTCTTCAATCGTTCAAGTTGAAGTTCTTTTCTCTCTTCAACCGGCATGGTTTCCGCCTCTGGATTCCATATCATGGGCAGCCTCCTTCTTTTATGGTTCAGTGCATCAATAGCTATTTGAAAATAGGAGTATCCAGGATGTCTGCGCAAGCTTAATTTTACCCCGTGCAGCATTACTTGCGCAGTAAACGGAATATTCGTGCTGAACGGACATTTCGCAGAAAATCCGCATTGGACAGATTATGATAAAAACTGTTTGTTTTTCTCCGTGTTCCCAGTAGTTCATAAAAACTTAACCACGGGGGACACTGTGAGCACGGGGCGAAAAGAAAGTAATGAGTTTCACCGTGCGTCCACTTGCGGTGAGCACTGGTAAAAATATTTTCATTTTTTTCAGGTCTTTTTATTCCTCTCTTCTCTTTTCAACCAGACGCACAAAAATGGAGTAAAATATCATCATCAGAAGTGCAACCATGCCGTATGTAATGCGCTCGCTCGTCAGACTTGTCCTTGAAAATCCAAGGGCACATAGCCCGCACAAAAGATATGTCATAAATGTCAAGCGCAAAACCGTTGGATGACTATACCCCGCAATGAGCAATCTCTGGTAAAGATGAGACCTGTGCGCCTTCAGAATATTCTCCCCACGCAACACCCTCCGCCCTATGGTATATAGAACATCAAACAGAAAGGGCAGAAGGAGGATGACAAATGTCCCGAAGGGAAAGCGAACCGGGTCTTCCGAATGCAGGTGCAGGGTAACGACTGCAAGTATGAATCCGACGAACTGGCTTCCGCAATCCCCCATGAACGTTACTGATGGCGTGAGATTATATATCAGAAAACCGCCCGATGCGCCTGCAAGGAGGAATAACAGGGCTGACACGGGGTCTCCGGACTGCCCCTTCATGATAATAGCAAGAAAAAGCGACACCACCAGCGCAAAGCTCCCTGCCTTCCCATCCATGCCGTCCATGAAATTGTACGCATTTATGACAAGGAGAATCCAGCAGAAGGCAAGAATACTCCCCAGAATGGGGGATGGGACAATGCCTGCAAAATGGACAAGGGAGTGAATCCTTATTCCCAGCGCAACCGGAACGGCGGCGCCAACTGCCTGCAAAACCAGTTTCAAAATGGCATTCATGCCATAGAGGTCATCCAGAAGTCCGAAGAAGAAGCAAACCACGCCCCCCAATAGAATTGATTCCATTAACAAAATCGCAGGGCTTTCCATTACTAAAATGTCCGTAGCCATGATTACAATGCAGAAAATGTAAATCGGTGTAAAGATACCAATGCCGCCAAGGCGCGGGGTGGGGATAACGTGGGAACTGCGCTCCCCAGGGAGGTCATGAACACTGAACTGCCACGCAATCTGGATGGAAATAAGGGTGCATAACCATCCCGACAGGAAACCAATAACGAAGACGTTTAGGTTTACCATTTCAAAATCCTTTATAATGAAAATCGAAATTTGAACTTCTCTCACAGCCTCAGAGGTTCGCCATAAAATGTAAGATAAAGCCAGCGGGTGTAATTCTCAAACTCATCCAGACTTTCAAAATGCCGCGGGTCGGCAAGATTCATGTCAATCATCTCTTTCAGCGTGGGGCTGAAATGTGCCTTCTTGATAAAACGCACAAGAACCTTTATCAGGTTGAGAAAATTCACCTCCCCAAGTGGCTCAAACGGAACACCGGACGCCTTGTAATTAAATGTTGTGTCCCACACACGCAGGCGGATGTATGGTTCGGAAAGAACCATATCCAGAACTTTTTTGTGGGAGCGCCCTGTCTCATGGAGTCGGACGCCTCCCGCCACAACCAGCTGGATATTATCCCACGGGAGAACCAGTTTTTCATGGTTTGTCGCTACCTGAAAATGCCTGCGAGAAAATAACCAGACCAGCACCTCCTGCGGTTCAGGAATCCGCGCAAGGTCATTTTCCCTCACAATGCGCACGCCCTGGGAGATATTTGTGAATTTTACCTGCAAATCCCTTGCCGTGGCGGCGTCCACATTCTCAAAAAGTATGCCTTTGCCAAAACGGATGCGACGCTCCGCCTCCTCCTTCGTGATTCCCAGAAATTCGGAACACAGATTAATCGTTTTGATAAAATGAATGCGCCGCCCGAACGCCAGCATGACGGTGTAAAGAGGTCCGGACTTTTTGCGCATCCCGCGCGCTAACCATTCAGCGGTCTCATCTGAACAAGGTTCAAGCGGGATGATATTTCCCCTTGCATCAATACGGTCAGCAGGGACAAAGAAACTGGTTATCTCTACCGGCGAGGGTGCGGATGGCTTTGATTCTGGTGCAACACGGCGTGTTTCCTCCTTTGGCGGCATCTGAGGTTGTGGCTTTTTAGGCAGTCTGAAAGACCCCTCCGGCGTCTTTTGCCATTGCGCCGGCAAGGGGACATGCGTTTTCCGAAGCGGTTCTTTTTCAGGTGGAATGGGCGTGGCGTCTTCGATACTCAACCGCGGTATGCGTGGAGTGGAACCACCTGGCTTCTGCTCTTTTTTCTCCTGCGGGAAAAAGATATTATCCAGCTCCACGGAACTCAACTCGACAATTGGATTCTGCTTTGGGTCACGCAAGAGTTGTTTCTTCTCTTCTTTCTTTTTGAAAAAATTTTCATCTCTGTCAGATGGGCGTTTTTCCATTTTTGACTTCTCTACTTCTTCTTGCAATACACCGACCCGTTACATTACAAATTGCTCTGTATCTTAGAACACATAAGATGTTCAATAAAAAACTTCTATATGGTGACAAGAATGTTTTACAGCATGACAGGTTTTGGTACCGCCCAGATAGAGGGTGAGCTGGGGGTTTTCTCTGTGGAAATCCGGACGGTGAACAACCGCTTTTTAGATTATTCCTTCCGCCTTCCACAGGGGCTTGCAAAAATGGAAACGTCCCTCAGGGAGCTTATTGTGGGAAAGGTCAGGCGCGGACGGGTTGACGTCGCTATCCGCTGGACGCAAAAGGAAGAAGCACTCCCCTCTCTCACGATTAATCTCTCCATTCTGGAAAAACTATATCATGCTCTTCAGTCGGCAAGAAAACACCTCCGCATCAGGGAAAACCTCACGCTCGGCGACCTGCTGAAAATACCCGGACTTTATGTGGAAACCCCAGCCGACATAGATGAGGAAAAACTTATGAATGAGGTGAAAAAGGGAGTGAAAAAGGCGCTTGCTGAACTCCAGCGCTCTAAGGAAAAAGAGGGACGACGACTCGCGGATGCGCTCACGAAACTAATTGATGAACTGGATGGAGAAAGGCAAATAATTGAGGGTAGGAAAGGCGAGGTGCTTGAAAAATTCCGCATGCGTCTCATGAAAAAAATTGAGGAGTTCAATCAGACAACGCCCGTTCCCATCGAGCCAGCACGCCTCGAGGCGGAAGTCCTGCTCTATGCCGACAGGTCGGACATCTCTGAGGAACTGGCACGTCTGCAATCCCATATCGCCACATTCCGCCAGCTCCTTACCACAGATTCACAGGAGCCCGCCGGTCGTCCTCTTGAATTTCTATCTCAGGAACTCCTCCGGGAGGTCAATACACTGGGGAGCAAATCTCATGATACCGACCTCGCAAATTGCGTCCTTGCCATGAAAAACACTCTCGAAAAAATCCGGGAGCAGTTGCAGAATGTGGAATAGAAAAACTAAAAAATTTTTTACTCACCACAGAGCCACAGAGAACACAGAGGAAATATTGAAAATTCTCTGTGCACCCTGTGACTCCGTGGTGAATCCTATATTTTAAAGGTTTTATTCATGGACGGGACGGCGCTTATTTTCTGCGATGGGGCGTTCTCTACACCAACTGGCAAGACGGCTAACGGGCTGGTGCGCTTCACAGAACGCTACATCGTGGTCGGAGTCATTGACTCATTATGTGCCGGAAGGGATGCGGGTGAGGTGCTTGATGGACGCCCATGCGGTGTGCCGATTTTTGCCTCACTCGAAGGAGCTATCACCACACTTACAGAAAAACCGCGCTATTTCATAATCGGGATTGCGCCGGATGGGGGGCGTCTGCCGGATGCCGCAAGACCTGCGGTGGCTCACGCCCTGCGACTCGGCATCAATGTGGACAGCGGTCTTCATACCTTTCTCGGCGATGACCCGGAATTCAAGAGAGCCGCGCAGGATGGCGGCGCAACAATCAGGGACATCCGCAGACCGCCCGAGCGTGAGCATCTACACTTCTGGACGGGGAAGATTAGGGAGGTCAGGGCGCTCAAGGTGGCGCTTCTTGGCACGGATTCTGCCATAGGCAAGCGCACCACTGCCATCCTCCTGAAACGGGCGCTCCTTGAGGCAGGAGTGAGAAATGCCATTGTGGGAACAGGTCAGACCGCCTGGATGCAGGGCGTTCCGTATTGCATCGTTATGGATTCCATTGTGAACGATTTTGTGACGGGAGAACTGGAACATGCGGTCTGGCAGGCATGGAATGATATGCATCCTGAGACGATTCTCATCGAGGGACAAGGTTGCCTCACTCATCCTGCCTATCCTGGTGGATTTGAGATACTTGCCGCCTGCCGACCCGATGCAATAATCCTTCAGCATGCCCCGATGCGGGAATATTATGATGGCTTTCCGGGTTTGAGTCTGGCAGGCATTGAGCGAGAGATGGCAATCCTGCGAGCACTCACATCCGCCCCCATAATCGCCATTGCCCTGAATCATGAAAAGATGACACCCGCCCAAGTGGAAAAAACCGCGCAAGAATACGAAAGACGCTATGGCATACCCAGTTGCGACCCGCTCTCACAGGGATGCGGCAAACTCGTCAGTGCCGTAAAAAGACATCTCCCCGTAAAGGGGAGCGAAAACAAATAACATAAATAATTTAATACGGAAATTGTGGGGGTGGTGATATGAGCATTTTGGAACGCAAATGGTTACTTGGCATGGTCTTCATGTGTGCCTTACCACCCACGACAATTCATGCCCTTCACCAGTGGGATGAACCAATTCAGGATGTCTTTGTCCTTACAGATGCCGAAAAGGGGCACATCCAGATTCGCATCTGGCTCAATGACGCAAAGGCAGAGACGCTTCGGAACACGAGCGTCAATATCGAGTTTGAACATCCGGATGGCACTATTCAGAATGCCGGTACGTTCCCCTTCATTCTGCCACCGAAGGGGAATTACACCTCTATCGAGTCATCGGTCGATTCCCCACTTCCATGGAGCCCAAAGAATCCGAATCTCTATCATCTCCGCATGACATTCACGAATCAAGACGGCGCCACCATCGCCTCGATTCACCAGCGCTTCGGCATGCGGAAACTTGAAACACGAAATGCACGGTTCTATGTCAACGGGAAACCATTCTATGTCCGGGCGTGCGGCGGTGAGGGCGGATGCGGTTGCGACGAACTGTCGCCCGATGAAATCCGCAAAAGACTTATTCAGATGCGCCGCTTCGGATTCAATGCAGATAGACATCACACGCATGTCCCAAGCGATACCTATATGGACATCGCAGACGAGGTCGGTTTGTTCATTCAAGTGGAGATTGGAGGAACGGCAATCGGAAATGACCCCAAATCGGAAAGGTTTCAAAAAGCACTTGAGAAATGGCGCTCCATGATTCAAATGGCGCGGCGTCATCCATCTGCCTTCATTTACAGCGTGGGCAACGAGATTTATCTCAATGACCCCGGTCTCGTCAAATGCCTCGACACCCTTTACGACACGGCAAAGGAAATGGACCCGGGAACCTTCGTGCTCAACCGCTCAGGAAGCAATCCGTTCAACGATGATTACGGGAAATACGACCTCATCGAGCGACCCATCGGGGAGTATGAGCATGTGGCAGAGTTCGCTCGTGAAGATTTCATGCTTTACCTTCGAGGCAATCGAAAGGGAAAAAGCGACCAGTTCCCAATAATCGCACATGAGTATCCCCTTGTCGCCTCATATCCAAACCCGGAGCTTGCGGGCAAATATGCAAAAACGCCCGACTGGATTCAGATGGCGGTGGACAAAGCCCGCAAAAATGGACTGGAGCATCTCCTCCCGCTTTACGTGAAAAACTCAGAGAGCATTCAGGCACTCTGTCGCAAGGAAATGCTCGAAGAGGCACGAAAATTCCCCGAACTCGACGGCTACAGCATGTTGCGCTTCGTCGACTGTGGCAGTTATGTCTCAGGCGTCGTTGATGATTTTGCCGACCCGAAAAATGTGACATGCGAAGAGTTTCTCCGGACTAATGGCGAAACTGTCTTGCTCTGCACGTGGAATCAGCGAAGCTTTAACTACGGCGACACGTTGACAGCCGATATCGATATCTCGCACCACGGAGAGGAGCCTTTCAGCGCACCCCTGTGCCGCTGGTGGCTGATGGATGGTCCGCAGGTCATTGCCAATGGCGAGTTCAAAGATGTCAAGGTTCAACCTGTGGATGTTGCGCGAGTCGGGACAATCTCCGTCGTTACTCCCGAACTCCCTTCTGCGGCTAAACTCACCCTGCGAGCCATCCTGCCCGACACGAAGCCGCTAATCAACAACGAATGGTATTTCTGGGCGTTCCCTTCTGAGGTCGCCAGCACGGAGATACAACGTTCCGTCAAACTCTGGGACCCCCGCGACCGCTTCTCAGTTTATATGGACACTTATAAGAAATTTAAACGCATAACGAAGACAGATTGGACGCCGGCTGTGAAGTCCGGTGGTCTGGTCATCACCGATTCCTGGCAGAAGGCATTCTATGACTACCTCGACAAGGGTGGACGTCTCTGGATTATCTCTGACAAAACCTGGCACTGGCCTGAGGAGCCGGGCATCTTTGGTCTCCATATTACCCGCCTTCTCACCGTGCGCCAAGCCCCGCCTGTTTTTCCCGAACTGGATGAGAATCTGACCAACTGGCTAACCATCTGCAGTAACAGTCCAAGTCGCGAAGGCAACAGCGGGACGATTATCTACCCACATCCGGCATTATCTCGCTTCCCGAACGAGGGCTTTTGCGACCTCCAGTTCTGGCACATGATTTATCGCGCAAAGTCACTGCGACTCGTTGATTTCCCGCCTGGAACAGAACCAATCATAAGAACCATCGATAACTTCCACAAAGGTCGCAGTAAGGGGTACATGGTCGAACTTCGGGTGGGAAAGGGCAGACTCTTCATTTCTACTCTCAATCTCACCAAGGGCTTCCCCCGCGATGTCGCAACCCGCTACATGTTCGACGAACTTCTCCGCTATACGACGGGACCCGATTTCAAGCCCTCGGTGCAAATGTCAGCGGTGGAACTCAAGGCAATGATAGACAAGTTCGCCGCCGAGATTGCCGCCAACCCGCCCCAGCCCCTCAATGAAATGGGCGCTCGTTACGAAACCTTCTGGCGCAAGCGCCTGCAACCGGGGAAATTGGTTATTCTGCCAGTGGGCGATGCCAGCGGAATCGACCAGAATCGGCTAAGCGTCCATTATGAGTATGCACAGACACAGTTCTACTATTCCGCACGACAGGGCGAGTCGATGTCGTGGGAATTCAATACCCGGATAGAGGGTGATTTCACCTGTGTGCTGTTCCTTGCGAGTCCGCTCAAGAATGTCCCGCTTCTTATCAAGGTGGATGAGCAGGAACCAATAGAGGCAATATTCGCAGGCGGGAAAAACTG
>Ga0172364_10001858_pt1 | contig 16532 bp, 11 predicted proteins | sample LakKivSesite10cm_FD_114545 | JGI IMG/M metagenome (GOLD analysis project Ga0172364, IMG submission 114545) | Sediment microbial communities from Lake Kivu, Rwanda - Sediment site 10cm | ecosystem: Environmental > Aquatic > Freshwater > Lake > Sediment | place: Rwanda: Western Province, Lake... | reverse complement strand
TGTGATTGAAGATATTTCTGACAATAGATTTCTGGACTCATGGAAGGGAACGTTTGTCACAACAGAATTCACAGAAAAGATAAAGGATGAAGTTTTGAAAGAACTGAAGAAGTTATTGTAAAATGAAGAAATTCGTTTAGAATATTATCTATGATAAAAATGCCTTGTTCATTTGTTTTGTATGGTGCGGGGGGAGGGATTCGAACCCCTCGCCCGCCAACACAGGGCCCGCTTGAGGGCCGCCTTCAATGACTAGATTGGGTGACACCGCGTTCACCAAATATATAATGGACCAAAAAGTATAAAAATGTTTCTAGAGTAGTAACAATTATGCGACGACACATCTTCACAAATAGAGAGAAACAAATTCTTGAGAACTATATCAACAACGGAAGTAAAACGAAGGGATATCGAGTTTTGAAGCATAGAGTTAATAAAAACCTTGATAGTTTGAAAGAGGAAATTTATCTCGCTGAAAGTATACTAACTAAAGATAAATGAATTAAAAAGCTTGAAAATTAACAGATTTTTTTAAATAATAGAAAATAAATTAATAAAAATTTGTATATTTAGTTTTATTAGCTCATCTAATAAATAGTAACTAATATTAAAATCGTTATTTATCTTAAATTATTTTGATATAAATAAATTATTATTTTATTACTATTGAAAAAATTAAAGAGTAATAACTATTTATTTGAATATTAAAAAAGGAACATTTAAATTATTCCTTATAAATTATATTCTGGTAGGTTTAAATCGAATGAGCAAGAGACCATTTAGCTCTCATAACTTAGAGCTGGGAGAAGACGCAGTAAATCGAATAATAAATTTATTAAAAACATTTGGCTATCCAATATTACGAAACGAACTGTCGAGAACTTTCTCACAGAGTCAATTGACTCCAGAACAGGCAAGCGAATTGCATAAACTTCCAGCGCTGAGATTTGATATTTTTATTGGAGCTAAAGGGAAAGATACACCGTATTTAGCAGAAATAAAGGGCAAGGAATTAGAACGTTTTAAGAATTGGGTAGATAAAGATCTTTATGATTGTTACTTTGAACTTGTTAATCTCCCCTATCCCCTTCTATACTTTATCTGGATTAAAGAAACTGATAAAATATATCGTCATGAAATAACAAACCCCAACGACTTTGAGATAATAGAAGACTTTCGGGGGGCCCTAGTCTATTTGATCCCACCAGATCTAATACATGAGGTAAGATTACAAGACGACATACTACTAAGGATGTGCATGACTGAGGATGATCTCGTGCGTTCATTTAAGCGATTTCGCGAACGTGAGATCGCCAATAAAAAGACGCTTTTTAAACGATTAAATATTGCAAAAAGCGCCCTATTCGCCCAAAGCGCCCATGAAATATGGCAACTTAGTATATTTGGATCGAGGGTGTAAAATAGGTATGTATTTGCCCTCCGGGCGCGTGTGCGGGTTTGACTCAGAGTTCCTTATGAGTGGTCGAGCCAATGCGCCTGAGGACGTGCACTCTGTTCAGTTCAGCTTTGGGTCTGGGTCTCCAGAGGACACGGTTGTTCTTGAGGATGCTGAGTCTCTAAAGTCATGGCTGCACAATCACAAACGCCTCAAGGTGGTATATGGCTTTGTGGTGCTACCAGATTTGGGCAGTGTTGAGGAGTGGCTAGGTGGAGGCGTCTCCTATCGCACTCGGGGCTCTCAGCTCATTGGGCGGATAAGATATGGTGGTGCCGATATCACCGTGTACGATTCGCGCCCACTGCTTCAGAACTTTGGCCTTCGTCGCCTCGAAGATTGCGGTCGCCTCGTTGGGTATCCTAAACTGTCCAAGCCTGCATGGCTGGGCCTACGTGGATGGGAATCTGAAAAAGAACATAATGATTTCATTGAGTATGCACGTGGTGATGCTATTATCTCATCCTTAATCGTCTCATGGCTTAAGGAACACTTCGGAGCAGACCCAGCAGTTCATGCCTCTGCGGGCACATTAGCAGGTAAGCAGTTCTCGCTGCCTCGTCGCCTCAAACGCCTGAAAAAGACCGTGCGCCTGTCACCCTTGGAGCGTGCAGTAAAGGGTATCTGTTTCGCTGGTCGCAGTGAGGGTTTTGTGACTGGGTTTACACCTAATACGGTCTATAATGACGTGAAGAGCCTCTATCCAGTTTCACTCGTGGCGACTCGTTCGCTGGGCCTCATAGGCGCTGAACACTGTGATCCCCAAGACCTGAGTATTGACCGTTCACTGGATAATCCCTATTATGGCTGGATCGAGGGCGTGTTTGAATCGAATAATGATCTGTGGGGCTTGCCTTTACGCGGTACCAATAACTTTTATGCTACTGGTCGGATTCAGGGTCTCTATCACACCTTTGACCTCGCAGCCTCCAAGGCCAAAGTATTGCATGTGGCCCATGCATACAGGCCCGTTTTTGCATCCGTTATGCCCTTGGCGCATGAGACTTATCGCGACATGCTCATGAGGCGCCTAGAGGGGCCTATATCTGAGGATGAAAAGCGTTTCTCAAAAGCTGTTTTAAACTCGTTGAGTGGGAAGCTCGGTCAAAGCCACCCCATTTCGTCAACGTCCAACTTTTTCGCTTATTCAACCATCTTGGCGCATAGTCACCTTATTATGTCCACGCTTTTCGACCGTTGCCCCTCGAAAATCTTGGCAATGGACACCGATTCCATTTTTAGCGCCTCTGATATGACGGGCAAGCACTTCGAGATAGCCGGGCTTCCATTATATGTAGATGCTAAGGGGAAGGGCGACTTGGCCTTTTTCAGGTCAAAAACCTATATCCTGAAAGGTGAGGGCGAGCCTGTCTATGGGCGTCACGGGTGGCTGTATTTTCTCGAAGATTTCTTAAAGCTACCGGATGGGCCGACCGAGATACTCACACGAGGCGATATCAAACACACGCTTTTATCGAGGCAAAAGGAGGCCCAAAAAATGGCTAAGGGTCGGTGGAGGACGAAGCCCGTGACCCTCGATTTGCCTAAGATAAAGAGCCTTCTCACAGCCGACTCAAAGCGCGCTCGCCAATCTTACGACAGCTATCAGCTCTTGTTGGAGCATAAAAATGCAGACAGTGCTGCATGGTGCTATGAAGATATAATGTGTATGGATATTGGTAATGATCCATTGAGTTCTATGCAGTTGAAGGCGTCATCACTTCACTATAAAATGATGAGTGACTGATCAGGAGGTGAGAAAATGGAATTTGAGGATTGGCTAAAAATAGGTATCTATCTCAAAAAGGCAAGGACACTCATCTTTAAGGGCGCTGATCTTGATAGACGGCCTAAAACCCAGACACAGAAATGGGATAGGGCTATTAGGCATATAGACAAGGCTAGGAGTCTTCTAGAGGACTTGCTTTTTATAGAATACCCAGAGCGAGATAATCTCTTTGACGTCTTTTACGGAGAAAGGGACAGAGAGGCTTAAAATCATCCATCGTTTTGCACTCTCATGTTCTTGTTAACTAAGCGGCAGATGACAAGGATAATGCGAAAACTGTAAAGATTAGGCTGACCGGAATTTCACGCATACCATAAATTGATTGAAAATGATAATGTTACTTTTTAGGACTACAGTATTTATGCAACCAATACCTTTTCCTTCCTTTAATTATCAAATCTTTCCAATCAGATTGAATCTTTCTTTGATGCCTTCCATCTTCGTCTATCATGATAAAATGAGCGTGTTTACCCCGTTTTGAATATTCATCAATTTTATTCATATCTTCTTCAACGCTACCGTAACCTCGGCCTCCAGCCTCACGAATTGTACTAAATACAACGGGTTTGCTTACACCGGGGTAGTCTGGTTCAAGCTTAAGTTCAATTAATACTTCATCATTTCCTAAAACTAAGTCGGTTTTCTTTCTTTTATCTATCACACCCTTTTCAGCATAGATTTTATATGGTGTTGTAAAGCCTTCTCTTCTCATTATTTTAAGACATGCAGAAAACAATTGAGCTTGCAGATCTCTTTCTGAAAAAAACTGAATTACTCCTTGATGATATTCTTCAATAACCTCATTTAAAGCTTCAATTAAAATTCGATTATAGTCTTGAGGATTCATGGGGTTTTTCTTCGTTACATTATAAAAATTCCTAGCTTAAATAATTATCTCAATTCATAGAACTGAGGTTTTTATTTGTAATGTTTGACCATGTAAAGGCTCCCTTGATTCGCCTAATGTCGATGGCACTTTGTAAGTCTCACGCATGACTGTAAATGCTAGGTGCGCCCATAAAAAGTCGTTTCATGGGCATCTAAATCTTGCATAATCACGCCCCATCCACCCAGAAGCCCAAGAAAATGGGGCTATTTGATTCCTTTGGGTGGGGGGGTGTATTATGGAGCTATGCACAACCACACGGCGCTTTATTGTTAGTGCACGCCATGCTCATGAAGGAGAGGAGCTTAAAGCGTCTCAGTGGGATTGTGCATGGTGTAGGCCGTAGGCAAGAAAGAGAGACGCGCCTTATGCTTCCTAGACATTTGTATAAACACCAATAGCGCCCAGCGAGCATAATGTCTCAAGAATTATTTTAGCTAAAAATATTTAATTATGCTTTAAATTATGCAGGCAGATGTTTTAGATGCATTTAGTGTCCATGCGTTTTTTGTTTCTTTATATCTAGAAGATAACATATGACTTCTTATGCAATTAGAGAAGATTGTAGTCTTTCATTTAACATTTTCTTATCAACTTTAAGCTCGCATTTTAGGTGCCTTATGTAAAGCATAGTATCAACATTATGGATGCAAATAGTGTCTTATGTTGAGCGGAAAATATTTGGTGAAAATTAGCTAAATTAAATATGCTATTTGAAAATTTAACAAATCTAAAAGTTTAGTCGTACTTATATGCGTGCGCGCGAAAATTCTGTAACGCGTTTAGGCAGTAAAGACAATCGACTGAACTCAGTTAATAGAAAAGGACATGAAAGACTTTATTTCTTTACTAAACTTAAATGATAGCGTACTAAGTTTGGTTCAAAATAAGACCGATGATGTAACTACCCGAATAGGATCAATTCAATAATTACAGAAACTTATCGAAGATTACAGAGCTATATTGGCTTCGGGTAAGAAGAGTCAATATAATGAGGAACGAACAAAAATCGCTTTTATTTTGCCTGTCCTAGAAGTGTTAGGTTGGAATCCTCGGACAGATGAAGTTTTACCAGAACAAGCTACTCTAACTGGAAGAGCGGATTTTGGATTACGAATAGGCGGAAAAACCAAAATATATGTTGAAATTAAAAGTATCAATAAAAGCTTAGATGGTTATGACATAATTAAAGGTAAACATAGAAGTTATTCAGAGCAGGCCATTAATTATGCTTGGAGTATGAAATCTGATTGGGCGCTTTTAACGAATTTTGAAGAGATTAGGTTATTTGATAGCCATGTTACAAAACCTGAAAATGGTATTGTATGGAAAACTTCAATTAAGTTTAACGAATATGTATCGAGATACGATGAATTATGGCTCATTTCTAAAACTAGCATAGCTTCTGGCGCCCTTGATGCTTATAAAAGAAAATCTGACAGACCAATTATCGATGAGGTCTTTCTTAATGATTTAATGTATTGCAGACAGTTATTGGCAGAGGATATTAAATTAAATAATCCGAATTTAAGTATGGAAGAAATAAATGAAAATGTTCAAAAGATTTTGGATAGGTTAATTTTTATAAAGAATTGTGAAGATCGTCTTATAATACCTGCAGAATCTTTATGGAAGAGGTATGAATTATGGCGCGATACTACTATAGATTCAAAAATAATAACATTTATGATGGATTTAAAAAATATGTTTATTTATTTTGATCAAGTATATGACGGGAAATTATTTGAAAGACATCGATGTGAAGATTTAGTAATAAATAATGATATAATGAAAGAAATTCTAAATATTCTTTATGGGGATGAAGAACATTATGGATATGATTTTAGCGTTATTCCGATAGATGTTTTAGGACATTCGTATGAACTCTATATTGGATCTATAATCAAGGAAAAAGAAGGTGAAATTAGAGCTATAGAAATTGTTAAAGATCCTAGATTAAGAAAATCTCAAGGGATTTACTATACTCCTGAATACATAGTCAATTTTTTAGTAAATAACACTTTAAGTAAATTAGTTGATGATATAAAATCTCCAAAAGATATATCTACAATAAAATTAGTTGATCCTGCATGTGGTTCAGGATCATTTCTTATAAAATCATATGATATTATAAAAAAATGGTACAATGCATATAATGATAGTGGAAAAGATAGCTTTAAGAATAATACTTTAGATGCCCATTTAGTCAAAATAATAGATCCTGAATATAGAATATTGACCGATAATTTATATGGAGTTGATTTAGATCCCCAAGCTGTTGAAATATCGATATTAAATTTGAGTTTAAAAGCAATCGTACAAAGGCAAAAGTTACCCTATATTGGTAATATGGTTAAGTGTGGTAATTCATTGATCGAAGGTAATAAAAATGAAATAATGAAATACTTTCATAATCAAAATAATAATATGCCTTTTAATTGGAAAGATGAATTTAAATCTGTTTTTTCAGCGAATGGATTTGATATAATTGTAAGTAATCCTCCATATATAACAATGGAAAATTTACCAGATTTTCAAGAATATTGTAGAGAAAAATATTCAAACGTGTATTCAGGTAAAAATGATATATGTTATTATTTTATAACTAGAGGGATAGAATTATTAAAAAATGGTGGTTTTCTCGGTTATATTGTATCAAGATATTTTCTTGAAGCAGCTTTTGCACAAAAACTAAGAGATTATGTAACGAATAATACATGTATTAAAACAATAATTGATTTTGGGAACAATCAAGTATTTGATGGCGTTAGTGTGTTAACTTGTTTAATAATACTTCAGAAGGAAGAAAATAAAGAAAAAAGAGATTCTAACATAATAAAAATTATTAAAGTTAAAGGTATGTATACTGATATTGAAAACGTTCTAGAAAATATAAATTCAGATATTGAAAGTTCTGATAAACTAGACACTTTTAAAATAAAACAATCAGATTTGAATAATAAAGAATGGAGATTAGCATCCACTGAAGCAGCAGACATATTCTCCAAAATTGAAAATATATCTTTAAAATTAGGAGATATCAGTATAATAGAACAAACTCAAAAAACAGGTTTAAATGATGCCTTTATCGTTGATAAAAATTATGCTATTCAAAATAATTTAGAACAAGCGTTATTAAAAAAAGTTATAAAAAATAGTGATATTTTAAAATATCATATTGATTGGAAAAATAAATATTTGATATATGTAAATGAAGACGTAAATATTGAGCTATACCCAAATATAAAAAAACATCTCGAACAATATAAAATAGAATTAACAAATAGAGCTGAAAATAAAGACGAACTTTACCCTTGGTTTAGGCTTCAAAGACCACGTAGAGAATGGCTTTTCAGTAAAGAAAAGTTAATTGTTCCGTATTTATCTACAGAAAATAGGTTTGCATACGATAATGTAGGATATTATGGTACAGCTGATTCATACATCATTGTTCCTAAAAAAGAAAATAAGTTAAACATAAAATTCATTTTGGCCTTATTAAATTCAAATCTAATTGAATATTTTCATAAGAAAAATGCGAAACTAAAACGAGAAGAATATTTCGAGTATTTAAGAAAACCTTTATCAGCTATTCCTATTAAAAATATTGATTTTAGCAATGTGGAAGAATATAAGATTTATCAAGAGATAACAAAACTTTCAGAGAGTGCTATAAATAATCGCGATATTTATTATACTCTTATCAATGTATATAATAATATTTTGAATCAATTTAGTGACTCAAACACAGAATTCGTATCTTTTTATAAAGATTATTATCTTAACTCTTCACTATATGACATAAACATGATAGACTCAATAAAAATGATTAGTGATAAAGAAGAAGGACAAATTATAGATTTTTCAATAATAGAGGAAATAAACTCAATTATAATAAGATATAAATATATAAATAATTTAAATGAAGAAAAAGAAGAAAATTTATTAAAAATTACCTTTAATTCTGAAGAAATGAAAAAATTCTTTTTCTTTTCAATAAAATCTTATTTAGCTGCGAACTATAAAAAGCACAATTGGGGTAAAGGCAAAATTTGGGAAAATTCAATCAAAAAAATAAAAATACCCAAATTTGTTACCAATAGAGAAAAAAATAAAGAAATTATTCAACAATTAATGAAGGAATTTTTTAAGATTTCAAACGCAGATAATATTAATTTGACAACGATTGAAAATAATTATAGATTAGAGTTACAGAAAATAAATAGTCTCGTATATAAATTATATATGTTAAATCAATATGAAATTGATCAAATAGAAAAATATATTGACCAACACAAAAAATATATTTCAAAAACAATTTAAATTCAATAAATATGACCCTAGACGCCGAGAACTCTTCAGAAACAAGCAATGTTCGTGCGCGCGAGTGAAATGAATTTTAGGCGTGTAATTTTCATCTAATAAAATTTTTATATCATCACTTCCTTTTTCTCAATATTTTCTTGTCTTGATAATCAGTGACATACTCGAATCCTGATTCTAATAGTATAACCATTTCCTCGATAGTAGAAGCAACTTTGACGATATATTCATCTTCGTTTTCAAAGTCCACAAGGTGCGTATATATCAATGTATTCTTAATACTTTTGTGCCCTAATAGTTCTTTCACATATAGAATATCCTTTGTCTTGTGATATTCCATGGTAGCTTTCCAGTGCCTAAACGTCTTGAATGTAATTTTAATAAGATTTGGGTTTCCTATGTTTATGGCTATAATTTTCCTTTTTCTTACAAACGTTCGATCTAAATCGTCTATTCTTTGAGTCCATATTTTCTTATCTCTAGGAATTCCACTTGTTAAAGTCGCTAACATTGTTGTAAGGCGATTTGACATTTTAAACTGTCGGGGATTGCTTCTTTTTGCAGGGGCGTTTAATGTGATAATTCTTTTTTCAATGTCGATATCGTTAAGTGTTAAGCTCCCAGCCTCGAAGGGTCTAAATGCAGATTCTTTCAGTAATTGGAGAAATGATGAATATTTCAGATTGAACCCAGCTATAAGTTGATCAAGTTCTGTCTCACTGGGAATATAGGGCAATTTTTGGTCTTCTTCAGGATATTTTTCAAGTTCGTAATCGAATCCCTTTAATTCACACCAATCTTTGTAGGCATAACCGGCTAGATTTTTCCTTTTTCCTATCCATTTGGTATTTCTAATAAGTCTTTTAACAGATTCAGAATCCCATAAGTTAATGTTTTTAGCTATTTGCTTGATTATTTTATACTTGGTTTTTATTGTCGATTCTCTTTTTCCTTTTTCCTTTAAAAACTCTCTAAACTCTCCCAAATTGTCGGGGGAGTATTCTTGGTGCGGGGGGAGGGATTCGAACCCTCGAAAGCCTGAGCTAGGGGATCTTGAGTCCCGCCCCTTTGACCACTTGGGAACCCCCGCCCCCAGAGAATAGGACGGCAAACCCCTTAAAACCTATTCGAAGACCCCGCCCGAGAACCCGGACCACGGGGCTATTCTTTAATACGGCTGAACGAAATCAAGAGCCGGTCCAGATGAAGGTCTCCATCAGCCTCGGCGGCAGCCTCCTCACCAGGAGCCAGGACGCCGACTCCTACAGAAGGTACGCGGAGGCGCTGAGGAAGCTCAAAAGGGACGGCCACAGGCTCGTCGTCGTCTGCGGCGGCGGGCTGCCGGCGAGGCAGTACATCAAGATCGCGAAGCAGCTCGGCGGCTCAGGCGAGCTCCAAGACCGGCTCGGCATACTCGCCACCCACCTGAACGCACTGCTCCTCATCGCCGCCCTCGGCGAAGACGCCGACGAGCGCGTCCACAGGAGGGGGGGCGAGGTTGCCAGACACCTCGACGGCAAGATACTCGTCGGAGGCGGCCACATGCCGGGGAGCAGCACGGACTACCGCGCCGCCCTCTTCGCTGCGGCGATTGGCGCGGACCTGATAGTCAACGCTACGGACGTGGGAGGCGTCTACGACAGGAACCCGAAGACCCACCCTGATGCGAGGAAGATGGAGACGCTCACCTTCGCCGAACTTGAGAGGATCATCGGGGAGAACGTCAGGCAGGCCCCCGGCGAGTACGGCCTCTTCGACCTCAAGGCGGTCAGGCTCGCCAAGAAGATAGGCACACCGGTCGTCTTCGTCGACGGCTCAGACCCGCAGGAGATCGTCCGCGCAGTCGAGGGCGGCCACTCGGGCACAGTCGTCCGCTGCTGAGTAACCTATATATGATGTCGTTCAGTTATCTCAGCATCTAAAGGTGATGCGGATTGAGCAGCAACCTACCCCTCGACAGGCTACGCGCGAAGCGGATGCTGGAGCAGCTCGAGAGCCTTCAGGGTAGGGGCACGGAGCTCGTAAGCGTCTACATCCCGCCGGGGAAGCAGGTTAGCGAGGCTATGAACGACCTCCGCAACGAGTGGGGGACCGCGGTCAACATAAAGTCGAAGACGACGCGGAAGAACGTACAGGACGCCCTCACAAAGGTCATGGAGAGGCTTAAGCTCTTCAAGTCCATACCGCCGACGGGCCTCGCCATCTTCGCAGGGACCATCGCCAGCAACCAGCTCGGCGTAGGAGACATGCAGACATTCGTCATCGTACCCCCCGAGCCGGTAAGCATCTACTACTACCGCTGCGAGCACCAGTTCATGCTTGACCCCCTCTTCGAGATGCTCCAGTCGGAGGACGTCTACGGCCTCCTCGTCATGGACTCCAAGGGCGCCACGTTCGCCACCCTGAAGGGAAACAGGACAGAGGTGATCAAGGACATCACCTCCGGCGTCCAGGGCAAGACCCGCGCCGGCGGGCAGAGCAGCCGCCGCTACGAGCGCCTCAGGGACATGTACATGAACGAGTGGTTCATCAGGGTCGGCGCCTACGTCACGGATATCTTCAGGCCGATACCGAGCCTGAAGGGCGTCATCGTCGGCGGCCCGGGCCCCACCAAGGAGGACTTCCTTAAGGGGAACTACCTCCACTACGAGATGAAGGACAAGGTCCTCTCCACCGTCGACACCGGCTACACCGGCCCGGAGGGGATCAAGGAGATGGTGAGTAGGAGCAGGGACGTCCTCAAGAACGTCCGATGGTTCGAGGAGCGCCGCCTAGTCCAGGAGTTCATGAGGCACCTAGGCGTAGACGACCACCTCGCCACCTACGGCGAGCAGGAGGTCATGCAGGCGCTCAAGGGGATGAACGTCCAGCTCCTCCTAGTCTCAGAGGACCTGCGCAGGACCCTCATCAGGCTCAGGTGCAAGGACTGCGGATATGTCGAGAACAGGGTCGTCGACACCGACAAGGTCGCCGACTTTAAGGCTAGCCTTAGTGGGCAGAAGTGCCTCAAATGCGGAGGAGGAAACCTGGAGGTACTCGAGGAGGAGGACCTAATAGAGGCCCTCGCCAAGATGGCCGAGACCTCGAAGGCGAACATGGAGCTCGTCTCAGGAAACACCGAGGAGGGCGAGATGCTCTCGAGGTCCTTCGGCGGCATAGCCGCCGTCACGAACTACAGGACCTACTAGCCCCCCTCTTAGCCACGTAATCACCGATGATAGGGTCGACGTGGCTCCAGTCCCTGTCTTCTGCGAAGTCTTTTCTCTCCTCCTCGGTCGTGGGGACGGTCTCGAAGCCACACTCGTCGTCCCCCAGGATCATGCACCTGGTATGGATCATCTTCATGCGCGGGTCGGCTGCCATCGTCTTCGCCGGGTCTATGAGGCAGTAGAGGCTGCCGAGCTCAGGCTCCCCCATCTCGACCATGATCTTGCCGAGCTCGCACAGCTGTGGCTTCCCCTCTCGGCGCTCCCAGAAGCCGTACCTCGGCAGCGACTGGTGGCCCCTCTTGGTCCTCTCGGCGACGTACTCACCGTAGCGTTTAATCGACCTAAGAATCAGCTCCTTCCCCCTTTGCCAGCCGTACTCCTCTATCAGGGTCTTCGAGAATGCCAAGTGGAGCAGGGCCAGGCGCTGGGTGACGACCTTCACCTCGTTCTCCGCCTCAACAAGAGGCACCATCTCCTCATGGAACAAGATTGGATCGAGTTAGAAGGGGTTTCAGCGACTAAAAAAGTTGGGAATGAGTGACGGCTACGCCTTTCTCGGCGTGGGTATCCACCACTCCTCGCCGCGCGTCGTCGTGACGTACTCAGGCCACCTCAGGTCCACGGGGGCGTCGAAGTCCTTCGGCAGCAGCGGAGCGATCCACCTGGAGCCGCCGATCCCACCGCCGGTCCTCTCCCTGAACTCTGCCTGGGCCTTCGCCAGCTCCTCCGGCCTCGTCATGAGGTCGACGAGGGTAGCCGCGATCACCTTGCCGCCGACGTAGATGCTCGGGTCTATAGTGCTCCTTATGCCGCCCATGGCGAGTGATGCCCAGCTCGGGTAGGTGAAACCCGGCTTCGGTGGCCTAAGGATCGCCTTCGCCGAGTACAGCCTGATGCTTGGGCTGTGCCAAGTGTAGTCGACATAGTCGTCGGCGCCGAAGTGCATCTGCCAGGGCTCCAGCGCCTTCCTCTGCTCCGCCTCGTACTCCTGAGGGGTGGTCAACTTCTGGCATGTCTCGGTGAAGGGGTCATCCATGGGTTCCAAGCCCAGGTTTTTCTGGATCTCCCTCCCGATCTTCTTGGCCTCCTCGCCATACCTCGGCGGCCCTACGAGCTCGTAGTTCCTCCAGGTGATATCGGTCATGGCCCTGTTCGGGAGCCCTACACGGGTCTTAGTCACCCACCTCGCGGAGACCTTGCAGAAAGTTATCTCGGCGACGTGCCTGGCGTTGTTCTCGAGCACGTCGTAGATCTGCTGCGCCATGCCGAGTGTGGGCGTCCTCCAGGCGTACTGGATCTGGGCTATCCGCGGCGGCAGGTTGTCTGAGGTGCACTGGCCTGCGACCATTATGAACTCGTTCAGGGTCCAGTAGGCGCCGTGGGGGAGCATCGCCTCCTTCGTGTACTTCGTCGTCGTGTACATGAGGCAGACGGCGTCGAGGGCGGCGGGGCATCTGCCGCCCGCGTGGCCGCCGACCCTCATCGGCCCCACCGGCTTGAACCACTTCTCCGGCTCCAAGCACTCGAATGTGAAGACGACGCTCCAGTAGGCGCCGTTCTGCGTCTCTAGGAGGCAGGTGTTGAAGCCAGACGGGTGGTAGCAGATGGAGGCGTCGTGGTCGTCGAAGTACCCCTTCGCCGCGTGGACCGGCTTGGAGCCGCAGACCTTCTCCGCTGGCTCGCCGAACATCTTCAGCGTCCCCTTCAGCTTGTGCTTGTCCATCGCCTCCTTCGCGGCGAGGACGCCGGTCAGGGCGACGGTGCCGAGCTGACTGTGGGGGTCCGTGTGACCGGCCGCCCATGGGTGCAGCCCGTCGCGGGGCTCCTTGTGGGTCACCGGCTTCTGCGAGTTGCCCGGGACCGCGTCGTACTCGGCGTAAGTGGCGAGGATCGGTTTCCCCTTACCGTAGGTCGCGAGGAAAGCCGTCGGCATCCCGCCGGTCCCCTCGACGACATTGAACCCCTCGGCCCTGAGGAGGTCGCAGTACGCCTTCGCGGACCTGTACTCGCGCCAGGCCGGCTCGGCGTACTTCCAGATGAGCTGGTGGAAGTCCGACATCCTCTTCTCGTTGGCGTCCACCCAGTCCAGGGCGGTCTTCTTCTCCTTAGAAACCTTCGACAAGTAGAATCATCTCGGATTCTGGATCGGGCGGGACGGGATTTATCATTTTCCCAGCCTAATGAACCGGGGAAGGAATGATTGATGGTGGTCAGGCTGTGGTCTTGATCGTGAAGCTGACGCCTGGATGGCCCTCGACATCGACGCCGCCGGCGCCCCTCCTGAGCTCTATCTCCTTGGCCTTCGTCGTCTCCGCTATGTCGTGTTCGCCGAGTCTGAGGTCTGAGAGTTTCTCCTCCGAGTCGACGTTTATTATGAGCTTCGCCACCGGCCTGTTCAGCGGTACGCCGAGGCGGTTCTTCTCCCGCCTGACATCGCCTATGACGGCTATTATCAGGTCGCCGCTCCTCTCCGCCTCAGGGTCGATGAGGGACTCATCCGCGTCGGGCCAACAGCTCGTGTGGATGCTGTCCTTAGGTCCCTCGGCGTAGAGGACGCTGTATATCTCCTCCGTGAGGTGGGGGATTATGGGGGCGAGGAGCTGCAGCTGCCTCTTTATGGCGTAGTGGATTGTCCGCTGCGCCGCCCTCTTCGCAGCCCCCTCACCATATAGCCTGTGCTTCGCCGCCTCGAGGTAGTGGTCGCAGAAGACGTGCCATGTGAAGTTGCGCACGGTTTCGGAGGCGTTCATGAAGTCGCAGCCCTCTATCGCCTTGGTCGCTTCCCCCACCGTCCTCTCCAGCTTGCTCAGTATCCATCTATCGAGGGGCTCCGGCTCCGCCTCGGTTGAGGGGTCGTAGTCCCCGAGCCTCATGCTGGCGAACCTGCATGCGTTCCAGAGCTTCACCATGAAGCGGCGTCCGTACTCGACATCCTCCCACCTGAACGGTATGTCTGTGCCTGTGCTTCCGCCCGCGGCCGCCCACTGGCGCGGGGCGTCGGAGCCGTACTTGTCGAAGACCTCTGGTGATGCTACGAAGTTTCCCAGGCTCTTGCTCATCTTCCTGCCGTCCGCGCCGAGGACCATGCCGTTGATGAGGGCGCTTTCGTACGCCGTCTCGTCGAATAACGCGAGGTGGCGGACCATCAGGTAGTAGGCCCAGGTGCGGATGATGTCCTGCCCAGACGGGTGGATCGAGGCTGGGAATAGCTTGCGCCAGTCTGGCCTGTCCGGCCAGCCCGCGTGGATGGCGCAGGTGAGGCTCGAGTCGAACCAGGTGTCCATCACGTCCCTGTCCGGCTCGAAGTCGGATGAGCCGCACTTGGCGCACCTACCCCTGGGTTTGGTCACCTTCGGATCCACCGGGAGCTCGTCGGGCTCCGCCAGGTGAATCTCGCCGCATTTCTTGCAGTACCATGCCGGCACGGGGGTGGCGAAGACGCGTTGTCGGCTGAGCACCCAGTCCCAGTCGAGGCTCGTCGCCCAGTCTATCAGCCTGTACCTCATCCAGTCCGGGTACCATGTGATCTCCTTCGCCTTCTCCACGACCCTGTCCGTGAGGGCCGTCGTCCTCATGAACCACTGGAGCTGGCTCACCACCTCAATCGGGGTGTCGCAGCGCCAGCAGGTCCCAACCTCCTGCTCCAGCGGCTTTTCGTCGCGGAGTAAGCCGGCTGCCCTGAGGTCGTCGACCATCGCCCTCCTCGCCTCGGTCACGCTGAGACCGAAGTACTTGCCCGCAGCCTCAGTCAAGTTCCCCTTAGCGTCGATGAGCTTGATCACCGGGAGCTTGAACCTGGCCACATCGACGACGTCGACCTTGTCGCCGTATGTGCATATCATCATGGCGCCTGTGCCGAAGCCGGTGTCCACGTCGTCCTTGGCGATTATCGGGATTTTCTTTTTAAATATGGGAGTTGTCGCCTTCTTGCCTATGAGGCGGCTGTAGCGTTTGTCGTCTGGATGGACTCCTATGGCTACGCAGGCTGGGATGTACTCCGGTCTGGTGGTGGCTATGATGAGTTCCCCGCCGGGGACGCCGAAGGCGACGCTGTAGAGCTTCCCGGTCCTGGCGAGGCGCTCTACCTCGGCGTCTGCTATCGCCGTCTCGCAGCGCGGGCAGTAGTTGATGGGGTGCTCTCCCTTGTAGATGAAGCCCTTCTCGTAGAGCTGTAGGAAGCTGAGCTGGACCTTCCTCATGTAGCTAGGCTCCATGGTGCGGTACTCCAGGCTCCAGTCGATGCTGACGCCGAGCCTGACGACCGCTGTCTTCATCTTGGCGATGTACTGCTCTATCCACTCCTCGCAGAGCCTCCTGAACTCGTCGGGCGGCAGGTCGCTGCGCCTGATCTTGTAGGCTTTCTCGACAGCGACCTCTGTGGGCAGGCCGTGGCAGTCCCAGCCCTGGGGGAAGTGGACGTTGTAGCCCCTCATCCTCTTGTAGCGGGCGCGTATGTCGAAGTAGGTCCAGTTTAGGACGTTCCCCATGTGGAAGTCGCCTGAAGGGTACGGCGGCGGCGTGTCTATGCTGTACCTGGGGCGGGTCTCGTCGTCCCAGTCGTACCTGTAGGTGCCTTGCTCCTCCCATAGGCGCTCCCATCTCTCCTCTGTCTCGAGGAAGTCGATCTTACTCGGCAGGGTCTTCACGCTTATCCCTCGTCTCCCGCGGACGGCTGGGCGAATGGATGCTGTTCGAGTATCCGTCCAGCCTAAAAACCTTGTCCGCGCCGGTCAGAGTCCCAGGGTCGAATAGGTGAGCCGCCTTAAGCCCCGGCGGGGGCCTCGACAAAGCGATTCCCCATTTTTCAGCCCTCTTCAGACCGTTCTAGCTGAAAGGAATGGGCCCCCACATAAATATTTTTATCTCGAC
>Ga0172364_10001857_pt1 | contig 16535 bp, 14 predicted proteins | sample LakKivSesite10cm_FD_114545 | JGI IMG/M metagenome (GOLD analysis project Ga0172364, IMG submission 114545) | Sediment microbial communities from Lake Kivu, Rwanda - Sediment site 10cm | ecosystem: Environmental > Aquatic > Freshwater > Lake > Sediment | place: Rwanda: Western Province, Lake... | reverse complement strand
TTTACAAAAAGTCCTCTTACAGGCCTTTTTTCTCATTCATACTCAGGTGGGAGAATAGCCGAGCCAATAAGCAGGACCGGTTATGATGCAATAATCCTTGAAGGGGCAAGTTCAGAGCCTGTTTTCCTGGTGGTGAGCACAAGTGTGGTTGAGTTCCATGATGCAGGGGATATATGGGGCTCTGAAACATATCAGACCGAGGATTCCGTGCTAAAGAAAGTGGGCTTGAAGGGCGCAGGGGCACTGGTTATTGGTCCAGCCGGTGAGAACTTAGTCAGATTTGCCAATGTAACCAATAATTACTGGAGGTGTGCAGGAAGAACAGGTGTTGGAGCTGTGCTGGGTTCAAAGAAGGTGAAGGCTATCGTTTTCTATGGAAATAAGGAAAGGGAGGTAGCAGACCCCGAAGCCATAGAAAGGTTTAGTAAAGAATGGTGCGAGAAGGCAAAAACCCATCCTTCTTTTAGTTTCTTTAAAAACATTGGTACACCTGGTCTGGTTTCGATTATCAATACATTTGAGGGGTTCCCGACCCGTTACTGGCATGAAGGCAGCATGGAAGGTTGGGAGGATATCAGTGCAGAGACATTGCACTCCAGTTATTCGGTCAAACCCCATGCATGCCATCGATGCCTTCTAACATGTGGAAGGTTGACAACCGTGAGGGAAGGGAGGCATAAAGGATTAAAGATTGAGGGCCCTGAATATGAGACCATCTATGCCTTCGGTGGACTCTGTTTGATTGGCCGTCTGGATGAAATCATATACCTGAACGATATATGTGACCGCCTTGGAATGGATACGATAACAGGCGGTAACCTTGCAGCCTTTGCGATAGAAGCCTCACAAATGGGGAAGATAAGAGAAAAGATAGAATACGGGGATGTCGATGGTATCGCTAATTTACTCTACAGCATCTCCCGGAGAGAAGGTATAGGAGATGTCCTGGCGGAAGGTATTTCCCATGCAGCAGCTAAGTGGGGTCTTGAAGATATCGCGATTCATGTAAAAGGAATGGAGCCAGGTGGATACGATCCGAGAATCTTTAAGGGTATGGGTCTTGCGTACGCCACATCCGACAGAGGGGCCTGTCATCTGCGTTCAACTGTCTTTAGGGCAGAAATCGCCGGAGTAATTCCTCCTGATCAGATTGAGGGCAAGGCAGAGGTTTTTATAGATTATGAGGACAGGCTGACGTTACAGGATTCATTAATTCTATGCAGGTTCTACCGTGACATTTATCTGTGGGATGAATTTGCATATATCATTCAGGCTACAACAGGCATGAATATGGAGAAAGAGGACCTTCAGAGGATTGCATCTCATATCCAGAGCGCTACGAGGGTTTTTAATATAAAGGAAGGACTTACAAGGGCTGATGACACGCTCCCACCCCGTTTTTTTGAAGAGGCGATAGGCTCAAAGAAGAGTGTAATAACGAGGGAGCAACTTGAGAGGTTGAAGGATGATTATTATAAGCTCAGGGGATGGGATGAAGAAGGGGTCCCATCTATAAGCAGTCAATAATGAACAGTTTTCACAGGGAATGGCGATAAATGTTAAAAATTTAAAACTTTGAAACTTGACATAGGAAAAATCGTTTTCATATAATAAATAATCCTGAGGTGTTCATAAACAATTTTTGCTCTAAAAACATGGGGTGAAATATGGAATTGGTTCCCATGAGATTTTTAAGAAATCTTTAAGGTAAAGGGGGGGAGTATGAATTCAGTACTTGTTCTTATTTTAGGTTTTGTCGTAGCTTTCATTGGTTACCGTATCTATGCTAAGTACATAGATGCGAAGATTATCAAGTCTGACCCGAAGAGGGCCACTCCGGCAAAGATGTATATGGACGGAGTGGAATTTATGCCAACCAGTAAAAATATCCTTTTTGGATACCAGTTCAAATCAATAGCAGGCGCAGCTCCGATTATCGGCCCTATTATTGCGATTCAGTGGGGATGGCTCCCTGCACTGATATGGATTCTGGCCGGGGCATTTTTCATCGGCTGGGTTCAGGACTACTCGACTGCAATGATGGCAATGCGAAATGAAGGAGCTTCTTTTGGAGGTTTGAGTCACAAACTGATCTCACCGAGGGCGAGGATTATCCTTCTTGCTTTTATCTATTTCTACCTTCTCCTCATCGCAGGTGCCTTTGGTAATGTTGTTGTGAGCACAGCAATTGCCCTCAAGGCAGCCCCCATGGCATGGCTGCTTCTCACTGTGGGTGGGGTTTTGGCCGGCCAGATGATCTACAGATGGAGAAAGGATATCATACTGACAACGGTGGTAACGGTTGTAATTGCTTTGCTTGGAATATGGCTTGGAACTATTGCACCTTCTGATAAGATTATCGGGGCAACTCTTGCCAACAGCAGGGTTTTATGGGCAATTGCAGCATGTGTTTTCTGTTACTTCGCTGCGGTGTTGCCTATATGGAGATTTGCGCTTCCCATTAATTATGTTGCTTCCTACATTGTATTTCTTGGGTTATTTTTTGGAATTATCGGGATTTTTATAATCCATCCAAATTTTACCCTTCCTGCTTATACTAATTTTTCTATCAAGATTGGTCCGATCTGGCCCATTATGTTTGTAACAATTGCCTGCGGTGCAATCTCAGGGTGGCATAGTATTGTATCGAGTTCGGGAACAGCGAGGCAGCTTGAGAACGAAATGGATGCCCGGCCGGTTGGTGCAGGGGTTATGTTTGTTGAGATGATGCTTGCCTTGTTCGCTTTAATCATTGCCGGGACTATTTTTACTTCATCTGCCGAATATGGAACTGCTATTGCCAAAGGACCAGGGGCAATCTTTGCAGGAGGGGTTGCAAAATTCCTGGGTGCCCTGGGACTTCCGGCTACAGTAGGCCGGTCTTATGGTAGCGTCATGATGATTGTTCTTGCTATTACAATCATGCAACTGGTAATCCGGTTTATGAGGGTAGCAACTTCGGAATTGCTAAGTGATATCAGTCCGATTTTTAGAAATGCCCATATCGGGACATTTATTGCAAGCTTCCTCACAATAGTGATCATTTTAACAGGTTGGTGGCAATACCTCTGGGTACTATTTGGAGGTGCAAACCAGTTAATGGCATCCCTTGCCTTGATGCTTGTAACAGCATGGTTAATGTCTGAAGGCAAACCGACTGCATGGGTATTTTATCCAATGATCTTTATGTTTATTACGACCATCGCTGCACTGATCTATACGTCCTATAGCTTGCTTCAGAAGGTATTGTCAGGGGCAGTGAAAGGAGAGGCGCTCATCGGCAATACTCTGATGGGGCTTGTGGGGATATTCCTGGTTCTTGCTGCACTTGTTCTTGCCACAGAAGGGATTAAGGCTTTCAAGAGATATAAAACTATAAGGAGAGAGGCTGCTGCGGCAAAGGCATAAAACAGTGATGAGTTAATGGGAGAATGGGGGATGAGGGTGTAGGGTATGTACTCATAATATTAATTAAAAGGAGAAGGACATAATGTCAGAAGGTGAAAAGAAGAAAGGCGGATTTTTTCAGGCTATAAAGGAATTTATATACGGCGTAGCAGCTCATGACTCGGCACGATTTGCAATGAAGTCAAGGGCGAGCATGGAACATCTTTTTATCCTGATTACCATGGGAGATATGCTGGGTGTTCCTATTCTGCCACCGTACTATTCATTAAGGCTATTGCCTTATGTAGTTCCACAAATCTCCACCTGGAAGCGGAGGATGCTCCGGGAAAAAGATTTAACAGATGCGTTAGCATGAAAAAGGGTTCAAGGATTCGAGGGGTCAAGGGGTCAAGTGATTAAACCCTCGAATCCTTAGATTTTCACTTATTATAGAAAGGGGTGATTGATATTTCTCTCGCAAAAATATTTGACCAATATCCGGATCGGCATTATATAATGTTTGGCGGCAAGGGAGGTCTTGGAAAGACTACCTTTTCCGCAGCTACAGCTTACTATCTGGCAAAACAGGGAAAACGCGTCCTGGTCTTTTCTGTCGACCCTCAGGCATCCTTAAGCGACATATTTCAGAGGGATATCTTTGGAAAGGGACCGACAGAGATTATGCCGAATCTCTATGCACAGGAGATTGATGCAGACCGTCGTGTCAAGGAATATCAACAGGAGATCAGACAGAAGATCCTTGACATGTATGGAATGGATAAGATTCCTGAAGAGATAGAAAGCTATATCCAGGCAGCGGCCGCAGAGCCTGCCATGGAGGAGAGCGCTATCTTTGATGAAGTTGTGGATATCGTGGTGAAAGGTGGATATGACTACTACATCTACGACCTTGTGCCATTAGGACATGCCCTGTATTATCTTAGTATGGCATCCGTTTACGATGAATGGATTGACAAGATCACAAACCTCCGTCAGCAGATGAGGGAATATGACCAGGTGGCAGCAGTGATGCGTCATGAGAAGGAAATAGATGAAGATGCCATACTGAATGAACTACTTTACATCAAAGACAGGATTAATAAATCCTCAGGGATTCTCACTGATAAAGAGAAGACGGCCTTCTTTTTTGTGGTAACAGCAGAGGAGATGATTATCAATGATACTGTAAAGGCAGCCGAACTCTTTGCGAAATTTGATGTCCCCTTAAGCGGCTATATTGTCAACCGGGTCTTATCTCAAGAACTGAAGGGTCAGCACATACCTGAGTACCTGAAGCACCGCCTTACAATGCAGGAACATTATCTTCAGGTAATCAATGATACCTTCAAAAATCAGATACTGGCTTATGTTCCTGAGATGGAAAGGGATGTAACGGGGCTTCAGATGATTGAAAAGCTGGCAAAAAGCATGTTTGATAAGGTTTGAATGACGTCGAATTAAGGAGTCTCACGATGAACCAGATTACCATAAGTATGACTCAATATATAAAGGACCACCCCAGGCTCAAGTACATCTTTTTTGGAGGAAAGGGCGGGGTAGGAAAAACAGTCATGGCAGGGACAGCGGCACTGTGGGCTGCGAAGCAAGGAAAAAGGGTGCTACTTGCCTCTACTAACCCTGTCCACAGTCTCTCAAATCTCTTAGAGCAGGATGTTTTCGGAAAGGTTGCTACCGTCTGTGACGAAGAGAAGTGTTATGCCCTTGAAATCGATACAAAGGACACGATTGAGAGGTCCAAGCAGGAAATCCGCGAGAAAATCAACTGGTTTCTCAGATTTGCAGATTTAACGACAAAGGCGGACGATTTTATAGAATCTGCAACGATGAACCCTGCCTTTGAAGAGTCGGCCATGTTTGAAAATATGACCGACCTTATGTTTAAAGACGAGTACGATTTCTATGTCTTTGATACTGCACCCACAGCAAATGCAAGGCGGCTCCTCGGGATGTCCAAGGTCTATTCCCTCTGGGTGGAAAAGATGCTGAAAAGCAGGGATGAAGCGAAAACGTTGAGGGAAGCGCTCTCCTTTACGAAGAAGAAAGAGGCTGACCCGCTTATGAACTACCTCTTAAGCTTTAAAGACAGAATGGCAAAGGTACAAAGTCTGTTGACGGACGATAACCTCACAGCCTTCTTTTTTGCAACACTGCCTGAGGCGCTTCCAATCGCTGTTATTACAAGGTTTATTAACTGGTTCTATGAATTCGGGATACCGGTGGGTGGTGTTGTAGTTAACGGCATTATCCAGAAGGACCAGGTCGGGGATGATGCACCGGAGTTTGTCCATAACCGTGTTGCGATGCAGGACGAACACATGGAAGAGATATGGAATATATTCGGAGAGAGGGTAAGGGCGGTTATCCCGCTCTTTGAGACAGAGGTCAAAGGGGCACATATGCTGAACAGGATGATCGACTACCTGTTTGTGCCGTAAATACAATAGATTCAGGGTTCAAGGGGTCAAGGGTCCGAGGGGTCAAGGGGATTCATAGTTAACATTTTTCAAATTATGTAATGTTTACCCCGTTTTTTTCAAAAGACATCTAAAGGCATTATTTCCAACTTCTGTACATTTACTTGTTTTTTTAATTTTAAGGGGATAGAATTGTTAAACGGGGGAAGGGGGAATCACGATTCATGATGTACGAGGCTCATTGCTCTCAGCTCTCAGCTTTTAGCTTACATTGAGGGGGATATCAATCAATTGAAAAAAACTGATAATTCAAGACCCCCATTTTTAAGCTTGACATGAATATTTTTATGGATTATTTTATTACAAATAGTTATAATAAGTTATCTGCTCCCCGTTCAACACGCCGAAAGGACTTGAACGGGGTTATTATTTTTATGGGGGGTTAAATGGCAGTAGAACAAATGGGGTCAGGTATTGAAGTATAAGTTTTTATTTCTTTAATGATAGACTGTTATACAATCTTTAATCAAATTGCTAAGCTGGAACATTCGGGGTTGATCCTTGACATTTGACATGCAGCGGGGAGTTGAGAGCAAAGAGTGAAGAGCAAATGGCACGTATAAAAGGATAGACAGTAGAAAAAAGCAATATATTGACACTGTGAAAGAACTGTGTCATAGTAGCTATATATGTAGCTGCATGGAGGGATACAATGAAGTTTGCTAATGTAAGAGAACTTAAGAACAAAACATCGGAAATACTCCGGAAAGCTGAAAAGGAGGCTGTTATTATTACATCCAATGGCAAGCCTCGAGCACTGATTACTGCTATTTCTGAAGAAGATTTTGAGGACTACATTCTTGAAAAAAGCCCTAAACTCATCGAAGCTCTTGAAGAAGCGAGACGGGAATACCGGGTTAAAGGCGGGATCTCACTTGATGACTATCTGACATCCAGAGAAAAGAGACGCATCCAGAGAAAAGAGACGTGAAAGCCTTTAAGATAGTACTTTCTCCACAAGCACAAAAAGACCTCAATCGTTTCAGTGACAATATATGTATAAAAATAAGCAAAGAGATAAGGGTACTTGAAAACAGTCCATTCCCAAAAGGGAAATTGATTAAAAAAATAAAAGGCAAAGCCTCTAATTTTTACAGATTGAGAATTGATAAATATCGTGTATTTTATGTGATTGATAAGCAGCAGGTTGTTATTCTCCGGATTTTAAGTAAGAAAGATGCCGAGAGATTTATTCAGTCTTTGAACTGATAATCCCTAATTCTCATCTGCGAGTCTTCCCACGGGTGTAATCGGGATCACAAGCTGGCGAGCCTTTATTGATAAACAAGAATAAGCCATCCACCTCCATATAGGCAGTGCCAAACAAAGGAATGGGGTCAAGACTTGACAGCCTGTTGCCCAAATCAACTTCACTGTTACAATCGCGGTGAACACCTTTCCTGAAGGGCGACATCAAGCACGGTTTGGTGGCCACCCACGTCGTACCTCCATGGGTACCCGGCTGAAGGATGAGAGTTCCAGAGGGGACAATCCACGCTGTCTGAGGACAAAGTCCGAGTTCGTGGATTGAGCGAGGACGGGGCATTTAGTGGGTAAATCCCGCTATGGGCGGGATGAAGCCGCGCGGAGCGGAGTACGAAGGAAACGGTATTCTGAGAGGTAAACTATTTGGACAACAGGCCGTTGAAATATAAGTTTTTATTTCTTTAATGATAGATTGTTATACAATCTTTAATCAAATGACATGCAGCGGGGAGCTGAGAGCGGAGGGCAGAGAGCCCAGGAAGAATGGGGTCAGGGGTTGAATTATAAGTTTTTATATTGTTCAGGGCTACCCTGAGCAGGATAAATTCATTCCTGTTGAAATAAGCGGAACAAAGTCTTAAACTATAAAGTCTTTCCTGTAGTTGCAACAAACAGTAGAAAATATTTAAAAAAAAGGAATTTTTGCCTGACATATAAGCAAGGAATACAAAAAGATATGAAATCAGAATCATCAGGATCGGAGAAACAAGCAGCACTTAAATTTATTGGAAGGGCTTTTCATTACAGAAATTACAGGCTTTTTTTCGGTGGACAGGGTCTCTCTCTGATCGGAACGTGGATGCAGCAGATAGCCATGAGCTGGCTTGTTTACCGTTTGACTAACTCTGCTTTTCTCCTTGGTTTTATTGGTTTTACCGGCCAGATTCCCACATTTATCTTTTCATCCTTTGCCGGAGTTTTTGCTGACAGGCTGGATCGCCGCAAGCTGCTTCTTGTAACACAGACGCTTGCCATGATACAGGCCTTTTTACTGGCATTTCTCACATTAACCGGTACTATCGCAGTCTGGCATTTAATTGTTTTAAGCATATTTCTTGGCTTCATCAATGCATTTGACATGCCTACCCGGCAATCCTTTGTTGTAGATATGGTTGAAAATAAAGAGGATCTGGGGAATGCTATTGCCCTGAATTCCTTTATGTTCAATGGTGCGAGACTGGTAGGTCCTTCTATTGCGGGTCTCTTAATCGGCATTGTAGGCGAAGGCCTCTGTTTTCTCCTGAATGCGATAAGCTTCCTTGCCATCATTATCGCTTTATTGGCTATGAAAATCCCTAAAATAAGGAAGAAAAAACTCCATTCCGTTCTTGTCCTTCAGGAGTTAAAAGAGGGATATAAATATGCCTTCGGGTTTGCACCAATTAGATATATTATTCTGTTGTTAGGTCTCATAAGTTTAATGGGAATGCCTTACCTTGTCCTTATGCCTATTTTTGCAAGAGACATCCTTCATGGAGGACCACATACCCTTGGCTTTCTTATGGGCGCTTCAGGTATCGGTGCTCTTGCGGGCGCGATCTATCTTGCATCACGTAAAACCGTACTCGGCCTGGGGAGGCTCATCGTTATTGCTTCAAGCACATTTGGCGTAGGGCTCATTGCCTTTTCCTTTTCCCGTTATATCCAGCTCTCCCTTTGCATGATGCTCTTGGTCGGATTCGGTATGATCGTGCAAATGGCCTCGAGCAACACGATTTTGCAGACTATTGTTGATGAGGATAAACGGGGCCGTATCATGAGTTTTTATGCCATGGCATTTATGGGAATGGCCCCCTTCGGAAGCCTGTTAGCAGGCAGTCTTGCAAGCAGGATCGGCGCCCCTGATACCCTTATCATAAGTGGTGCTGCTTGCATTATCGGTTCTCTACTCTTCTTTACAAAACTTCCACTGATACGGAAAATTGTCCGACCAATTTACTTACAGATGGGTATTATAAGGGAAATGCCAACAGAGCTCCAGTAGAAATAACAAATGGGGTTGCCCAATGAAAACTGTTATTATATTGGATTTGGGACACTGCTGATGAATAGAAGGGAAATTTTTGCAAAAACAATCCTTACAAGAACACGAATTGAAGGATATGACTACTGTATCAACCCCTATGTAGGGTGCGAACACGGTTGCCTGTACTGCTATGCGAGCTTTATGAAACGGTTTACAGGGCACAGTGAGCCATGGGGAGAGTTCGTAGACATCAAAATTAATGCACCCCAGGTCCTGAGGAGGCAGTTAAGAAGGGCAAAACAAGGAACTGTTCTTATTGGCACTGTGACAGACCCTTATCAGCCGATAGAAAAACATTACGGGATAACAAGGGGATGCCTCGAAGCCCTTCTTGATTTTCAGTTTCCAGTTAATCTCTTGACCCGTTCCCCTCTCTGTCTCAAGGATATAGATCTCTTTAAACAATTTGAAGAGATAGAGATTGGTCTTTCTATAACAACCGATGATGAGAAGATGAGAAGGCTCTTTGAACCACATTCTCCCTCTATCCAATCAAGGGTGGAGGCATTAAGAAGACTTCGTAAAGAAGGGCTTAGAACCTATGCATTTATAGGTCCAATACTCCCGTTGAACCCGTTTAAGCTTGTTGAGAAAATAGGGAATGCCGTTGACGAGGTGCTCATTGATCGCCTGAATTATCCAAACAAGGTAAAATCACTCTATCGCCGGGCAGGGCTTAATCGATACCTCGAAGAGGGTTATTTCCACAATACCGGACTGGAATTGAAGGAGAATTTCGAGAAAAGAGGTATCCCGGTATCAGTAATCTTTTACAACTCCATCTATTTATGATAATGTAATGGACGTCATGGTTATATCCATTGCAAACCAGAAGGGGGGAGTTGGAAAGACTACAACAGCAGTCAATGTAGCCGCATCCATCGCGATATCTGAGAGAAAAACCCTCATTATTGATATGGACTCCCAGTGCAATACAACATCCGCCTTTGGCATCTCATACAATGGACTTTATGACCATGTGTACCATGTGCTTATCGGGAAAAAGGCTATAAATGAGGTAATTAGAAAAACCGAGATACCCTATTTAGACATAGTTCCATCCCATCCTGACCTTATAGGTGCAGAGATTGAGCTACTCGATGTGGAGGAGAGGGAGTACACACTGAAGACCCATCTTGAAGGGCTAAAAGATACATACAGATATATATTTATAGATTGTCCGCCTTCTCTGGGGCTACTCACGATAAACTCCCTTGCAACATCTGATTTTGTAATTATACCATTACAGTGCGAGTATTTTGCCCTTGAAGGCCTCGCATTACTTCTCAGGACAATTAATATTATCAAGAAAAGGTTAAACACAAAGCTTGAGGTTCTCGGTATACTTCTCACCATGTTTGACAGCAGGACCAACCTCTCCTTCAGGGTATGGGAAGAGGTCAATAAATGTTTTAATGATGGTGTCTTTAAAACAGTGATACCGAGAAATGTTAAACTGAGTGAGGCACCAAGCTATGGAAAACCTGCCATACTTTATGATATAAGTTCAAGGGGGGCGGAAAGCTACCTCCAGCTTGCTTCAGAAATATTGAGTAAAGGAAACTAAATGTTAAAGAAGGATCCGTTAGGAAGGGGTTTGTCTGCGATACTTAAGGATATTGAAGAGAAGGGGGCAAGTAAGCTTATCCCTGTAAACCAGATTGTGCCAGGCCCAACACAGCCGAGATTTGAAATGAGAGAAGAGACGCTTATTGAGCTTGCCACATCGATAAGAGAAAAGGGGCTACTTCAGCCGATACTACTCAAGAAGAAAGAGAAGGGTTATGAGATTATCGCAGGAGAGAGAAGGTATAGGGCCTCAGTAATGGCAGGACTCAGAGAAGTGCCAGCCATTATAAAGGATGTAGACGAGAAGGAGGCGCTTGAGATTGCACTCGTTGAGAACCTTCAGAGGGAGGATTTAAATCCTGTAGAAATAGCGGTGGTTTTTGAGAGGTTTATGGAGGAATTCGGATATACATATCAGGACCTCGCAAAGAGGATTGGCATGGACAGAAGCTCCATATCGAATTTTATAAGGCTCCTTAAGCTCCCGGAATGGATAAAGAAACATATTATTGAGGGCAAATTAACCCAGGGTCATGCGAGGGTGCTTATCTCCCTCAAGGATGAAAAGGAGCAGAAAAGGTTTGTAGAGAAGGTTTTGAAGGAAGGTACCTCTGTAAGGGAGTTGGAAAGGGAGGTCAAGAAAAAGGACAAGCAGAAGAGCCCTGGATTTTCACATGTAGAAGAGAGGTTAAGAGAACTATTGGGTACGAAGGTAAACATAACTTACCGTAAGAACAAGGGTAAGATAATTATAGAATTTTATTCAAAAGACGACCTTAAGAGGATCTTTGAAATCATCACATAGGGTTAATCCCCGATATGCTGATGTGACAGTTTCCTCACTCTTGTAACCATTAAAACCACCATAGCCCCTTATAAATAATGCCGACAGTGAGAGATGTTTACTATAACTAATCAGATTTATAGGGTATTGAGAGTGCCTTCATAAATTCTTTTTGAAATCCTTCTTCCAGTGCAAGTTCAATATGGGTTACCATTCCTGTGATTCTGTCAGCCTCTGTTCTTTTTTCTCTATCTACAAGTGTCAGATAAGCTCCATGTCCTGCTGCATTACCGACCATGGTGATGTTCTCAGGGTCGCACCAGGGGAAAAGCCCTATGGTAAGGGCATTTTCCTTATCTATATGCATGCCGAAGGCACCGGCAATACTCATCCGGTTTATGTAGGTTACCTTTAAATGATCCATCAAAACCCTACATCCTCCATGGAGGGCTCCTTTTGCAAGCTGAATCTGCCTTATGTCTCGCTGGGTAAAAACGATATCATTCCCTGTCGCCGTTTCATGTTCCCAGGCCAATACGAATTCCATCACATCTGATTGTCCTTTCCTGAGTCTTGGTGTATGCAGGTTCTCAGAAAAGGCCCCATCTTCTCCTATAATTCCCGTTTTAAAGAGATGGGCAAAGGTGTCAATGATCCCTGAACCACATATTCCTACAGGTTTGAGATCGCCAGGGGAATGTTCACTTGCCCAACCTTCCGTGCCCACAACAGCGTAATCGACCTTAAACGTTGCCGTATTTATGCGTACCTTTTCTATGGCTCCGACTGTTGCCCTCATACCGCAGGAAATCTGGGCCCCCTCAAAGGCCGGACCTGTTGCGCAGGAACAGCATAGGAGGGTCTCCCTATTTCCCAGAACAATCTCACCATTGGTGCCAAGGTCTATAGTAAGAGACAGCTCGTCCTGGTTGTACGGTTCTTCGGAGAGGAGTACCCCAACATTGTCAGCGCCAACAAAACCTGCCTCTACAGGGAGTACATGAACGTAGGCGGATGGATTGATGAGTATCCCGAGTTCGCGGACTTTTACATCCACAGAACCCTGAATAGAAGGAGTGAAAGGCCATAAGCCCAGATGGTCGGGGGCTATCCCGAGAAAGATATGGTGCATCACGGTGTTGCCAACAACCGTCATATCAACTATCTGCTGGGGCGAAAATCCATTACCCACCGCCATCTGATCAATCAAGGTATTTACGGAGTTTATGAGTTCCCCTTGCATCTTTTTTACACCTTGACCAGGATGATTGACAGAGTATGAGATACGGGACATTATGTCCGCACCAAAAAGAATCTGAGGATTTGTGATGGAGCCGCTGGCAATAACATCACCATTTTTTAAATCGCATAAATAGAGCGCTACAGTAGTTGTTCCTACATCGAGGGCCAGACCGAGACAGGTTTCATTCCATCCGGGCTGCACCGCAATAATCTCTCTATCCATCCAGACGAAGACAGTGACTCTGTCTTCACCCCCTTTCACTATGTCTGCAAGGTTTTGAAGGGTAGCGAGGTTGCAAGTCGAGTCTCCAGCCCCATACTTTTCAATGAGAATCCTCGTTATACCTTCAAAGTAGGCATGCCGGGCTCCCCCTTCCTCTGAAGAAAGATCAATAGTATAGCTTTTCACGGCAGGATTCACCACATTCGACCTTTTGGAAAAGACCTTTTTCGCAGCCTCAGCGTTGAGAATATTCTCCCCGGGTACGAAAACAATAATATCTCCGGTGATAAGGGTCATGCATGCCAATCTGTAGCCAAGCGCTCTGTCAAGTTGCCTTATGAATTCAGTTTCTTCTGAGGTAAAAGGACTGACCTTGCCTTCAATCACCCGGATCCTGCATTTACCGCATTTGCCTTTCCCATTGCACTGAGAATCGATATAAACACCTGCCTCACGGGCGGCATCCAGAACGGTCTTCCCTTCGTCTGTAATGATCTCTTTGAAAGATGGCGCAAAAACGACCCGGTAGCTCTTCATTTGTGCGGGCCTTTTTGTTCCCATTGGGGGTAGAGTACGCGAAGCTTATCACTTACTGTTTCCTTCGATATGCCGCAAGTTGACCCGAGTATGAGCCCACCCTTTTTGAACGAATGTTCTGCGAGGTCGATTTCTTGGCTAATCTGTTCTTCTTTCCAGGCCATGATGTCTACGTGTCCCATGAAAGATAGCCTTTTACCAAACTGCTCCTTCAATTCATAGAGATTTAGCCCTGCCTGCGTATCGACAGGGTGGATACAATCATACCCTGCCTCTATCAAAAGTTCAATAACCTTCCTTATATCACCGTCTGAATGGAAAAATGTAAAAAGATTGTTTTCCTTTATTATCTCTGCAATTTGTTTGTATACTGGCAAGACCACATCAGTGAAATAGTGAAATGAAAAAAGGAGTCCCTTGTTTCCGGCTATATCGTCAGCTATCGCTATTGCCCTGAAGCTATTGGCATGGGCTGATCTGGCCTTTTTTTCCGTATCTCTCAACAGTTTTGTCGCTATGTCCGAGAAAAGGGATGGGTTGTTTTTCATACTTAACATGGCATTGAAAAATCCGTGATTTTCTATTAGGCTGGAAACTGGTCCATTTATGCACCCGACAATGAAGTACTGCCCAAGTTCTTTATATCTCATCTCAGACAAAAGAGACCGGGACCATTCTGTATTGAGTTCAGCCCCTATTACAGAAAGTCCCAGACATTGAGCTGCTGTTTCCAACTGTTTTACATATTGCCCTCTATGTGTGCTGAAAAAGTGGTCGAGAAAGTCCCTGCCGATGAACAGTTCACCTCGAGGTAAAAAGCCCACCTTATTATGATCGAGGGCATTTATAACTGTATCAATGTGGAGAGGCACTTTTCAGCTTCCTGTAATATGTAGTATAGCGCCTGGCCCGATTGTCACGACCCATCAAAAGATCCGCTGCCATGATGTAAGGCTTCATTCTCGCCGCATTCACTATGGCGGAGGTAAGCCCTCCCTGAACTGCGAGGGAGAGAAAAACAGCATTTATAACCATCCGGTCAGGCAGCCCGAAGGATACATTGCTTGCCCCCAGTATAAGATTAAGCCCCCACATCTGTTTGACCATCTTCATCGTTTCGAGGGTGATGATCGCCGCCATATTGTTTACTGCACTTGACTCTGCTACACAATCAGCGAGAATATCCTCAGGACCAATACCTGCTTCCTTTGCCTTCTCAACAATGTGTGTGATAATTTCCAGCCTTCTCGCCGCATTATTCGGGATACCTGAACTATCTGAAGCCAGTGCAACGAACGCAGTATTGTATTTCCTTACCAGTGGCAGGATCTGCTCCAGCATAGAATCTTCTCCAGTTATTGAGCTGATGATCGGCTTACCGCACCCCAACTGTAATGCCTTCTCAAGGGCAGCCGGATTTCTGCTCTCTAAACAGAGCGGTACATCCACTGTCTTTATGACTTCTTCGGTAATTCTGGGAAGGGTAGCAGTCTCGTCAATTCCAAAGGCGGCTACGCTGATAATCAGGATATCCGCACCTGCCTCTACCTGTTTGGTGGCTTCCTGACGGATAGGTTCCATATCACCCGATATCATAGCCTCCTTGAGCGGACCTTTGCCAAAGGGGTTTATCCGCTCCCCGATGAGCACGGTTGGCAGGTTATCCGCGATAACTACTTCTTTCCCCTGAGGGCTTAATAAGCGTGTTTCCATGTTTTCTCTCCTTCAAATTTGCATTTTAATGGACCTCTACATTATAACCGAAAATCAGCCCCGGATTAAAGAGGCATCTGTTGCCTCACAAAAAGATGTTATTGACATTCCCATTGCAATACCTCTTTTCCCTCAACATGGCTCGTATTCCCTCTGTTATCGTTCGCTCATGACGTGGTATCAAAGCACATTATCACATTCTCTTTGTGGGGGCTTAAGGTGGGTTATTTGTCACCCGACTTTGACGGAGACCTGAATTAGCCATATTTTTTCTTGACAATGGGGAAGGCATTAAGGATAATAGTGTACCAAGTCGAGTACAAGATACACGGGATGTAAAAAGTATTTTGAGGGTCTTAACCCCGATAAACGGGATAAGTGCGTTAACGAAATTATTTTTTGCCAAAAAACGCAAAAAATAATTTCTAACTTACTAATAAGGAAACGGCGAAGATGCTTAAGGGGCAGGAGACTATTATAGTTGGAAACTGATAAGCAGGTTAAATTACGGATTGACAACATCTTGCTCAGCTTTGGCGGTGTCAATGCTCTTGCTGACATGAGCATGGACATCAGGGATAACGAGATACTGGCTATCATCGGACCTAATGGCGCCGGCAAGACTGCCCTCCTCAACTGCATAAATGGCTTCTACAAACCACAAAGGGGTGAGATATACTACGATGGGCAAAGAGTTACCCGAATGCGTCCGGATAAGCTGGCTAAACTTGGCATTGCGAGAACCTTTTAGAATATCGAGCTGTACACCGGGCTAAGTACTCAAGATAACATCATGGCTGCCCGACACGTGCTTATGAAGGAAAGCTTCATAACCGGTGCGCTATACTTTGGCTGGGCAGTTAAGGAGGAAATTGCGCACCGTCAGACAGTAGAAGAGATTATAGACTTCCTCGAAATAGCACCAATTAGAAAGAAGATAGTTGGCCTTCTGCCTTACGGGATGCGAAAAAGAGTCGAGCTGGCAAGAGCATTAGCTCTGGAGCCGAAAGTCCTGCTTCTTGACGAGCCTATGGCTGGGATGAACCTGGAGGAAAAGGAGGATATTGCCCGATTCATAATTGATGTATTCGAAGGTCAGGGAGCTACCTATCCCGATACACCCGTTCTGAGGGATGGGATCAGGTGTATCGTCCTTGTCGAGCACGACATGGGAGTGGTTATGGACATTGCAGACAGGGTTATCGTCCTCGATTTTGGACGAAAGATTGCCGAGGGCACCCCGGCTGAAATTAGCGCTAATCCCGAGGTTATAAGTGCTTACCTGGGGAAGGA
>Ga0172364_10001856_pt1 | contig 16537 bp, 17 predicted proteins | sample LakKivSesite10cm_FD_114545 | JGI IMG/M metagenome (GOLD analysis project Ga0172364, IMG submission 114545) | Sediment microbial communities from Lake Kivu, Rwanda - Sediment site 10cm | ecosystem: Environmental > Aquatic > Freshwater > Lake > Sediment | place: Rwanda: Western Province, Lake... | reverse complement strand
GGAAAAGTAGTAATGGTAGGTTGTCCCAAGTTGGATGATGCGGAATTTTATTTTAATAAGCTCACCCAGATTTTTTTAAAAAATACCATCGCCGAGGTTGAGGCGGTTTATATGGAGGTACCCTGTTGCTCGGGGCTGGTTCGGTTAGTTAAAATGGCAATGGAACAAGCAGGAAAAAATCTCCCGATAAAATTTAGCAAAATCGCAATTAGTGGAGAAATTATTGAATCAATGGGTATTGATGAAAGCGAGGCTTTAGCAGGATTATGAAATGTCCGGGACAGGATACCAGATATTGGAAACCTGGGGATATTTTTGAAGTTCCCTGCCCGGTGTGCGAGGCTAAAATTGAATTCTTTAAGGATGAAGGGCTAAGAACCTGTCCAAAATGTGGTTATAAGTTAAAGAATCCTCGGCTGGATTTGAGTTGTTTAGAATGGTGCGCTTATGCTAATCAGTGTTTAAGCGCCTTGCCGGAGATTTTTAGTCCAGATGACCAGGAACAAAAATTATTGGTCAACAAATTGATTAAAGCAATGAAACAGGTGTTTCGGGAGGATAAAAAGCGGATTGCGCATACGCTTCTGGTTCTGGAGCAGGCTCGGGAGATTTTAAGAAAAGAAGGCGGGGACCCAAGAGTGGTTTTGGGGTCTGCGGTGCTTCACGATATAGGGATTAAAACTGCAGAAGAAAAATATGGGAGCAACGCGGGAAGGTATCAGGAGCTTGAGGGACCTCCCATTGCCAGGAAAATTTTAGAAGAGTTGAGTTTAGAGCCAGAGCTGATTGAGCATATTTGTAAAATTATCGCCAATCATCATTCTGCTCAGGAGATAGACACGCTTGAGTTCAAGATAGTCTGGGATGCGGACTGGTTAGTTAATCTCCCGGAGGAATATCCGAATTTAAGCAAGGATAAGCTAAAAGAATTGATTGACAAAGTTTTCAAGACCAAGACCGGCAAGGAGATGGCTTATCAATTATATCTATAAAACTAAATTTTAATTAAGGAGGGAGCGATTATGGAGAAGGAGCGGATTTCTCATCATCAATCAGTGGTTAAGGCTTATGAGCGGATTAAAAAGGATGGAATCACCAATATCTGGGACCGATATGAGGCGCAAGGGCTGGGCGGAAACCCGGACCAGCGTTGTGCTTTTTGTATGGGGGGCGTAAGATGTGACCTCTGTTCCAATGGTCCCTGTAGGGCGGATGCCAGCAAAGATAAAAGAGGAGTATGCGGAATCAGCGCAGATGGGATGGCAATGAGGATGATGCTTTTAAGAAATGTTTTGGGTGCAAGCACCTACCATTATCATACTGAGCAGAGCATCAAGACTTTACGCGCAACCGCTTTAGATAAAACCCCTTTCCAGATTCAAGAGCCAGAGAAATTGAAAATTTTTGCAGAGAGGTTAGAGATTGGTAGGGAAGGAAAGGTAAAAGAGCTTGCGCTTAAATTATGCGATTTTGTGGAGAAGGATTTTAATGAAAAGAATGAAAAGAGCAAAATTGTCCAAGCTCTTGCGCCGAGGGAGCGAAAGGAGCAATGGGAGGAATTAGGGATTTTCCCAAGCGGGATTTACAATGAGATGATGCTTGCGACCAGTTCCTGCCTGACCAATGTTGATGGTTTTTATCAGAGTTTGGCATTAAAGGCAATAAGGCTGGGAATTGCGATGGCTTATCAGAGCCAAATTGTTAATGAATTTGTCCAGGATATTCTTTTTGGCATTCCCAAGCCTCATGTGATGCGGGTGGATTTAGGCGTGCTTGACCCAGGGTATGTAAATGTTTTACCTAATGGACACGAGCCATTTTTAGGGTTTGCAATGGTGCAATTAGCCCGGAAAAAAGAATGGCAGGACCGGGCAAAAGCGGTTGGCGCTAAAGGTCTTCGGGTGATTGCCAGCATAGAGACTGGTCAGGAGATGATTCAGCGCTGGGAGATGGACGAGGTTTTTTACGGGTTCAGCGGAAATTGGCTTTTGCAGGAAGCAGTGCTTTCTAGCGGAGCAGTGGATTTGTTCGCCTGTGATATGAACTGCTCAATGCCCATAGACCCGATTTATGCAGAGAAATATAAATTCAAGTTAGTGCCAGTGAGCGAGCTGGTCGCTTTTGATGGAGTAAAAGAGCGGATTAACTATCAGCCAGAGAAAGCAGAGGAACAGGCGGAAAAATTGCTCCAGATGGCAATAGATAATTTTAAAGAACGAAAAAGTTCAGGGGAGCCAGCCCTGAATTTACCGATTCAGGAGGCGCTGGTGGGATTTTCTCCAGAGAGCATAATCAGCGCTTTGGGTGGAGAGCTTAAACCGCTGGTCTCTGCTATAAAAGAAGGGAGCATCAGAGGTGTCGCGGGATTGGTCTCCTGCACCACTTTAAGAGATACCGGGCAGGATGTTCATACTGTCAGGGTCGCAAAAGAATTGATTAAACGGGATGTGCTGATTCTTTCTATGGGATGCGGAAACGCGGGTCTGCAATTAGCAGGGCTATGCTCCCTAAATGCGATAGAGCTTGCGGGTCCAGGACTGAATAAGGTCTGCAATGATTTAAAAATTCCGCCGGTATTGAGCTTTGGCACCTGCACTGATACAGGAAGGCTCGCGGATTTTTTGAAAACCCTTTCAGACGCGTTAGGGGGAATAGCAATTCCAGATTTGCCTGTTTCTGCAGTCGCACCAGAATATATGGAGCAAAAAGCAACCATTGATGCGATATTTGCGCTCGGGCTTGGTCTTTATACCTATGTCAATCCAGTGCCGTTTATTACTGGCGCTCCCAATCTGGTGAATTTATTGACCCATGGTTGCAAGAATCTGACCGGAGGAGTGATAAATGTTGAGACCAATGCAGTCAAGGCAGTGGAAGGGATTTTGGAGCATATAGAGGCAAAGAGAAAAAAGCTCGGGATATAACAAGTTTTCCTCCTAGATTAAGCGCCCTTGATTAGACAAAAGACCACTTCTCTGATAAAAAACTTGTGAAATGGAGTTTAAAGTTGTTGCCAAAGATGGCAAAGCCAGAGCAGGACTTATAAAGACCAGGCAGGGCGAGGTTCTGACCCCGGCTTTTATGCCAGTAGGGACTCAAGCCACGGTCAAGGCAATGAGCCCGGAGGAATTAGCTGAAATGGGGTATCAGATGATTCTGGCAAATGCTTATCATCTTTATCTTCGTCCCGGGCATAAAATTATTGAAAACTTAGGTGGGCTTCATAAGTTTATGAACTGGGATAGGGCGATTTTAACGGATTCAGGTGGATTTCAGGTTTATAGTTTAGCGCAATTGCGCAGAGTTAGTGATGAAGGGGTGGAGTTTCAGTCCCATCTAAATGGTAGTCGGCATTTTTTTTCTCCGGAAAAGGTGATGGAGATTCAAGAGGCGCTGGGCGCAGATATTATAATGCCAATTGATGATTGTCCAGCCTTGCCTGCGAGTCGTTCTCGGCTTGAGGAATCAGTAGAAAGGACGGTTAATTGGGCAAAGCGGAGTAAAGAGGTCAAGAGAAAAGAGGAGCAGGCGCTTTTTGGGATTGTTCAGGGAGGCTTGGATATGGAGCTTCGCAGGAGATGTTTTCAGGAGCTTTACCGAATCGGATTTTCGGGGTATGCTTTAGGAGGGTTGGCGGTAGGAGAGGAGCCGGCAGAGCGGTCAAGAATCGTGGAGGAGATGAGCGGGATTTTGCCAGAGGATAAGCCGAGATATTTGATGGGGGTGGGACCGGTTGAGGAATGTTTGGAAGCGGTTCGGCAGGGGATTGATTTATTTGACTGCGTGCTTGCGACTCGGAATGCCAGGAACGGGCAGGTTTTCACCAGTAGCGGAAAAATAAATATAAAAAATTCTGAATACGCAGAGGATGAATCAGCGCTGGATAGAGAATGTGATTGCTATGTTTGCAGGAATTACACTCGGGCATATTTGAGGCATTTGTATGTAAGCGGAGAGATTTTGGGAATAAGGTTGAACACCTGGCATAATTTGTATTATTATCAAATGTTCTTTGCGCGGGTGAGGGAAGCGATTATGGAGGGGACTTTGAAGAGTTTTATTCAAATAAAAACAAGGAATTAAGGGAGGAGAGATGATTGATTGGTTGGTGAAAAGCGCTTATGCCAGCGGTCAGCCTTCTGGACCTGGCGGAACTAGTGGCTGGGCAACGCTACTATTGCCTTTAATGATTCTTTTTGCGTTTTATTATTTTTTGATTCACCTACCCCAGCGCAAGCGCCAGCAGGAGCGAAAGAGGCTTTTAGATAATCTAAAGAGAGGGGATGAGGTGCTGACCACTGGGGGAATTTATGGAAAGGTCACCGGCGTTGCGGACCAGAATGTTACTTTAGAGATTGCGCCTAAGATTCGGATTAAGGTGCATAAGAGTTCTATTACCCAGGTGACCGCGCGTTCAGAAGGGGGAGAGGAGAAAGAGAAAGAAAAGGAGTGAGGAGGCGATAGATGCAGAGGAACTTAAAAATCAAGGTCGGATTGATTTTAGGATTATTGGTGATTGCGCTTTTATTGATAGCGCCCAGTCTGATGTGGGATTATACCAATAATCAAAGTCGGATGCCGGATTTTTGGAGGCAGGCAAGAATTCTACCGACCCGGGCAGTGGTGATGGGCTTGGACCTTCAAGGTGGGATGCACTTAGTGGTTAGCGTGGACACTGAGGAGGCGGTCAGGAACGAGTTATATCAGATTAAGGATGGTTTAAGGAGCGTATTCAAGGAAGAGAAAATTAAGATTGATAAGATAGAGGTTCTTTCCAGGGATAAAATTCAGGTTTCTTTTCTGGATTCAGAGAATTTAAAGAAAGGCACAGATTATATTAAGAATAATTATAATCGGGTGTTGCTGGAGACTAATGAAGGTAGCACATTAGCGCCAATTTATGTTCTGGATGATGCTCAGGCAGAGTATTACCGAGGCAATGCGACCCGGCAGGTGATGGAGACGCTTCACAGCAGGATTGATGAATTTGGGGTTGCGGAGCCGAGTATCCAGAGGCAGGGAAAAGACCGGATTGTCCTGCAATTACCGGGGATTAAAGAGGAGGACCGAAATCGGGTGCTGAACATAATTCAGCGGACCGCCAAGTTAGAGTTTATGTTAGTGGAAACTTTTGCTGCGAGTAAAGAGGCTTTATTGGAAAGGCTTGGAGGGAGTCTGCCCAGCGGAAGGAGACTATTGCCAGAGGTGGATAAAGATGGAAAAATTGTTGCCTGGTATTTATTGAAAGAGGAGCCAAAAATCACTGGAGATTATTTAGTGGATGCGAGACCGATTTTTGGAGGTGGTGATTTGGGGGGAGCGTTGGTGAGCTTTCAATGGAATATAGACGGCGCTCGGCGGTTCAGTCGGATTACCGGGGAGCATATAGGAGAGAATTTAGCGATAGTACTGGAAGATAAGGTGAGAAGCGCGCCAGTGATAAAAGACCGGATATTTGACCGGGGACAGATAGAAGGCAACTTCACGCCTCAGGAGGCGACTGATTTGGCAATTGTGCTTAGAGCGGGTGCGCTTCCGGTAGGGATTAAAATTGAGGAAGAGAGAACTGTGGGGCCAACCTTAGGCAAGGATTTGATTGAACGAGGGATGCTGGCTGGGGTGCTTGCGGGAGCAAGCGTGATAGTTTTTATGGTGGTTTATTACAGCTTTGGGGGGGTGGTTGCGAGTATTGCTTTGATTTTGAATCTGCTTTTTATTTTTGCGGTGTTAGCGATTTTGAGGGCGACTCTGACTTTGCCGGGAATAGCTGGGATTGCTCTTACCGTTGGAATGATGGTAGATGCGAACATTATTATTTTTGAGCGGATTCGGGAGGAACTAAGAATTGGGAAAAATGAACGGTCTGCGATAGAGGCTGGTTTTGCGAGGTCGCTCTGGACTATATTGGATGCGAATATCACTACTTTGATAGCGGCTGCGATTTTATTTCAGATAGGCACTGGACCGATTCGGGGTTTTGCGGTGACTTTGACGATTGGTGTGGTAGGCACAGTGTTTTGCGGTCTGGTGGTGAGTAAGACCATTTATGAGCTATGGTTTGCTTTAAGCAAAAAGACCAGAAAGTTAAACATTGGGATTAAAATATAGAATTAAGGAGTAGCTGAGATGGAATGGATTAAGCCAGGGGTCAAGATAGATTTTGTCGGGAAGCGAATTTATTTCTTCCTCATTTCTTTGGCGCTGATTGCTTTGAGTATTCTTTCTTTTTTATGGCCGGGACCAAACTGGGGCATAGATTTTAAAGGTGGGACTGAGCTTCGGCTGAGATTTAAAGAGCGGGTAGAGATAGGCAAGGTTCGGGCTTTAGTGGAGTCGCTTAATTTAGGAGAGGTTCAGATTCAGCAATTTCAAGCTGGTTTGTTAGAGGAAGCTGAGCAAGGGATAGATTTTCTGATTCGGGTGGAAGAGCTTAAGCAAACGAAAGAAAAAGAAGGGATTAAGGCGGATAAGTTAATTTCTGATAAGCTGATTGAGAGTTTTGGTGAGGGAGCTTTTACTGTGTTGGAGGTTAATTATGTAGGACCTAAGGTCGGAAAGGAGTTGAGGGAGCGAGGCGCCAAGGCTTTGCTTTATTCTCTGGTTGGGATTTTGTTTTATGTGGGATTCCGTTTTGAGTTTAGATATGCGTTGGGAGCGGTTCTGGCATTATTTCACGATGCGATTATCAGTGCGGGGATTTATAATTTGCTTCAGCGGGAATGGAGTTTGGCGATTATTGCGGGCTTATTAACCATTATCGGTTATTCGGTGAATGACACCATCGTGGTTTTTGACCGAATAAGGGAGACGATTCGGAGGACCAGGCGAGGTAATTTAAGGGAGTTAATTAACCAGGGCATCAATGAGACCTTGAGCCGAACCATTCTCACTGGTTTGACCACTTTGATGGCATTGGTGTTTTTAGCTGTTTTTGGTGGAGGGGTGATTCGGAATTTTTCCATTTTGATGATTTTTGGATTGGTGATTGGCACTTATTCTTCAATTTACATAGCCAGCTCATTGGTGCTTTTGATGGAGGATATTCGGCAGAGAAGGAAAAGCGAGGAGCAGAAAAAAGAGAAAAAGTGATTGTTCTTAAGGTCATTGGGCTTGTGCTTTTGATTCTGGCGATGTTAGCCAGTTTGTTTTCTATTATTTTTGGCATTCCGGGCACCTGGATAATTTTAGGGCTGGCGCTGATTGCCAGCGCAATTGGGCATTTTCAGGAGATAAGCATCTGGGTCTTGGTCTTATTATTGGGATTAGCCTTGTTAGGGGAGCTTTTTGAGTTTTTAGTGGGTTATTTTGGAGCACGAAAGATGGGCGCAAGCAGAAGGGCAAGTATTTCTGCGATTATCTTTAGCATAATTTTTGCGGTTCTTTTGAGCGGGATACTGCCTGTGATAGGAACCATCATTGGAGCTTTTTTAGGAGCATTTTTAGGGGCTTTTTTAGTTGAATATCTTTTTGAGAGGAAATTTGCGGAAGCGGGCAAAGCTGGTTTTTCTGCGCTTTTTGGCCGGTTAGGGTCTATAATTTCTAAGGTTAGCATTGGGGTATCAATGATGGTGATAACTCTTTACTCGCTATTACGATAATGCCCAAGAATTGGAAAATTCTGGTTCCAGATAAATCCGAGATAGAAAAATTGAGTCAGGAATTAGGTGTGAGCAGATTTTTAGCCTGGCTACTTTTAAATCGGGAGATAAAAGAGCCGGAGTCTGCCCGGCGCTTTTTATCTTTTGGGATAGAGGATTTGGCTAATGATTTGGGTTTAAGTTTTTTTGAACCAGCAGGGGAGCTTTTAGCCAAGGCGATTGTTTCTGGGAAGAAAATCGGCGTTCATGGCGATTATGATGTGGATGGGATAACCGCGACCGCTCTTTTAGTGGAATTTTTGAACGCGCTTGGAGTAAAGGCAGATTATTATTTACCGAAGCGGATTCAGGATGGGTATGGGCTGAGCTTAGCTGGGGTGGAGGAGCTTTTCAGGAAGGGGGTAACTTTTTTAATTGCGGTGGATTGCGGGATAACGGATTTTGAGAGTGTTAATCGGGCAAAAAAATTAGGGATGGAGGTTTTGATTTTGGACCATCATCAGCCTTTGGATAGATTGCCTGAAGCGGATTTAATTTTGGACCCTCATTGGGAGGACTTTTCAGATTTAAAGGAGCTTTGCTCCGCTGGTTTAGTGTTTTTTCTTTTATTACAAGCTCGGAGGATTTTAAGGAAAAAAGGCTTTTTCAAACAGGTGGCGGAGCCGAATTTAAGGCAATACCTGGATTTGGTGGCTTTAGGCACGGTTGCGGATGTGGCGCCAGCAGTGGGCTTAAATAGGATTATTTTAGGCTTGGGCTTGAAAGAAATTGAGCAGAGCAAAAAATTTGGGTTAAGGGTTCTGAAAAAGTTAGCCGGGGTGGAAGATAAGGAGCTTGGCTATCAAGAGGTGGCATTTTTTTTAGCGCCCCGGTTGAATGCTGCGGGAAGGATTAAAGACCCGGACCCAGGGCTTGAGCTATTGATTTCTCGGGATGCGAGGAAGGCGAATCAGTTAGCAGAGGAGCTGGAGCGGAGAAATAGGTTAAGGCAAAAAATTGAGGAAAGAATCTTTGCAGAGGCTATTGCCCAGATAGAATCTTGGCAGGATTTTGAGCAAAAGAAAAGCATTGTGGTAGCTGGAAAGGATTGGCATCCCGGGGTAATTGGGATAGTTGCGCAAAGGCTTCGGGAGCGGTATTTTCGTCCCAGCGTTGTGATTAGTTTATCTAAGGGGATTGGTTTGGGTTCTGGTCGGAGCATGAATGGTTTTGACCTTTATCAGGGTTTGGTCAGATGCCGGGAATATCTTCTGGAATATGGGGGGCATAAATTAGCCTGCGGATTAAGTTTAAAAGAGAGCGCCTTAGAGGAATTTCAGAAGGCATTTGAAAAAGCGGCTTGCGAGCTTGCGGAAAAAGAGCTATTTGAGGAGGTGTTGGTTTGCGATGCGGAATTACCTCTTTATCAGATTAGTCCGGAGCTGGTTCAAGAGCTTGAGAAGTTAAAACCTTATGGACCATCTAATCCAGAGCCAGTGCTGGTCGCAAGAAGTGTGGTAGTGTTAGGGACCGAGCTGAGAAAGGAAAAACATCTTTGGTTATTGGTCAGGGAAGAATCTGCTACTTTTCCAGCGATGTTTTTTAGAGCCAGTATAGAGGGATTAAAGCCCGGGGAGATGGTGGATTTAGCCTATTGTATAGAGCGCTCATTTTATAAGGGTGAGGAGCGGGTTCGGCTGATTATCAAAGACTTAAAGCGGTTATCATAAAATAAAAAGGGGGAGGCTCACTCCCCCTTTGACCTGCTTTAGAGCAAGGTCTTATTCCACTTTTACTTTGATTTGCTTGGGCTTTGCCTCTTCTTTTTTGGGCAGAGTTATCCGGAGCACGCCTTTTTCATACTTGGCGCTAGCTTTGTCCGCATCCAGGTTGCCGTGAAGAGAGAAGCTCCGAGAAAAAGAACCATAGCTGGATTCAATCAAATGATAGTTCTCTTTTTTCTCCTCTTTTTCCAGCTTCTTCTCGCCTTTGATGCTTAGCACATTATTCTCAATTTTCACCTCAACATCTTTCTCGTTCATATCCGGCAACTCTGCCTTCACCACCACCGCATTCTCATCCTCAAGGATATTCACTGCTGGCGCCCAAGCTAACTCGGCTTTGGGTAGCCCACTAAACCCGGTCTCCCCAAATAAGCGGTTGATGCGGTCCTGCAAAGCCTCAAGCTCCCGGAAAGGACTCCATCTCGTGATTGCCATTTAAGCTCACCTCCTTTCTTAAGTTTGGATTCACCTATTAGTGAACCTCTATTTTTACTGCCTTTGGTTTTGCTTCCTCCTTCTTGGGGATGCTAAGCTCCAGAATTCCATTGGTATATTTAGCGCTAATCTGCTCTGTATCCGCATCGCTTGGAAGCCTAAACTCCCTGGAAAACTCTCCGGAAAGGATTTCCTGATGAATCCAGTCCTTATCTTTCAACTCGGGTTTTGCCCGTTTGCCCGAGATGGTGAGAGTGCGATTCTCCACTTCCACAGAAAAATCCTTCTCGGTCAATCCCGGCAATTCCACCAAAAACTGATACCGGTCCTTGGCATCAATAATATCCACCGCAGGATAACAAGCGCATTCCTCAACCGGCACCCAGCCTCTAAGCCATATATCATTATAATCCTCAAAGAATCTTTCCAGGTCCCTTTCCAATTCCCTTAATGCCAGTCCGTCCATCTTACTACCTCCTTTTAGTTGTTATCTTTTCTAACTACTTACCTGTTAATTCGATAATCATCTGAACCCTGGTTGTCAAGACCCTTTTAAGGAGAAGCAAGGAGAACAGACTTAAGTCTGTTCCCCGAGACGCTTACCAGCTTTCCTGGGCAAGCAGGGAAATAATCCGATTCAGCCTGGGAGCCAGCTCCTTGGGATTATCACTGGGGCCTAATCCCGCATATTTGGCTGGAGAAAGATATTTGATAACCTTTTTAAAGGTCTCATCCATTGGCTTGTGAGTGAGAAAAAGAATCGGAATCAGCGGATGATTGGGATAGGCTTTTTCTATTGCCCTGAGACCGATTCCAGCGTTTATCCCATTAAGATAAGGCATCGGCACATCCAGAATCGCCAAATTTATTCTATTACCATCCGAGGAATCCAAATCCGGAATTACCTTGATAATCATCTCCTCCCCGTTCTCGCAAAGGATAACCTCCCGCGCCAGATTCTTCTTGCCAATGCCATCCGCAATTAAATTGCTAACCTCAGGACGGTATCCGACCAAAAGAATCGTATGATAAGTGGGAATGACAATGCTCTGATCACTAAACTCAAGACTCTCCTCACCATTAATAACCGCCTCTCTAAAGCTATCCTTATTCCCTCCTTCATCTAAAAACGCGCCACAGTTGGAACAGCGAAGCCGTTCTATGCCCTCGGTTCCTAAGGAGACCACAATCACCTCTACCTTTCTGCCACATTTGGAACAAAATCTGCGTAACTCGTCTTCCATTTTCCTTTTTTATTTAGTATAATGGAAAAGAGAGGATAGTCAAAGCCGGTATAACTTTTTAAAATCAAAGGATAATCTATGCCTGAGCCAGATGGACTGAAACAGGTTGCTCAAGATATATTTTTTGAGGCGCTTCGCAGCGCAGACCCAATGGAGGCGGTCCATCGGCATTTCCGAGTAAAAGACAATTTGCTCCAGTTCGGTGAGGTGGACTACTTTCTCAATCAATTCCGAGCAATTTGGGTGATTGGAGCAGGCAAAGCCAGCGCCAGAATGGCAAAAGCCATTGAGCAAGCCTTAGGAGACAAAATCACAGCCGGATTGATAATCACCAAATACGGACATCGGGAAACGCTCAAAAAAATCCAGGTCCGAGAAGCAGACCATCCGATTCCAGACTTCCAAGCCCTCAAAGCCAGCCAAGAGCTGATTGAACTCTGCCATAAATTCCAGAAGGATGACCTGGTGATTACCCTCATCTCTGGAGGAGCCTCTGCTTTGCTTTCCTCTCCTGCCGGGGATATTTCTTTGGAAGATAAACAATCAGCCACAGAGCTTATGCTCAAAACCGGAATGAGAATACAGGAGATAAATCTGGTCAGAAGGCACATCTCCAGGCTAAAAGGCGGTAGATTGGCGAAACTGGTCTATCCCGCAACTATGGTCTCTTTAATTCTTTCAGATGTAATCGGAGACCAATTAGAGGCCATTGGCAGTGGACCAACTGCGCCAGACCCCACCACCTTCCAGCAGGCGACAGAGTGCTTGAGAAATTATCAACTCTGGGAACAGCTCCCTGATTCAGTGCGCAGGTTATTGGAAATGGGTGAGAGCGGGCAATGGGAGGAAACCCTAAAGCCTAATGACCCTGTGTTCAAGCGGGTTCAGAACCTAATCATTGGCTCTAATTATTTATCTCTGCAGAGCGCCAAGCATCATGCCCAAAAATTAGGCTTTCACACCATTATCCTTTCCAGCGTCATTCAAGGTGAGGCAAAAGAATTAGCCAATTTTTATGGCGCAATTTTTCAGGAGCTTAAAAAATCCGCCCATCCCTGCCCCTCGCCTGCGTGTATTATCGCTGGTGGAGAGCCTACGGTCACGGTCCGAGGAGATGGAAAAGGAGGCAGAGCCCAGGAGCTGGCTTTAGCAGTGGCGCTGAAAATTGATGGACTCTTAGGAGCGGTGTTTCTTTCCGCAGGCACTGATGGCTCAGATGGGCTAACTGATTCTGCAGGCGCTATCGCGGATTGGACCACCATTGCCCGTGCCAGAGCTAAAAATATCGCTCCAAGGGAATATCTTAAAAGAAATGACTCTTATAATTTCTTTTATCCTTTAGGCGACCTGGTCATTACCGGTCCCACTGGCACCAATGTAATGGATATTCATATCCTCTTGCTCGGATAAACTTTATCCAAAAGACCGATGGGGCATTTACTGGCAGATTTTAACTGATAATCCCTTTTATATATTCCCGGGTAAGTTCCTCTTTGGGATTTTCAAAAATCTCTTTAGCGGCTCCAGCTTCCACCACCTCTCCTAAATAAAGAAAAATCACATAATCCGCAAGCCTTCTTGCCTGCCTCAAGATATGAGTCACTATAACAATAGTATAACTATTTTTCAGCTCCAAAAATTTTTCCTCAATCCGCTTGCTGGAAATCGGGTCCAAAGCAGAAGTCGGCTCATCACCCAGAATAATTTCCGGCTCCACCGCTAATCCTCTTGCTAAAGAAAGCCTTTGTTGCTGACCAATGGATAATCTTCCCGCAGGCTCATTTAATCTGCTTTTAACCTCCTCCCATAGCCCCACCTCACTAAGATAATGCTCCACTATCCGATTAAGCTCCCTCTTCCTCCTGATACCATGAATCCGGGGACCGTAGGCCACATTGTCATAAATGGACATTGGAAGTGAGCAGGGCTTTTGGCTTAATAAGCCCATCTTTTTCCGAATCTGGGTTATTTCAACCTCTGAGCTTAAGACATTTTCTCCATCCACGATTATCTTTCCAGAATACCGAACCTCCTCCTGAAGGTCCAATAGCCGATTAAAGGACTTAAGCAAAGTGGTCTTGCCACAGCCCGATGGCCCAATAATCACTGTAATCATCTTCTTCGGTATCTCCAGATTGACGCTCTTAAGCGCCTGCTCCCTGCCATAATAAACATTCAAATCCTCCACCCGAATATGCTCCTCAAAAATCATCTCTCTTCCTACCTCACAATATATTTCTGAAATTTTTTAGTTAAAAATCTGGTGAGGACGCTAATCAGGATAATAATCATAGTTAGAATCAAGGAACACGCATAAGCCCGGTCTTGAACCTCTGGGAACGGTGTGCCTAACTGATAAAAAATCGCCAACGGCAGGGTCGCAACCGGCCGAAAAAGCGAAATGGAGATATGGTCGCTATACCCGGCAGTGAAAATCACAGAAGCCGCATCCCCTATCCCTCTACCAAAAGCAATTAAAACCGCAGTGATAATCCCCGGAAAAGTCTGCCTCAAAACTATTTTTATTCCAGTCTCAAACCGGGTCGTGCCTACTGAATATGAAGCCTCTAAAAGCTCCCTCGGCGCCATCCTCATCACCTCATCCATTGCTCTGCTCATAATCGGAAAAATCAAAAGCGATACCGCTATCATCCCTCCCAATAAAGACGCCTTTAAGCCAAAGAAAAGCATAAGCGTGAACCCAAACGCTCCATAAACAATGGAAGGCACTCCCCATAAGACATCCAAAGAAAACCGAATAAAAGCGCTGATTCCACTGGTCCGCTTAAGGTAGATATTCAAGAACAACACCAAGGGCAAGCTCAAAAAAAACGCAATTAAGCTCGCTCCACCCGCTAAAACCAAAGAGCCGATAATCGCATTTAAAACCCCGCCCTCTTTGCCTAAATAAAATCCACCCTTGGGAGCCTGGCTAATCATTGACCAGCTCAAAGCTGGCAAGCCTTTTATAAAAATATCTAATAAAATCAAAACCAAACCCAAAAATATCACTCCGCAGGAAAAAATCATCAACCCTAAAAAAAACCTCTCCTCCACCCTCCGCCAAAACCTACCGCTCAATATCATTGGCTTTTCCTTCAATAGCCCCTCCCTTCAATCCTTAACAAAACCAGCCTAGAAATGATATTAAAAATCAGGGTCACCAAAAGAAGAATAAAAGCCCCCAATAAAAGCGCAGAATCATACAAAGGCACAGATAACATCTCCCCATAATTATTGGCAATCAAAGCAGGCAGCGTATAAGCCGGCTCAAAAACCGACCTTGGAATCCTCGCCACATTACCCGTCACCATCAAAACCGCCATAGTCTCTCCAAATGCCCTTGCCAAGCCTAACCCCACCCCAGCGATAATCCCAGCAAGAGCCTTCCGAACAACCGTGCCCTTGACCGTCTGCCACCTCGTCGCACCCAACGCCAAAGACGCCTCCCGCAACTCAAACCCAACCGCTCCCAGAACCTCTATTGAGATATGAATAATCACCGGCGAAATCATAATCGCTAAAACCAACCCTCCGCTCAATACGCAATACCCACTGGTCTCAACCCCCAAAAAACCCCCAAGATAATTCCGAACCAACGGCACCACCATCATCACACCCCAAACCCCATATACCACTGAAGGAATCCCGGCTAATAAATCTATCAATGGCTTTGACCATTCCCGTAGCCATCTCGGACTATATTCCGAAAGGTAAATCGCACTCAAAACACATAAAGGAACCGAAATTATCACTGAAACCATCGTCACCCATAAGGTCCCAACTATAAACGGCAAAAAACCAAATTCCCCACGACTCGGTCCCCAGACCTTGCCCAAAAACAATTCAGAAAGGGATTTCACCTCCAATATCGGCCTGGACTTCCAATATAAGGCAAATACCATCACAAAAACCAATACCCCGGCTAAAACAACTATCACCATCATCCCTAAACTCGCCAACCTATCTTTAATAAACCGACCCCGCATCTAAATCCGCCCCTATTATTTAATTCAATCTCCCAAGCTCCTCTCTCAACCGCTCCGAAGATAATCTTATATAACCCGACTCTGAAACATATTCCTGACCATCTTTCAATATCCACTCAACAAATTCTAAAACCCGCCCCTGCTTCGGCGAACCCTTAAATACCAAATATAGCTCCCTCGCTGGAGGGGAGGGATATTTTCCTTCTCCAATCGCTACCATCAATTCCTCCAAACTATTATAAAAATCCTCCTCCACCCCTAATACCCCGTCCTCATCCAAATCTATCCCCAATACCCGAAGCCCAGAAATCTCCCTCCCGCTCTTATAATCATAAGCATAACCGATATTGTTATAACCAATCCCAAAAACATCTGACCTTACCGCCTGCGCTAACCCCGGGTCCCCATAAACCCCAATCCCTTTTAAATCCTCCTGCCTCACCCCCAAAAATCTCGCCCATACCTCTCCAGCCCCACAAGCGTCTGAACGGGTATATACAGAAACCGAATAATGCCCAGACCCTCCAACCAACTCCCTCCAATTTTTTATCTCACCAGATACCCAAATCTTCTCAAGCTCGCTCCGCTTTATCCCTCGCCCAGCAAGCTCCTTTAAAAACGGATTCTTCTCATTCACTGTCGCTACCACCGCATCTTTCACCACCGCTATATAAAAAGCCCCCTTCCGAACCTCCTCCGGATATATCTCCCTTGATACCATCCCAATATCCACCATCCCTCCTAAAACATCCGCCATACCTTTCCCAGCGCCTCCCGCTGAAATATCTATCCTCACCTCAGAATGCAAATTCTGATATTCCTCTGACCACTTCACCATCATCGGATATAATGCCCAGGCGCCTGATACCGTTATCACCCTTACTTCTTTTCTCCGCTCACAGCCAATAAACCAACTCAAGAAAAATACCAAAAATAAAATCCCACCCCTCAAAATCCTTCCCATAAAAAAACCTCACTGAAAAAATTTGATTTATAAATAACCTAAATTCTTAAGCCTCTGCTTGATTCTCTCTATCTCCAGCTCGCTCAATTGACCCCTTTCAGAAATCACCGCACTCGCCACCAAATCCCGCAATACATAAACCACAAAATCCGTCACCGAATCATAACCAGAACCCTCAAGCACCACCAGGAGCTTTTCATATAGCGGTCTCGGTATCTTGATGGTCACCTTATCCTTTCCCTTGGGCTTTGCCTTTTCTTTTTTGACCCTTTTTCCCATCTGCACTCCTTTTAGAGTATTTTAACACTCCAATAAGAGCCTGTCAAGAAAATTCAACCAAACCCAAAAACAATCCCCTGAACCCCAATTACACCCCTCCCGTCAAAACCCAATCGCTGTCTAAAGAAATGAAGAAAAATTTTGGCCCTTAACAAAATCTTCACCTCCGCAAGAAATTTGAAATCTGAGATTTAAAATTGTAATCCATCTCACATTTCCTTCATTCCTACCCGACCTTGAAATGATGTCATCTTCAGGCTCGCCT
>Ga0172364_10001855_pt1 | contig 16539 bp, 12 predicted proteins | sample LakKivSesite10cm_FD_114545 | JGI IMG/M metagenome (GOLD analysis project Ga0172364, IMG submission 114545) | Sediment microbial communities from Lake Kivu, Rwanda - Sediment site 10cm | ecosystem: Environmental > Aquatic > Freshwater > Lake > Sediment | place: Rwanda: Western Province, Lake... | reverse complement strand
TATATTTGATAGACAAATAACTTATCATTTACAACTTAAAAATGAAAATCCTATGAAAAAATTTACTCTTTTAATGACAGGTGCTTTAATTTTTAGCACCTTGTTTTCATTTGCCCAAACTGAAAAAGGAAATTTCCTGTTAATCGGGACCACCAGCCTGAATGCCGACATTGGCAAAGTCAAAACCAAAACAGGCGGTACAACTAATGATAATTATAAATATTGGGATATAAATTTCAATCCCTATATAGGGTATACCGTCATTGACAACCTGCCTATCGGCATTTACCTGGGTGTCGATTTTTACAAAAACACCTATCACGACGGCAGTGATCATTATGACAGAGGAGCTTCAATGACCGTCGGTCCTTTCGCCAGGTATTATTTCGCCAATCTGAACGGCTTTATGCCGATGGTTGAAGCTGCCATAGGTTATGGCTTCAACAACACGAAATCCGACTATGGTACAGGTGCCCACACAGATAAAAATACCATGTGGGAATGCTGGGTTGCCCCCGGTTTTACTTATTTCTTTAACGATCGTGTTGGGTTGGACGGCATGATCGGTTATTATCATCAGACCATTAATTACAAGGACCAAGCCGGCAAAAGAGCCCAGAGCGACAGCGACGTATCGGATCGTGATAACGACATCTTTGTATACATTGGCGTTGTAGTGAAGCTGAGCAAATAAGTTTTCTGTTTCACCTGCCGTTGAATGGCATAAGACATTTACACCGCTCTGTGATAATAAATCAGAAGGGCCAGGAGCCGGTAAATAGCGTGGGCAAATTTGGAGAAGGCAAACAGCAGCACCAGTGTCATTGAAAGAATGGTGGCAGCCAGTAACCCTATAAATCGCCACATGATGCTCCAGTGAACAGCCCAGGGGCGAACGATAAAAGGTTTTTGATTCCAGAAATTGTCCTCTTCTTCATCGCACGAACGGTAGTGTCGAATGGCGGCTATGAATTCCCCGGGGCGACCTGCCGCAAGTAGTTCGCTGTGTAATCTCAAGTATGATCATGGATTTGCCACCGATCGGGCAGGTGAGCGGGGTGCTCTGGTAGGAACCTCCCGGGAAAGCATCAGCCGCATCTTCACCGAATTCAGCGATGAAAAGATCATACGATTAAAGGGAAAAGAAATCACCATCCTTAATGAAACACTGCTCAAACAGATCAGCAGCAAAGGGTAATCAATAAGAGGATGAGTGATGGCAGAGCGACATCCCTGTCTTTAAGGCTTTTTTGGCTCAAAGACTTTCACCAGCATATCATCCAGGGCTACTGGAACCTTTCCTCTGTGCCAGACATAGACCTTCAGATCATCATCCCTCGAAAAAACCTCAGGGGTCAGGTAATCCATGGTTATTTTATTCCAGGCACCGCGGATCACTGTGGTGCTATCCAGACCCGCCGTCCGGTATTTATAAGCTTTGTTGTTATGATGAAAAGCCATAACCAGTAATGGCCATTTATCCCGGTAATTGTCAGGTATGAAAATTTTGACACTGGCCCTGATCCAGGCATGGTCATAACGGGTCAGATCCCTGTAACGCACATCCGGCCCCGTTGAAAAGTGATGCTCACCATCGAGGATACAAACACCGCTCGTATCGCCAACCGGAATATAAACGGATTCATTATTAAAATGATTCTGATAGATCACCTTTACCGTGTAGTCCTGTTCATTGACGAACGGTTCATTGGTATCCGTTGACCTGTCGATAAGAAGCAATTTTTTATCCTGTTCACTGACCGATGTCCTGCCAAAAACCGCAAAATAATAAGCCCTCGTCATCCTCTCCTTGTCAATGATACCGCTCTCAAACTGCCATGTCTGGAACAAATTAAGGACAACGAAAAAAAGCATGACCATAACAACCGCCGACCTGACGGTCCTCTTCACCGTTTGCAATCTCCTAATAAAGTAACCAAGAGGCAGTGACAGCAACACATAAGCAGGTACGAGCGACCGCGAGCTGAAACTGCCTCCGGCATACCACCAGTTACTCCAACTGGATATGACATAAAGATCAGCAATAAAGAAAACCATAACCGCGTAAAAAATTGACCGGTTCATTCTAAATAAATAATAGAATCCTAACAGCGAAAAAATCATCAACGGTGTGTAAATAAACCAGCCTTTTCTAAAGCTGAAAAGGAATTTCAGTGTATAGGGTGCCAGAAACCGGAATCCTTCCCCCGGGTTACGATAAGAAAAAAATAAATAATGACCGGTCAGTGTTTTCCAATAGATCATCTGTGGAATGAAAACCATGATGATACAGACGATGACCATGATCACTTGCAGATAATGATGCCGGATGAGCTGTATCTTTTCACACAGGCTTTTCCTGTCGGTCACTGTCCATAACAAAGGTATCAGCAGGCACACTACCTCTGCAGGTCTGATAAGGATAATAAAACCGCATACGATACCGGTGATGACAGCATACCGCATCAACGGTTTGATGTGCCAGCGGATGGTGTAATAAACAAGTAAGGCATAAAGGGTGAACAGGAAATTGTGTGGCAGCAAGGTCCCGTCAAAAGCGGTAAGCTGGAAATAATTGGTTCCGGCGACGACCAGTATCAGCAGCAGGGTCGACAGGGACGGGTTGAAATAAACGCGCAGGATCCTGGCCAGAAAGATGAGTCCAATTGCGGCGTAAATGATCCCGCCGGCAGCCATGATGTACTGGTATGGCATGGAGAGGCCGTCGGTGGGGTAACCCAGGATGCCAGCCATGACATTGGCCAGAAAGAAAAACGGAGCATACAGAATGGCCAGTCCCATTGAATATTTAATCACCAAGCCACCGTTTTCCGTTCCGATGATCTGATAAAGCGTTGAGGAGGGGTGATAACGGTTCATGAGGTCCTGAAGCCATTCCTGATGTCCCAGACCGATATCATGATAAATGAATTTTGCAGGGAGATAAAGGTAGTAACCGAACACATCCCACGACAACCCACTCACCGGCGGCACGAGCCATCTGAACAGAACCAGGAGTAAACACAACAGAAAGACCGTCCCCTGTATGGTAATCCTATGACGGCCGGCAGTGATCAACCCCTGATTGGTGAACCTATTATTCAGACCAGTCAAAATGATAAGCTGAAGATTCCTTTGTCAAAGATAAGCCGGTTTGGAATAATGTTATAAATTTCCATCATGTCGTTGAATGATTTAGACCGGATTCCTGAACCTTGAAGATATGATTCGCTTTGATATGAAGTATTCGGGCAAATAATTTTACTGTTGCTTTTTCATTGATTTGCTACGCGACAGACGGGTATGACTGATCATTGTGGAAAAAAATTTCAATATTTTTCAAACAATATTTGGAATTATTTAATGCTTGACTTATTTTTAAGATCTGATAACAAGATAAATTTTAAAAAAATTAATTTACTTAAAAACAACTAATTATGAAAAAAATACCATACTGTAAAATTGTTTTTTTATGCACCGCTTTATCAGTGGGGATAAATGCTTCAGCGCAAAAAGATCCGATGAAATTCGGAAAAATAAATCCCGACGACCTCAGGATGAGGGTCTATGAGAAAGATACGAGTGTCGGAGCCGTCGTTTTATGCGATTTTGGCAAATCGTATTTTACCTATTCCGATCAGAATGGATTCCAGCTTAAATTCGAACATCATACACGCATTAAAATTCTCAATAAAAACGGTTTTGATTGGGCTAATGTAACCATACCCCTTTACCATGATAAAAGCGCCACCGAGAAGCTCACTTCACTGAAAGCCTCCACCTTCAATCTTGTCAATGGGAAAACAGAAGAACATCAGGTAAAGAAAGATGCCATATTTGAGGAGGAGATGTCGTCAAACAAGGATGCAAAGAAGTTCACCTTTCCCGATGTCAGGGAAGGTTCCGTCATTGAGTACGAGTACACGGTGTTATCCGATTTTCTGTTCAATTTGCAGGAGTGGAAATTTCAATCTTCCATTCCGGTTATATGGAGTGAATATTTCGTTCGCATCCCGGAATATTTTTACTATAATTTGAGTGTGAAGGGCTTCGAACCTTTTTATATTAATGAGACCACAAAAGTGAATGAGTCATTCAGTTACGTCACACACACCTCCGCCACCGAATATCCCTCGGCCATCTCATCGACCCAATCGAACAGTGTGAATGTTCTGTCGAATCAGTATCACTGGGTTGCTAAAGATGTTCCGGCGCTCACCGAAGAATCGTATATGACCACCATCGATAATTACCTGACACAAGTCGAGTTCGAATTATCCAGCATTCAGTATCCCAATTCATACAGAAAGGATTACACGCAGACCTGGGAATCGATCGACAAATTATTGCTGGAGGATGAAGATTTCGGGATACAGCTTAACAGAAAAGGATTCCTGTCGGACGATGTGGCTTCCAGGACCTCCCAACTCAGTCAGCCAAAGGATAAGATGAAAGCCTTATATGATTATGCCAGAATGCATTATAAATGGAACGGTAAAAACAGCAAATTTGCTACCACCAACATCAAGGATGCTTATGAGAAAAGAGCAGGCAATGTTGCTGACATCAACCTCGCGCTGGTGGTGATGATGCGCGATGCGGGCCTGGATGCCGACCCTGTCATCCTGAGCACACGCAGTAACGGTATCGTTCATCCGGCACATCCGTCACTGAACAAATTCAATTATGTGATTGCTGCCGTCACCATCAACGACACCACCTATCTGCTGGATGCATCCGACCCCTTTTGTCCTGTCAACATGCTTCCTTACCGCTGTCTGAATTATGAAGGTCATCTGGTCAGCGAAACCAATGCCAAAGCCATACCGCTGAAAGCCACCTTTCCTTTTAAAGAAACCACCATGGCAGGATTGGCATTTAATACTGACGGCACCCTGACCGGTCACTATACTGCCAAAGAGGAAGGTTATGCCGCAGTGGATCTAAGAAAAGAAATTCAAAATGAAACAAGTACTAAGAAATATATCGATGGATTACAACAGGACAATCCCGGCCTTGAGCTGACAAAATACGGCTTCGAAAATGCGACTGATGTTTACGCCCCAGCCACCTTTGACTTTGATTTCACCACCTCAGGTGGTGCCCAGAACCTTGGCAACCATATCTATCTCAATCCGATGTTCATCGATCAGATAAAAAAGAACCCTTTCACACAGGAAGAAAGAAAATTTCCGATCGATTTTGGGTACCCCATCGATGTGACGAATATCGTTGAAATAGAAATACCCGAAGGTTATGAAGTGGATGAGTCACCTGAGAATGCCATTATTTCACTCCCGGGAAATGCAGGTAAATTCATCTATAATGTCACCCGGATCGGTAACAAATATAAGATCATTAGCAAATACAGTATCACCAAAACCATTTTCTTGCCTGAAGAATATGCGGCGGTGAAGGAATTTTTCAATCAAATCGTGAATAAGCAATCCCAGCCTGTTGTGCTCATCAAAAAAAGTTAAGTGTGATGAAGGGAAGAACACTTTTCTTTGCACTGATGATCCTCTGTCATCTGGCAAATGGCGGTCAGGACTATGCAACCGCTGAAATAAAATCTTCACTTCTTAACCATGCCGTGGCTGTTTTAAGAAATTACGAGTTAACTTTTTCGGTCTATTCTGAAAAACATGCCGTCCTTCAAATACGATACGCCATCACGGTTATCAACAGCAGTGGGAACAATTATGTTGAATTCGCCGAGATGTACGACAACGCCCGTATGTTTCTGTTATTAGGTGGAAATATTTACAATGCCGACGGTAAGCTTCTTTATAAAATCAAGAAAAGTGATTTTAAGGATTACAGTGCTGTCGCCGGTTACGAGTTGTACAGTGAGGCCAGGATGCTCCATTATAAACCGGCCGTCAACACTTATCCTTATACCGTTGAATATTTCTATGAGATATCTTACGATGGATTGATGAATTACCCTGTAATGATGCCACAGAACAGATATTACTATTCTGTCGAGCATTCACTCTTCAGAGTTATTGTACCGAAGAATCAGCCGTTGAGATACAAGGAATTGAATCTTGACCATCCGGTGACCATCATTCCGGGTAAAACAACAAACACCTATGAATGGCAGATCGACGATTTGAATGCCATAGAACCGGAACCTTACAGTCCCGTTGTGTTTGATTACATGCCTGTTGTACTGACGGCACCCGGTGATTTTGAATATGAGGGCTTTAAAGGAAATATGTCAAACTGGGAAAGTTATGGCCTTTGGACCTATAACCTCCTCACAGGAAGGGATGAGTTGCCACCGGAAACCATCGCAAAGATCAGGGCATTGTTGATGGGTTGTAAAAATAAAAAAGATAGTATCATAAAAATATATGAGTATGTCCAGTCGCGAACCCGCTATGTCAGTGTTATTCTTGGTATTGGGGGATATCAGCCTATGAACGCCCGCAAGGTTGACGAGGTGGGTTATGGTGACTGCAAAGCCCTGACTAATTATACCAAAGCCCTTCTGAAAACAGCCGGCATTGAGTCGTATTATACGGAAGTGAGAGCCGGGAAAAATGAGCTGGATCTGGTGACCGACTTTCCATCCAATCAAACCAATCATGTGATACTTTGTGTACCCATGGAAAAAGATACCCTCTGGCTGGAATGCACGAACCAGACTGTTCCGCCCGGATATACCGGTAATTTCACCGATGACAGGAATGTTCTGCTAATAACTGAACATGGGGGCCGGATCGTGAGGACAAACTCTTACAGCCAGTCAGATAACACACAAGTGCGCAGGATGGAGATTTTCATCGACGCTTCAGGAAAAGGGGATGCCAATGTGACAACAGATTATTCCGGATTACAATATGACAACATCTCCGATGTCCTCACCAAATCATTTGACGATCAAAAGAAATGGTACTATGATGAGCTGCCGCTGACCAATTATTCAATAACGGCTATTGAACACAGCGTTGATAAAGGCCCTGTTCCCGTTGCCCATGAGCATCTGGAACTGACTTTAAACGCTTATGCCACAGCCTCAGGTAAACGGATGTTTGTCCTGCTCAACCTCATGAACAGAATGACCTCCCTTCCGAAACCGGTTCAAGAAAGGAAAACCGATGTGGTGATAAAAAAACCTTTTATTGATTCCGATACCGTGATCATTCATATACCACCATCCTATGATATCGAGTACTTACCAGGCTCTGTTTCCTATTCTTCTCCTTTCGGTGAATACACCTTTCAGGCACGTCATGAAGGAGACCGGATCACTGTCGTCAGGACAATGAAAGTGAACAAAATAACCTCACCACCTTCCACCTATGAAGACCTGCTGAAATTTCTGAAGAACATTTGCGATGCCGATAAATCGCAGGCCGTCTTGATAAAGACCCTATAACATAAAAATGATTGTTGTAAAGGAGGAGGACACATTAAGGTTAACTTTGGGGGATTGTTTCCACACACCCAATGAACAGAAATTATCTCCCGGTTTTTATCCTTCTGATCACTCTGGCGTTCGGTGCAAGGGGGCAATCGCTGACCTGGCAAAAGGTATATTCCCTTCATGACAAGGAAGTGGCTTCGTCGGTGGCTCAGACTGCCGACGGAGGGTATATAGTGGCAGGATACACCGGCAGCGGATATGACACTTCCGATATGTGGATATTAAGGCTGAATGCTGCCGGGGATACCCTGTGGACCAAACTGCTCGATTTTGAGAAAGTTGACTGGGCCCTGTCAGTGACAATCAGCAGCGACAGTTCGTACGTGATGGCAGGGTTCACCTCTCCAAACAGCGTCAGTTCAGGGACCATCATGAAGGTCCTCAAACTGAGCCGCAACGGTGACATCTTGTGGACATTCACCGATACCATTACCGGATTGATCGCCGGTGACGTGGTTCAGCCCCCCGGCGGAGGATATACCCTCTTCGGATGCAACTATGACGGGAATCCAGATACCATTGCTGTCATCAGGTTGAGAGAAAACGGCCAGGAGGATTGGAGGAGAATCTACCAGGGCCTGACCTTTGGCATCATATACCAGATGAAGCCGACACGTGATACAGGTTATATCCTGGCCGGTCAGATCTATTCCGACAGCATCACCGGTTATGATAATTATCTGATGAGGCTTAACCACAATTGTGACACCGTCTGGACTAAAATTTTCGGCACCGTGAATTGGGATATTGCCTATGCCGTTGAGGAGGATATGAACGGTCACTACCTGGTGGCCACTGCCGAGGATTATGGGGCCAACACCATCCTTTACAGTGTCGGGGAGGATGGCAGCATCCTTGATATCAGGACCTATGGATTGGGCACAGGCTCTTATCTTTACGCTCTTTCAAAAACTGACGATGGTGGTTTCATCGCTTCCGGCGTCGCGGGCACAGCCTTCACTGACCACGGCCTGCTGGTGATGAGATTTGATGCCGCCGGAGATTCGTTATGGACCAGGGTTTATCAACAAGTTCAATACGCATGGTCCGACGATATCCATCAAACCATGGACGAAGGGTACATTGTTGCCGGCACAGTCAGCTATAATTACGGTAACAACAGCGATATGTGGATCCTGAAACTCGATGAATCGGGACTGGTCGGCATTCGGGATAATCCGGCAGATGCCATGGCGGCGGGCATTTCCATCTCACCTAATCCCTGCACCACCACGGCGGCCATCCGTTATTCACTGATCAATGCTTCAGTGGTGACGATATCCATTTATGATGCCTTCGGTCGGAAAGTGGACGAACCGGTCCGTTCTTTCCAGGCACCCGGCAGTCACTGTTTACAATGGGATGCCGGTAAGCACCGAGCCGGATTGTACTGCTGTCATATTAAAACAGATGACAAGGCAGCCATGCTGAAATTGATGGTCACCAAATAGTCCGGTAATAAAAATATCATTAAAAGAGGACGCTCTCTATGCGGGGTTACTTTTCCCCAGAGCCATGATCTTTTCACATATCAATGCTGCGCTGATGGCCGAGTAACGTTTTCTGAAAATGTTCAGGTTACCGTAACACACCACAGGGTATGTCCATTCGAGGACGGCCAGCAAATATGGCAGAATATCCTCTTCAAAGAGGGTAACCCTGTCGGCATATTGACGCAAGCGGGTAATGATCTCATAGGCTTTGGCCACGCCGGTGTCGGTGCCATGGTATTGAAATACGGGCTTCTCGTTCAGCCTGACGGGTTGCAGCAAGCCCTCCTCAAATTCGACCAGGGCTTTCATATCCTCTTCATTTTCAATGCGGCACATCTCCATCTTCAGGATGGGCTCGAGCCGTGCAAAATCAGCCACGGCATTGCCGGGTTGTGTCTCCGAGAAATCAATGATGTAAATGTTCTCCACCTCATCGAGGAGGATGTTCTGCATGTTCAGGTCACGGTGAGTGATGCAGGTATACCAGAGCCGTGCATCGTTCTCCCTCCTTTTAAACTCATTCTGAAGGTACCAGTAAGGATTAATAATATCTCTTCCCAGCTCGGAAATAAAAACCGTTTTTTCGGTCGATGTTATGCCGAGCGCATCTTCAGCCGTTTTTAACAGTTGCGGAAAGAACGTTTTCAGCGGATTATGATCCCTGAAAGGGTATATGGTCTCGAGCCGTGGCTGACCGTACCATGGCCGCAGGATATCGGTAAAGATGCGGTCGAAGATGGGGGTAAGTTGTATGGATGAACGCGATTTATAGAGGTGTGTAAGCCAGGTCACCGTGCTGTCGGGGCCGTTGATGCCGACGAAACTGTAACAGAGACCCTTCCAGTCACCATAACGGTATGTGCCCATGATCGAGGTGCTGTTATTGAGGATGTAATTCTTCACATACATGTTATAGTTTTTCTCTTCCCTGTCGATGATGTCTATACCGGCCAGTTTCAGGACGGTAGGCAGACGACGGCGGCCTTCCCTGTCGAAGCTCGTCACATGAAACGTCCTGGCAGAAAAACCACCATGGATGGGATCCAGCACCACCCGGCTGCAATCCCTGTAAACGTTGCGGATGATCATCTCCCACTCATCCGGGACGTCAAGACCTATGGGTGTTTCAATCCTGAGGCGCCGTTCAGTAGCGGAGACGATGTCGTCAGGGATAAACACCCATATCCTGGCCCGGCCGATTTTCATCTCAGGGGCCAGAGGCACTATGACGGACACATTCTCAGAGTCGACAAACGATTGTATGCTGTTGGTGATATCGGTGTAATCCATGATCTCCTGCGACATGCTGAGCAATGCGCCGACACCCGTGTAACCCGTGTCGGGCGTGACAGGCGACAGGCTTACCTTTGAAAGCATCTCCTTCAGTTTGTCATGTTCCATATCGGCCAGGCCTGCCTCATTGACGGCCACAGCAAAGGAGATCAGACAGCACTCCTTTTTTTCGATCTCCCTGATTTTCTCAGGATCACTCTCCGACAAGCCGTATAGCAGCACGCCAATCACGGGAGGGACGATATTCAGTTTTTGACGCAGTAATACAAAAATATCGGCGATCACGCTGGCATACTGCACCGGATGTTCTTCATTGAATTCGGCTGTTAATGACGGTTTGCCGCTTATGTTGAAGGCTCTTTCAATGAATACCCCGGTCTCATGAGGTCTGGCAGTCACCATGTAATCAAAGGGCAGCTCGGTGTCAAAGGGCACGAACCCGAAAAATGACGGTGCTGAAAGGAAGGGGCCCCTGAGCATGACAGCTTTTTGTCTGTCGTGGGCCAGGGCTCCGGTGCCTGTAGCCAGGGTCAACTCGCTCAGGGAAGCGTGAAATGGTCCGTCAGGCTGTGACGCATCCCAGAGCTCCAACGTGGCTGCTTCCTGTGATAACCGGCTGCACCTGTATGTGTGGCCTGAAATGCCGCATTGGACGGTCCTGCCTTCTCTATCGTGTGCCGCTCCTATCCACGTGACGGCTTCCTCAAAGGTGGTGAACAACCGTAACTGATGCAACAGACCAGAAATCTCCAATACCTGCATCGTACTATCAGTCATTTGTATCAGAAGAACATGGCCGTTTCTTTCCAGCAGTTTCTTCTCAAGCTTGATGAGTGACCGTATACCAGCGCTGGTGAGAAACTGGCATTCCGCAAAATCAACGATCACAAAACGGACGGAAAGACCGAGGCATGACACCTCTTCATCAAAGGCAGCCGCTCCCAGCGCATTGAACTGACCCTGAAGCACCATCACAGGCACTCCGTTATGATCTTCTCGATGGATTTGCATCATCCTGTTCAAATTTATTTACATGATAAAGACCTTGTATAGCATGACAAATTTATAAATTCGGTTTCATTTACGCAGCTTATTTTTGAAAGGAGAAGTATGATAGCATGAGAATAATGCTATCTTTACCGTTCAGCTTGTCCGATGGCAATTGACGATACCTATATTACGCTGTCCTCACCTTCTGCCGGTCAGTACCGTGACCGCGGCAGCCGGTTCATTGCCCTGGCATACCCGGTAACGGATGAAGAATCGGTCAAAACGATCCTGGCGCAACTACGCAGAGAATATCATGATGCCACACATCATTGCTATGCCTGGATCCTGGGGCACGATAAAAGTCTCTTCCGCATGAATGACGGCGGAGAGCCAGCCGGCAGCGCCGGTCGTCCTATCTTCGGTCAGATCCAATCTCGTGGTCTGACCGACATCCTGGTGGTCGTCATCCGTTATTTCGGTGGCACCAAACTGGGCATACCCGGACTGATCAACGCTTACCGCAGCGCCACCGCCGACGCACTCAGCCATGCCAGCATCATCACAAAAATAATCCATGACGTATATGAGATAATGTATGACTACCCGGCAATGAATGAAGTGATGAAGATCATGAAAGAAGAACACACCGAGGTGAGGGAAACACATTTCGAAATGACATGCCGGATGGTGTTTGCCGTGAGAAAAAATAATTCCGGAAGGGTCACTGAAAAATTGTCCCGGATCAGAAACCTTCGGCTACATTTTTTATCCACCCAATGATTAATCCGTTATCTATAACTAAGACAAGAAGATGATGGCTAAAAAATAAATCCATCAAAAGATTTTTTATTTATCAATCCTTTGGCTAAAAAAAAATCCTTTTTTTCCCTCATTTTTGTTAGGAATCTCCGGTATTTTTTCTTTATCTTTAAAAGTGCAACCGAGCGCTTTCAGGGGCCAATTTTTTTTCTCCTTAGAAAAAATTAATTAAAATAAAATCAGTCATTTACATCTCATTGAATGGAAACCATGGATTCCTCTTAGAACATTTTTTTTAATAAACAAGAGCCTAAAAATTTTTTTTTAAACTTTTTTTATTTCATTTTTGTGAATAGAATCATCCAATCCCCAACTTGAAGATAGAATAGAAAACCGTTTCAGGAAACAGACGATCATCAAAGAAATCTTGAGTCCTAAATTCTGCTGTTCAGTAGCTTGAGTCAACAAAGCCAATGAAAAAAAGTCACTCTGAGGTTTGGAATAATTGCCTGCAAATTATTAAGGATAACATTAATTATCAAAGCTTCAAGACATGGTTTGAGCCCATTATCCCTGTCAAGCTTGAAGATAATATCCTGACCATCCAGGTTCCGAGCCAGTTTTTTTACGAGTGGCTGGAAGAGCATTACATCAGTTTGCTCAAGAAAACCATCAAACATGAGCTGGGTGCCAATGGCCGTCTTGAGTACAGCATTATCATGGATGCTTCCTATAACAATGCGGCTCCTTTCACCATTAAAATGCCAACCACCAACCGTAAAGCAACGAAAAACCAGCCCGTCTCCATGCCCATCGATCTGAACAGGGGCAAATCGAAAGAGATACCGAATCCTTTTGTCATTCCCGGGCTGAAGAAAATCAAGATCAACTCGCAACTCATTGAATCTTATTCCTTTGATAACTTTATTGAGGGTGACTGCAACCGGCTGGCACGTTCCGCCGGTTTTGCCGTGGCTTCCAATCCCGGCAAGACGGCCTTCAATCCGCTGTTTATTTACAGCAATGTGGGTTTGGGCAAGACCCACCTGGCCCATGCCATAGGCCTGCAGGTTAAAAACAACCTGCCCGAGCTCACCGTTCTCTATGTCTCGGCCGAACAATTCATCAACCAGTTTATCGATTCGGTCAAAAATAACAGCCATAACGACTTTGTCCATTTCTACCAGATGATCGACGTGCTGATCATGGATGACATTCACTTTCTGGCCAACAAAGAAAAAACACAGGATGTCTTCTTCCACATCTTCAACCATCTCCATCAGAATTTCAAACAAATCGTGCTGACCTGCGACAAGCCGCCCGTGGAGCTGCAGGGCATTGAACCACGGCTTCTCTCACGTTTCAAGTGGGGTCTCGCTGCCGACCTGCAACTGCCCGACCTCGAGACACGCATCGCCATCCTTCACAAACGTCTGTATAACGACGGCATTGAGATGCCCTCCGATGTGGTGGAATACCTTGCCTACAGCATCACCACCAACATCAGGGAACTGGAAGGCGCCCTCATTTCCATCCTCGCACAGTCATCGCTCAATAAAAAAACCATCACCATCGAGCTGGCACGCCAGATGATCGACAAGTTCGTTAAAAGCACCACGCGTGAGATATCCATCGATTACATCCAGAAGGTCGTCTGCGATTATTTCAGCCTGCCCATCGATATGATTAACTCCAAGACCCGGAAAAGAGAAATCGTCCAGGCGCGCCAGCTGGCCATGTACTTCTCAAAGAAACACACCAAATCATCGCTGGCCACCATCGGGCTGCATTGCGGAAATAAAGACCATGCCACAGTGTTGCACGCCTGCAGGACAGTCAACAACCTCATCGAGACCGACAAGCAGTTCCGTACCTATGTGGAAGAACTTGATAAAAAGATCAAACTCTGAAGAAAACCACCCCATCTCTCATCTTTCCATCTCCTCCTTCCGGATTTAAATACGCGAAAGTTTTATACTCCGGTTTACATTAACCTGTTATATAATTGGCGTAAAATCATAATTAATCTGCTCTAAGCTTTATAAGGATATTCTTTTTTGTTTATCTTTATACTCCAAAGCTTTAAACCTAATACCAGAATCGATGAAAATCCTTTTCGTCTGCCACCGTAATGATACGGTATCACCACTTGCAGCCGGTATCTTAAAAGAAAAGCTGAGAAAGAAAAAGGTGGAAGCTGTTGTCGATTCCGCCGGTTTCGAACCTCATATCCTCGGTGAGCCCCCTGACCCCCAAGCTGTTTCATATGCCAAGGAAAAAGGTATTGATATATCGGACCATGTGATCCGTCTGTTTTCAAGCCGTGATTTCGATGAATTCGATAAAATCTTTGTGACCGATTACCGCACCTTCAAGGATGTTGTTTTCCATGCGCGTGATGCCGATGACAAGAAGAAGGTCGATTACCTGATGAATGTGATCCTCCCGGGTTCCAACAGGGCCGTACCCCATCCTCATAACCTGAGCTTGCTGGACTTTGACACCACCTATAAGCTGATCAACAGGGCCTGTGAGAAGCTGGCCAACATAATGTAAGACGGATGCCACCCTTTCCCGCTCTTTATGATACCTGATCTTCCGACCATACAACAAGCCCATGCGCGTGTGGAGGCATATATACACCGCACGCCTGTTCTCACCAGCCGCAGCCTCGATGGCCTGACCGGTGCCCGGGTTTTTTTCAAATGTGAGAACTTCCAGAAAGCGGGTGCTTTCAAATTCCGCGGAGCAACTAACAGTGTCTTTTCACTCACCGGTGATGAAATAAAAAAGGGTGTATGCACGCATTCCTCCGGCAACCATGCCCAGGCCTTGGCGCTGGCGGCGCAGCTACGTGGCACCAGAGCCTATATTGTCATGCCCACCACCTCCTCAAAGGTAAAAGTGTCTGCAGTCAGGAATTATGGCGGCATCATCACCTTCTGCCTGCCCACGCTGGCATCACGTGAAGAGACACTGCGGCAGGTGCAAGCCGACACGGGAGCGGTGGAGATACATCCTTACAATGATTACCGCACCATCGCCGGTCAGGCTACCGCCGCCAAAGAGCTGCTCGAGGATGCCGGCCCTCTTGATGTCATTCTCACCCCCGTGGGCGGCGGCGGACTGCTGAGCGGCACAGCCCTGATAACACACTATCTGTCGCCGGAAACCAAAGTTCTCGCCGCCGAACCCGAACAGGCCAACGATGCTTATCTGTCGTTCACGACGAAGAAATTTGTTCCTTCGGTCAATCCCCACACAATCGCCGACGGGCTCCTCACCTCACTGGGAACCCTCACCTTTCCCATTATCCTCGAACATGTGCACCGGATCATCACCGTCAGCGAAGAAAGCATTGTCAAGGCCATGAAACTGATTTGGGAGCGGATGAAGATCATCATCGAACCCTCAAGCGCCGTCCCGGTGGCGGCGCTGCTCGATAACGGACCGGCGAATCCGTCACCGGTTTTTGACTTCAAAGGTAAACGCGTGGGGGTGATTTTGTCGGGTGGGAATGTGGATCTGGAGCGGCTGCAGTGGTTGGCTACTGTTTAATAGTCGTCAGTCGTCAGTCATCAGTCGTCAGTCGTCAGTCATCAGTCATCAGTCATCAGTCGTCAGTCAGCAGCTTGAAGCAAGGTCGTATCATAACTATTTTTTATCAGCCGACTAAACATACAAAAGAGTTATATAGTAGATACCGGAAAACAATAGAAAATCTTGTTGAAGAAAGAATTGATTTACATAATTTTGCGTTCTCCGCGCTTCCTCTGCGCACTCTGCGGTAAATAAAAGAACAAATTCTGATACAAATTCGTCAGAATAGGAATGATAATCCGAAACAATTAAAATGACAAAAGGAACTTTATTTTTAATCCCCTCCCCGTTGGGGAATGAGGACGTTGAAAATGTCATCCCGGCGGGTGCGCTGGCGATTGTCAGGTGGCTCACGGCTTTTATTGTGGAAGAGGTGAAAACGGCCCGGCGTTATCTCAGGCAGGCAGGCGTGAAAACTGATTTCAGCAACATCCGTTTCTTTACCTATAACGAGCATTCAGAGCAGACGGATGTGCGGCCGGTTATCGATTTCCTTATGTCAGGACATGACGTGGGTTTGCTCTCGGAGGCCGGCATGCCCTGCGTGGCCGATCCGGGGGGCGGCATGGTGCAGGAAGCCCACCGCAACGGCATCAGGGTCATCCCGCTCACCGGGCCTTCATCCATCTTACTGGCCCTGATCGCATCAGGGTTCAATGGCCAGAACTTTGCTTTCAACGGGTACCTTCCTGTCAACCGTAATGAACGACACTGGGCACTTAAAGAGCTTGAGCGGAAAGCTTACCGTGACAACCAGACACAAATATTCATCGAGACACCCTACCGTAACCATGCGATTTTCCAGGCCATCATGCAGGCCTGTCATCCTGAAACCATGCTGTGCATCGCCTGCGACCTGACGCTGGAGACGGAATTCATCCGCACTCTTTCTGTGGACGAATGGAAGAAAAATCCCCCTGACATCAACAAACGGCCGGCGGTGTTTCTGATCTATAAATAGCTACGAGC
>Ga0172364_10001854_pt1 | contig 16561 bp, 16 predicted proteins | sample LakKivSesite10cm_FD_114545 | JGI IMG/M metagenome (GOLD analysis project Ga0172364, IMG submission 114545) | Sediment microbial communities from Lake Kivu, Rwanda - Sediment site 10cm | ecosystem: Environmental > Aquatic > Freshwater > Lake > Sediment | place: Rwanda: Western Province, Lake... | reverse complement strand
CTTGTGGATCTCGGAGAGCAGCTTGCTGAGGGTGACTCCGTTGACCTTCGGTGGCAACTGAAAGGACACACCGATGCCAAGTCTCGCCCTCGCATCTGTGGGAAGAGTGTTCAAGGTCTTGCCTTGAAATACGATCGCGCCCTTCATTACTCTGTAATCCGGGTGGCCCATTATCGTGTGAATCAAGCTGCTTTTACCGGATCCGTTGGGCCCCATGAGCATGACCGACTCACCTTGATCCACAGTGAGATTGATCCCGCGCAGGACTTCACGCCCTTTCACCTCGACGTGGAGGTCCACAACTTCCAGTAGCATCTGGTTGGATTTCAAACACCGTGTAATAAAGATTGGCGCTCTTTCCGGCGAGGATACGAGACCACCCCGCTCAGCACAGAACTCAAGCTGGCACGACGGGGCCCTTCGACGCAGGCTCGAAAAAGGGGGAGGAAGAGTAGGCGGCTCTCAGAGATCCTGAGGCTGGATAGTGCTCCTCTTGTTCTGCTCACATCTATGTGCGGCCTTCGTCAGCAGGTGCTCAATCTCTTCGTTGAGCTGGTCGAGCGTGTCAGCCGCGACTCTCTTGCTGTGCTTCTTGAAGAACTCCTTTACCGCGCTCTTCGTCACGTACTGTGGTTTTTCTCCCTTTGCTGCAGACATGCTGATTCTGCCTCTAGCTGGGTTTCTATGGCTATTTATCGTTATTGGGCTCCTTGAGGCATGGAATGCATGTTTTTGAGGCCATAGTAAGCTGAGTACGGAGCCCATCTGAGTTCATCTCATGCATCGGAGGCAGTGGGTCTCCAACGATTCCCGCGACAACAGCTCGCAATGGGACAGATCCGCTCAGTGAGTAGGTCTTCACCGTGCCCAGAGACGCCAAGGTCGCACACCTGCAGGAAAGGGCCAGATTCCGGCGATTCAGGCGGAAAAGACGTATAATAGAGGGAACGACTGCTCGCGCCCAACCGTTGACAATGCGCACGGGAGCAGGGAGTTGACGAAACGTCATGATGACCTCGACCCACATGGCTGCCGGATTCGTGATAAGCGGCATCTCCTTCAGATTCTTGATTCAGCTTTTGCCCAGCTACACGAGGCCGGACCTGCTACTGCTATTTCCATATGTCCTCGTCGCCGGTCTCCTGGGAGGGTTGTTCCCCGATCTTGACAGAATAGACCGTGAGATCATCGGCTTCAGGATCGTCCACAGGAGAACGCTTCACTACATCATGGGATATGCCTGCGCAGGTGTGATAGTGGCAGTCCTTCTGATCGTGTATCCAGACCAGGCCCTGATCCTCGGTCCGCTCTTCGCCTTTCTGCTCTCCGCTTGGGTACACACGGTGATGGACGTGTTCGATGGAAGGCAGAGAGGAAGACCTGGTGCAGTCTATGAACACATCATGCGAAGGTGGATAAGTGGAAAAGAGGTCATCCCCTTCGCCAGCACGAAGGAGTGGATCCTCTACTCCGCTACTGCAATGGGCTTCATAGTATTCGCGATATACCCTTATCCGATAACACTGCTCGGGTCGGACCTGCTCACACTGCCCGCCGTATTCTATGTCCTCACGTGGATACCGGCCGCAATCTACGAATTAAAATACGTGGCACCGAAGAGAAGAGCCAGAGAGAGGGTATGACACTGGGCAGAAACTTGAGCCTCTACGAGCCTTTGCTTCCCGAATTGACACTGGCTAGAACTGTCTGCTGACGAAAGACTCAGCCAACGCGATCAACTCTGTTTTCGCGTCGGAATCCGGCAACGCGGAGAGCGCCTTCTTGGCAAGCCCGATTCTTTCTTCCGCGATCTTGAGCGCCTTTTCTCTGCATCCTGTGGATCCCATCAACTTGATGGCTTGATCAACGTCGTCCTGTGAGACGCGCTCGTTTCTCAATATCGATAGCAACTTCGCCTTTCCTTTCGCGTCCAACTCATCGAGTGCCAGCAGAATGGTGGCGTTGCCAAGCTTGTGCTCGGCTATGTCCTTGCCGACCTTCTTGCCAAGCTTCGCCTCTTCCCCGAATATGTCCAGAGTATCGTCCGCTATCTGGAAAGCCTCTCCTGCCAGTTGTGCGTAGTCACCCAAGTTCCTTCTCACTTTGTCAGAGGCCTCAGCGATGATTGCGCCTGCCTCCGCACAGGCTCTCATGAGCGAAGCTGTCTTGTGGATCACTATCCTCTCATAAGTCTCCCAGCTTGGTTCGCGCATCCTTGCCCGTTCTACATATTCCTCCTGTCGTCCGGCCTGTTCGTAGAGGATGTCCATGCGTTCTCCTTCTACAAGATCCTCTATGGCTTCGCTGACCAGTCTGTGCAACGCGGCTGATTGAGGACTGTCGTTGACCACTTGGGCGATGGCCTCCCTGTAATGAAGTGCCGCGAGCAGTGCCATCGAATCTCCGAAGACCTTCCTCGTCGTAGGCCTCCCTCTTCTGATATCTCCTCTGTCTATGATGTCATCGAAGATGAGTGAGTAATTGTGGACGAGCTCCATGGCAGCCGCTGCCTTGATCGCCTCCTGTCTAGATCCCCCGGCCGCCTCACATGCTAGGATGACCAGAGCTGGCCGCAGCATCTTCCCTCCGGCGTCTAACTGATGAATCAGAACCTCACGGAACTCCGAGCTAGCATCTTTCAGCACATACTCTCTGATTACTGGCTCAGCCGTTCTACCGATTTCTGACAGCTCACCGAGCGCGCTCAACGAGGCCACTGCTTGATGCCATCGAGAAAAGGCTTTGCACTCCTCGGCCGAGTACTCACGTTTCTCGCTACTTCGCCTGGTTCAGAGTATCCGAATGAAGCCCGTTGCTAGAGAGGAGGAGGCGGTGCAGGTGTAGAGGCTGAAGCGGGTGGCCTTCCTCTGAGGAACCGCCAGATGATCAGCAGGACAAGCAGAACGACAACTGCACCTCCTGCCTCCAACCACAACATCGGAATTTGGACTTGGTAGGTCTGAGTTGAGCTTGTTGTGCCATTCCCTACGTTGTCCGTCGCGGTTATGTAGTAGCTGACGTTGCTGAAGACATTCTGGGCGGGTATTGTCCCCTCGAAAAGAGAGCCAGAGCTGAGAGTCATGCTTACGGTTGCCCAGCTCGTCCCCCCGTCAGTTGAGTATTTCAGGACGGCATCGTGCACTCCGGATCCCGCATCCTGTACGGTTGCTGAGACCACGACCGTGTCACCGTGAACGGGTACCGTCGGGTCCATCGCGATGCCCGTGATAGTTGGACCTGTGTTGTCAAGCCTTACAGTGACCGAGATCGCGGTCGGTTGACCTATGTTGCCCACGTTATCCACAGCTCTTATCGTCCAATCATGTACACCTTCGGTGACGGTCATAGTCTTGCTGTACGTCGTGCCAATAGTCATGTCTCCTTGACTTGCCCCATCCAGCATCAGCGTCACTGTGGCCAAGCCCGAGTCGCTTTCGGTGACAGTCCCTTCGAACCTGATGCTAAGCGATGTAACCCAAAGATCCCCGGCAGCCGGAGACACGAGAGTAACCGTCGGTGCGTCCTTGTCCAGGAAGACCGTCGTAGTCTTCTCAGTTTCGTGGTTCTCCGCGTTGTCCGTCGACCTGAAGCCAATCGTGTGCGCTCCTTGGGAAAAGGCTGCGAGCGTGAAGGAACCGCTGTACGTTGTCCATCCGCCCGCGTCCACTCTGTACTCCGTGTTCTTCACTCCGCTTTCGGTGTCGATCGCATTAAGCTGGAATTGCGTTGACGAACTCACATACGTGGTCGCCGTGGCGACGTACTTCGGGCTGCCTATGACCAGACTCGTCTGCGGAGGCGTAGTGTCCGGGATGACGGTGAGCTGTGATGTATCTGAGACAAGACCAGCGGAGGAGACCGTAATGGTCCAGGTTCCTCCCCTTATGTCGTAGTAGTCGAACTGAGCGGTCGTGCTTCCGGCCGGCACGGTGACAGAGGTGATCTGCGTGCTGCTGTGGACTTGCCTGAATTGTCCCGCAGGCGAGGTCGTCCCTAATGTCACGGTGACTGCCGTACCGACCGTGGCAACGTTGTCAAAGGCATCGAGCACAGTCACGGTGAATGAGGAGAACTGCCCTCCTGCGGCTATCGTGGCGGTTGGAGGTGCCAGCGACAGCTTGGCAGGTGCGCCTCCCTTGACTGTGATCACCTTGGTATCGGCTATGTACGTGGGATAGTAGACGGATGTCGCTCCCAGCGTCGGAGTGCCGGCGACATCATCGTAGTAGTAGATCGTCTTGGAGGGCGATCCCCACGATATGACGGTCTGCGTCATGGCAAGTCCTCCAATGGAGGTGGAGAACTCCCCGCCTGAACTCGTTGTGGTCAGGCTGATCGTGACCTGACCATTGGTTATGGCATTGTTATCATAGTCCTTCCTTGAGATCGTCACAGAGAGCCAGTTACCTGCATTCATGGTGGTTGTCGCGGGGGTTAGGACAAGGTGCGGGGCGTAGTACTCCACATCCAACTTGGGCCAGTAGGAGGAGTCTGAGTACTCGCTCGACCTGAACTGGGTCTGATGCTCGTAGGTGCCTGCGCTGCTCTCGGTCTTGTCTAGGACCTCCCACCCGTAGTTCGTCCAGGCGCTGGCGGTGTCCCGATGGACCATCAGCTGGACAACGTCCTTCACGTTCCAGCTAACCCAGCCTGAAGTCGTTCCCACGGTCGCTTCAGGCACAGAAGGCGGAATGACGGTTATGATTGGCCTATTGTTCCAAGTGATTGTGTCTTCATCCCAACCGTCCGTCACCATATACAACTGATATGTCCTTGAGTCAGTAGGGGTGCTATACTCGTACAGAGAGAAAGTGGCCGAGACTATCTTCGATCCCTGCGGGATACCACTCAAGTCAAACTCGAAGAACGATCTGGCGTTCTTGTAGCTGGGGTCATTCGAACTCCTTACCCACAGGTTATTAGAGGTTCCATAGTTCGTATCGGGTGTCAACTGTGAGACAGTTGCATCCGCTACAAGGGAAGGATGTACTGTGACTGTGATGGGTCCGATTATGCCTACGACTTGGTCGCGTGGAAACAGGACAGGAACAATGGTGAGCGAAAGAAGCATGATCAGAAAGGCGGCTCTGGTACCTAACCTATTTGATCCCATTGGACGAACTCGTTGTACAGAGCTGTTATAAGGTTTGAATGTTACTTTTCTGACTGACCAGCCCTCAGCAGTCATCTGCCTCTATCTCTCCCCTTTCGCGGGCTCCGGGGCTTCAGAGATGAGCGAGCAGTCTAGAGAGCGATTGAACTCTCAGGTCAGGCTCAGGCCCGACGTATTCCTCGCTTGTCCTCATGATCAGTATGGCCATAGCACCTGCCTCAAGTGAAGCTTCCACGTCATATCGCGTGTCGCCAACGTAGCCCAGGTCCGTTGTTAGCACGCCCAGTTCACGTGCAGTCTCCGCTATGAGATCCGGGGCGGGTTTGCTTCTCCGAACCTCGTCGCCACCTATGATGGCATCGAAGAACCCATCGATCCCATAGGCTGGTGCCATTGCTTTGATCCTCGCAGTGGGCGTGGAACTAGCCAAGGCCATTTTGTATCCTCGCTTCTTGAGTTCGCCTAGCACAGGAACTGTGTCGGGGAAGAGTTTGACGTTCTCAATGTAGATCTTGGTGTCGAAGGCCTCTATCCTCCCCTCCATGATCCTCGCCAACAGCTGTTCGTCACCGCCAGCAAGTATCCGTGCTATCTCCTTTCCAGTCATGCCGACGAGCTCCTTCACGTCGACCTTGGGGTCGGCGCCCATTGAACGAGCAAGCTTCAGCCAAGTGTTAGACATGTAGTCTATGGAATCGGCCAGTGTGCCGTCGAAATCGAACCCGAGCGCCCTTGGTTTCCTGGGCAGTCTCGTGACTCTTCTGCCCGTTGTTAGGTCGCTCGTGCCAACTGGCATGACGCTCAACCAAGATCTGCGCCGCTTAAGTCTCTATATGCAGTGCGTGTCCGACTGCCGAAGTGAACAGATTAAAGCGACTCCTCCTCCGGAGGTGGCATGCGCAAGAAGAACGTGGACCCCTACGAACTCTTCAGTACTATCTCCCACGTGTTCGATGACCCGGGGCTGCTTCTGGTCTCAGTCGATTCGAAAGGTAGTCCTAACGCAATGGCAATCGGCTGGGGGGAGGTCGGACCAATATGGGGCATGCCGACCTTCACGGCAATAGTCAGGCATTCTAGATACACGCACGGTCTCATCGAGGAGACGATGGACTTCACGGTCAATATTCCTAGGAAGGGGCTAGAGAAGGCAGTCTCGCTGTGCGGCACGAGATCTGGAAGGGATGTTGACAAGTTCGCGAAGGCACACCTCACACCCGTAAAGGCGCGTTCCACGAAGTCACCAATAGTCAAGGAATGTGTGGCCCACTTCGAGTGCAGAGTCATGTGCCGACTCGAAATGACTGGCAAGTCCATAGAACCGAGGATAGCGCGGAACTACAAGTCCGGGAACTACCACACGTTCTTCATCGGTAGGATACTGCATGCGTACGCTGATGCGGACTACAAGCGCAAGCTACCGAGAATGTCCATCGGTCGCTGATCGCTGACTTTAATAGCAGGAGGTCAGGATCATTTCGGATTGGTCCTCCAGGTCCTGGTGTTGGGCACGGCTGGATCCGGAAAGACCCAGCTGTCGTACAACTACACATCTTGGCTCAGACAGGAAGGCACTGAGGCCAGGGTAGTGAACTTGGATCCCGGTGCAGAGGTCACGCCTTTCGCCCCGGATTGGGACATCAGAAAGATCATCTCAGTGGATCGACTCATGAGGAGCGAGAAACTGGGGCCGAACGGCGCCATGCTCCGAGCAGCTGAGCAGATGCTCAGTGAGTCACGGCGAATAGTTGAGGGGATGGAATCTCTTGGGGGAGAATACATCGTTCTAGACACGCCTGGCCAGATAGAGCTGTTCGTTTTTCACTCCTCGGGCCCGAAGCTTGTCAGCGAGTTCAGCAGCGTCGCGAGGACGGTCGGAGTATTCCTTCTAGACCCTGTCTTGACGGCCGATCCTGCAAATCTGGCCGCAGCTCTTGCGCAATCGATTGTGGTCAGGGTGAGATTGAACATCCCCCTAGTCATCGTCGCGAGCAAGTCAGATATCAGCCCAAGGAAGGACATCGCGAGATTGCTATCAGATACTGACTATCTCGCTTCAAGAGTGGAACGCGAGAGCACGGGATCGGCTTCAGAGGCCGCCTCAGTCCTAGTGGACGTAATACGGAAACTTCCTTGGTCCCAGAGAGTCGTAAGCGTGTCTTCGATCACCAGGGAAGGCTTCGAGGATCTGCACGGCTTGCTTCACGAAGCGTTTTGCGCCTGTGGCGACCTGACCTAGTGCGAGGCCACGGACGGAAGAGTCGGTTGTGAGGAGACGTAGACTTGCAGATGATCTCATGGTGTTGATCGAGAAGGAATCCGCAAGAAGGAACCCGTCCCCGGTCTCTAGCACAAGGGAATCAGGATTCTGATGGCGCGCTTGATGTCCTTGACCTGCTGGGGTCCCGCTATCTCGCGCTCGATCGTGAGCGCCCCATGGAAGCCGCACTTCTTCAGCTTTGGAATGAGCACAGGATAGTTGACCTTCCCCTTTCCGAGCGGCACTTCCTGACCGAGTTCCCTCCCGTTTGTGGGATACAGCCCATCCTTTGCATGAACCCCTCTGACGTACTTCCCGATGACATCCAAAGCATCGACCGGATTCGCCTTGCCATAGAGTACCAGGTTGGCAGGATCGAGGTTTACGCCAAGGTTCTCCGCCCCCGAATCCTCGAACGTCCTCAACATCGTCACCGGTGTCTCTTGTCCAGTCTCGAACCAGAACTCTTGCCCGGCGTTGGCGCAGTGAGCTGCGACCTCCTTGACTGCTTCCACCAGTCCCGGGTAGAGTGGGTCGTTCGGATTCTCCGGTATGAAGCCGACATGTGTCGTTATGCTGCCCACCTCCAAGATTCTTGCGAAGTCTGATCCTTTCTTCAGGATCTGGATTCGCTCGTTCCTGGTCTCTAGCGGGACAAGTCCGATCGTCTTGGGCCCATCGATGAAGTTCCACACCGCTATCGGGAGTCCTGTCCACATAGTCGTGATCTCGACAGAGTTGTCCTGAGCCACCCTCTTCAACTGTTTCGCGCTCTCCTCAGTCAGCATCTCTGGACTCCAGCACGAAACTTGGCAGGTTGGAAGACCGAGCTGGCGGACCTTGACCATTGCCTCCTTGACGCCACGCTCCATCGAAACAATCGTTCCGAGCTTCAGCTTTGCCATGTCGGTGAAACAACGTCTCTTGGTATATAACACTGCCAAGGGAGAAAGGCAGTGAGTTCACAGACTGGGTGTGCTTTCAGACTCGGTCCTGAAGTTCAGCGGAATCGTGACCGTCACTTTTGTGCCCTCGCCCACCTTGCTCTCCACGACGATATTGCCCCCATGGGCATCCAAGAGTCTCTTGCAGACCGAAAGCCCGAGCCCTTGGCCCCTAGCTTTGGTGGTGAAGAAGGGTTTGAACACCTTGCTCATGTTCTCCTCGGGTATGCCGATGCCCGTGTCTTCAAAACTGACCAGCGCGTTATCGTCGATCCTAGTTGCTTTGATGGTCAGTTGACCTCCCTCAGGCATCGCTTCTGCGGCATTGCGAATTAGGTTTGAGAATGCTCTCCTGATGATGACGGGATCGACTTCCACTTTGAAAAGACCTTCGTCTATTTCACGGGAGACCTTGATGGAGCTTGGTACGTCTACGTTCGACATGGCTTCGTCGATGAGCAGTCGGAAATCGGTGCGCATGGGTCTTGCCTTGACCGGGTTCGCGTAGTCATGGATGTCCGAGATGATCTTATCCATGTACCTGGTCTGATCCTCCGCTGTCGAGATCAACTCGAGCCCTTCTTCCCTTGCTGACTCCAGAGCCATCGGAGAGACAGTTTCCACGAGTTGTCTGGCCCCATAGAGTGCGTTCACCAGAACTTGCAGAGGATTACGGAGGTCGTGGCCAACCCATAGTGTCGTCTGTCCGATCGCTGCCATGTGTTCTGCTTGACTCAGCTCCTTCGTCTTCTCTTCCACGATCTCCTCCAGATGCTCGGAGTATCGTCTGAGTTCTTCCTCCATCCGCCTGCGTTCAGTGATGTCCAATGCCATCGACAGAGCCCCGAACACGGTGCCGTCGTCTCTCCTGAGAGGAGTGTTGTTCCAATCACAGATGATCCTCCTGCCATCTTTTGTGATGTTCTCGTTGACGCCGTGAGCGTCCATGTCGCCCTTGAGCAGACGATCCCGGATCTCATCCAAATGGGGCTGGACGTCTCTGGGAACGATGAGATTGAAGAGGTGTTTCCCTATGACCTCGGAAGCTGTGAACCCGAAGAGTTTCTCCGCCGCCGGATTCCAGGCCATGACATGAAAGTCCGTGTCCCATGTGATGTAGGCTATCGGCATGCGATCGATCTGCATCTGAAGAAGATCATGGCTCTTGCGCAGCTCGGCTTCTGCCTGTCTGCGGGCCTCCTCCTGTTCGGCAAACTCCAGTGCATATGAGATGCCTGCGCCCACTTCCGTCAGCACCTTGACGCTCTCATCGTCAAAGAATCCCCGATCGCCTGCGTTGAAACTGATGCATCCTATGACATCAGCCTCTTTCCTAAGAGGCAGTGCGGCGATGGACCTGTAGCCCCGGACGGTCGCCTTCGCGCGCCAAGAACCCATCCGCCGATCATGCCCCACATCATCGATTACTATGGCTTTTCTCTCGAGAACTGCAATGACCTCAGCCGTATCGCGCGAGTTGGAGTCATTGGTCAAGAGTCGTCCACCTTCCAAGTAGTCGTCTTCGAAACCATAGTGTGCGACTGGCCTAAGCATCCGCTTCTCCGGGTCGATCATCCCCACCCAAACCATCCGCAATCCTCCTCTTTCCACACACACGCGGCAGATCTTGTCTATCAACGCCTCAGGATTCCTTTCCCGCATGATAGTTTGGTTCACGCTACTGAGCAGGGAGTAGAACCTGTTCAGACGAATGACTCGCTCCTCAGCCCGCTTCTGATCGGTTATGTCAAACGCCATGATGCCCAGGTGCCGCCTTCCAGAACTGTCCCAGAACAGGAACTCGAAGAGGAGCCAATAGATCAGGGATCCGTCCAGCTTGGTGGATGTCTCAATCAATTGCAGGGGTTTGTTGGGCGTTCAAGTCCCGGATCCACTCGCGTGGGCAGGTGAGTGGAGATTCGCTTTGGCAAGTCTCTTGATGTTGGGGTTCGCGGGGCTTGTCTGGATATACGTGGACAGAGTCGGCCGTTCTCCGCTTGGAAGAACGTTGAGGGCGATAAGGGACAACGAAACGACCGCTGAATCAGTGGGCAAGAACATATCCGACTATAGAATGAGGACGTTGGTCGTTTCGTCGGCCATCGCAGCTCTATGCGGGGGGCTCTATGCATTCTATACCTGTGGGGTAGTTGCGACTACATACAGCAGGATGTGGTGGACGTTCTGGCCATGGTTGATGGTGATGTTGGGGGGCGCCTCCAGCAGCATGGGAGTTCTCGTAGGCACCTTAATCTCGACTTCCGTCATCAAGTTGATCAACGTGTTCAAAGGCGTGCTTCAACCGTTCATTCCCTTTGATGTCGTGTGGGCCGAAAGCATGATGATCGGAGCTACCATGATTTCGGTACTAATCCTGAGACCGGAGGGGATATTCCCCGAAAAGCCCCAAGTCACCTCGGGTATGATCATCACGAAGCCAGCTCAAGCTCGGGAAAGCGAGTCTAGATCCTGATCACGCTCGATGAGAAGTGAGAATGCGTGTCCGGGCCGCAAAGTGGCATGGACTTGCCATCCGTGATAGGAGGGGGGCTGCTCCAACCAGTGGCGAGATCACTGCCCGATGAACCGGTTTCCGAACTTCTCTGTGCTTACGATTTCTTCAAGTTTCTTCTTTTTCGTGACGAGGTGAAGCGCTCTTGAGGACAAGTCCTCCTCCCCTGCGTATCCGACAGCGAGGAGAGATACTACCACATAGTCGTCTGGAATACCAAGAAGTTGCCTGACCTGCTGCTGATTGAAGCTGCCTATCCAGCATGTCCCTAGACCCTCGCCGGTAGCAGCTATCACCATGTTCTGCATTGCAATGGCCGTATCAACCACGCACCACTTCGACGAAGATCTCCTGTTGCCACAGCCAACTATGACGACAGGGGCCTCCGAGAGAAACGAGGCAAACCCACCACCCCTTGAGAGCTTTTCTCTTTTCTTCGGGTCAGTCACTACAATGAAGTGCCACGGTTGTCGGCCAGCGGCGGACGGGGCCAGTCGAGCTGCCTGCAGGACCTTTTCCAGCTTCTCCTTGGGAACCGGGTCGGGCCTGTAGGATCTGATTGAACGTCTCTTTTCGATGGCCTCGAATACTTCCATTGTCTGATGCACCTGATCGCCGAAGCTCACTTGGTTCGCATCTGTATAACCGTTTTGCTCCGTCAACCGGCGGAGCTATCCTGACTTGTCCAAGCGGAGTCGCTACGTGCGATTGTCCTGCAACTCTTATTACTCGAAGGGCCAGCCCAGCTGCATGAAATATGAGATCAAGTATAGCCCGTCGTACAGCCTCCTTGTAGTCAACATGGATCCGGGCGAGACTATCGTGGCTGAGGCCGGCGCCATGACCTACATGAGCCCGACGATCGAGATGAGGACAAGAGGAAGAGGACAGAACGTGTGGGACACGCTGAAGGTCGGACTCCTGGGAGGCCAGTCGTTCTTCGTCAACGACTACGTCGCCGCCTCCGGACCAGGCGAACTCGGGTTGGTTGCAGCACCAGTGGGAGACATACAGAGGTTGCCACTGGACGGAACGACAGGGTACATCATCCAGAAGTCATCGTACATCGCGTCGAGCCCGGGCATCAACTTGGACGTTCAGTGGCAAGGCTTTACGAAGGGGATATTCGGTCAAGGTCTGTTCATGATCAAGACATCAGGAACTGGAGACCTGTTCATCAACACGTTCGGTGCCATAGACAGACACAGCTTGTTGCCGGGCGAGAGGTTGATAGTGGACAACTTTCATCTGGTCGGATTTACAGACACATGCTCCTATGAGGTCAAGCAGATAGGCGGACTGAAGGAATTGGTGCTCAGCGGAGAGGGACTTGTAGTTGAGGTGACGGGTCCGGGTGAAGTGTACCTTCAGACCAAAAACTTGGCCGAGTTCGCGGAGTGGCTGTGGTACGTGATGGAGCCGAAAGTCAGGGCTGTCAGAGGATCAAGGTAGGAGGCTCACAGGAGTGCAAAACGCCAAGGCTCATGAAGGATCGAGCTTCGTTCTCGGGTTTCCTGGTCACAAGCGCCCTTTCCTTTTCCGTCAGCATCAGCTGAGCCACATGAGTGGCTAAAGCCAACCTCGGCCTAGGTGGCATATTCCATGCGGGCGTGAGAACCGAGACTTGCTCAAGGGGCACTCCGCCGAGCATGAGGAGTTGAGCGCGACGCACTCGGAGTCTGGTGATTCCGTCTACTTACTGTCAAAGATATGCTTAAAGCAGGCGTGGTCGTCGGGGAACAAGGCATGCAGGCTGATTCTCCGAGCGTGATTACGAAGAATCTCGTGAAGGATTTCGGAAAACTCAGGGCTGTCAATGGCCTGAGCTTTGAAGTTGGGCCGGGCGAAGTTGTGGGCCTACTGGGCCCAAATGGCGCGGGCAAGACGACGACGATACGAATCCTGAGCACACTGATACAGCCAACGTCAGGTGAAGCATCGGTGCTCGGTCACGATGTCGTGAAGGAACCTGAAGCGGTGAGATCCTCTGAAGGGATCGTGTTCGAGAACACCAATATGTATGGCAAGCTCACGGGAGCAGAGAACCTGGAGTACTACGGCCATCTTCACGGGATGGATGGAGACGTGCTGCGCTCGAGAGTGCAGGAACTGCTGAACACCGTGGGACTGAGCGACAGAGCACGGGACAAGGTTCAGGACTTCTCGAGAGGCATGAAACAGAGGTTGGCGATTGCGAGGGCACTCATACATGACGCCCCTGTGTTGATATTGGACGAGCCCACAGCCTCCCTCGACGTGCCCGCGGCGAGATCCATCAGGGATCTGATAAAGTCAACCACCACTTCAGAGAGAAAGGCCACAATCCTGTGCACGCACAACATGCTCGAGGCTCAGTACTTGTGCAGCAGAGTCGTGATCATAAACAGGGGCATGAAGGTCGCGGAGGGAACGCCCGAGGAGCTGGAGCGAATCTCGGACACTCATGGCCTGGAGGATGTCTTTCTACAACTCATCAGAAGTGAAGCGCAGCCATGAATCTAGGCAGAACCATCTGGATCATGCGGAAGGAAGCACTCGAGGTACTTAGAGATCGTCGTGCCCTGATTGGTGCTATCCTGTTTCCTCTGATCCTGATGCCTCTCGTGAGTCAAGTTTCGCTCTTGGGAATGTCCCCTGCGATCGCGAAGTACAAGATAGCCGTCGTAAACCATGACAATGACTCAATCGCTAGCCTGATTGTGCAGTTGTTTACGATGGCCAATGGAACGGATGTCGTGACGCTGGACTCGCTACCGGTGGACATCCAGCAGAAGCTGATGGACTCGACGTATGATGTAGCGATGGTATTCCCAGCTGGTTTCTCCTCAAACATCACAGATGGACTGCGGTCTGAGGTGGACGCCATGGTCTATCCCGGCAGCACAAGGTCTCTGATAGCGCTGTCGGTGTTCGAGCAGATCATCAACGCGTTTGAAAACGTGCTAGTGGCCCAGAGGCTGGAATCTGTGCACCTGAGCCCCGAGTTCACGGACCCAATAGACCTCAGTGTCACAGACGTAGGAAAGGAGGGAACTCAGCAAACGTCGCCTCTGGGCTTCATGGTATCCTTCTTCCTTGTGGTATCAGCATTCTCCGCCATGCTTGGCATCGGCCTTGAGAAGAGCGTCGGAGAGAAAGACAAGGGAACCTTGGAAGCCTTGCTCGCGTCGCCGGCGTCAAGGACTGAGATCTTGACGGGGAAGCTTCTTTCTCTCCTTCCGTTCGGGCTACTCTCAATCGCTGCGACGATAACAGGACTTGCGCTGGGAGGCGCCATCACATCAGCATTCATGGGGCAGACAGGAACCAATTTGCAGATGATCACACTAGATCCGTCGTATATCCCCATCATGTTGGTCGTTGCTCCTGTCTTCCTGACTCAGGCTGCAGCTCTGATCCTTCTGTTTGGTTTCTTCGCGAAGACGCTGAAGGAAGCACAGACATACTCGGGCATCGTAACGTTCGTGCTGTCGTTCGGTACGGTCCTGACATTCTTCTTTCCCGCCTACATAAACAGGTGGATATGCTTCATCCCAGTGGCAGGAATGGCCGTATTGCAGAATTTCTACATATCGGAGGGTTTTTCGCCGTTCGTCCTCTCCATAGTCCTCGTCCAAACTGTGTATGTGATAGTGCTCTTGAGGCTGGCTCTTCAAATCATGAAGGCAGAAAGACTTGTGTCTTCTTCGGCGTAGCAGTAGAAGTGCAGGGTCCCGTTAGGTGAATGGGCGCTGGCTCCTATCGGCCAGTTGCCCAGATCCTCTGGAATTCCGTCTCCAGAGTTGCTGCTAGGTCGGCGCTCTTGATCACAAGAAGGACCTCGTTGTTATCATTCTCTGCTGAGGCAGTCCAATTGTAGCTTCCAATCAACACTATGTATCCATCGATGATCGCGACCTTCTGATGCATGAGGCTTGGATTGGTATCGTTCCTGACTGGGACTCCTGCAGCTCCCAATCGGAAAATCTCAGCATATTTGTTCACCTCGGACTTTTCGAAGACTACTCTTGCGTCCACTCCTCTGCTGTGCGCAGCGAGGACCGCGTCTCCTATGCTGTCGAGCGTGAAGCTGTAGATCAGTACGTGGACAGTGTGGTTTGCCCTACCAATCCAGTATTCCACCTGATCGGCACAACCTCCGTGGGGCGAGAATCTCACTGCCAGGATCGAGGGTTCGCCGCTAGATTGAGCGGCGATCCTGGCGGTGAGGTTGGCCACCTGTGCCTGCAATTCGTATATTTGAGAAGCTTGCGACATTGTCCCAGCATAGTACCCCACAGCAAGGGCAATGACGATGAGCAACGCACCTAAGGCAACTAGTGTCATCTGTCTCATGGCTGATCGTCAAGCCACGGACAAGACGATTTAGGCCTTCTAGGCACTCTCGCTCCATTGAAGTGCATATCTGACGACTGGACCGCGACCAAGTACGTGTCGGGCATATAACCTGCGCCGGGACCGCGTTTTCGTGTCCAACGGACTGAGTGCAACGGCTTTGCCCCAAGAAGGTATGTGATACGACCCGGTCATGTTGCTCTCAGTTGATGATGTCGATGAGCTTTCGCCTGAGGACGCTTGGATCAACGTTGACGGCGAATTCGACGTTAGGTTCTCCCTTCACAGCTGCGAACATGCCTTTCTCATCAGTCACAATCCTCATCTGCTCGAAGTTGACAACCTTCCCTTCGACAGCGGACATGACTGCAAGAGGGTCGTGCATCACAGGGAGCATTCCTGAGGATTTCCGCCAGAGCTGCGTCATCTGGTGGAGCACCAAGGGAAGCGCTGTGCCCTTCGCTCTCAGCGCGTCTAGGTCTTCTTCAGATAGACCACACTTCAGCGTCACGTCGAGCCCCACTACGAACCTACGGATAGGCGTTGACATCACGATTCGCGTGGCTCTGGGATCGCACGCTGCATTGTACTCTGGGTCCAGTCTATCCGGCATCAAATGGCCACACATCATGACATGGCGAGAAACCATGGCGAACTCCTCTGGGAATTCCATGCAAAACCTGGCGACATTGGTCAGTGGACCGATCGATATGAGCGTCAGCCCAGGGTTCTCCCTTGCCGTCTCAGCCATGAAGCGCACGGCGTCAATGCGCCCCTGTCTCAGCCTCTGATCTTTGTCGCCCAGCACTTCCGAATACGCTTGCTTGTGTGAGTCAAGGATCTGATCCAGTGCATCTCTGCTTCCAGCGGCAACGTTCACATCAGAGATTCCCGCACTCTCAACGAGAAGTCTTGCAAGGGCGGCGCGGGTTACGGTATCCCTCCATACGGTGGTGATACCGACGAGCTTGATCGCGGGGTGGCGAAGACACAATGAGATAGCCCATGCGTCGTCTATGTCGTCTCCAATGTCCGTGTCCAAGAGGACGTTGGTGGTCATAGGACCAATTCCTCCACTCAATATATTGTTAAGTCTATGAGGACAAGAATCCCGGATACTCATACGGTGTCAAACCACCTGCAGGAGCTGCGGTTCGAGATCCCGTGGCTCGGACGGGCTATCGAGGTGAATCGAAGCGATCCTAGTTGGACAACGTGCGGAGAGCACCAATCACACGAAGCCATTATATAGAGAAATGCGATGTTAACGTCTAATGAACCTCTGGAAGGACATCCCTGCTGGCGACAAGCCCCCACATCTGGTGAACGTGATTATCGAAGTCATAGGGGGCTCTAGGGACAAATACGAATACGAGCCAGACTGGGAGGTCTTCGTT
>Ga0172364_10001850_pt1 | contig 16570 bp, 15 predicted proteins | sample LakKivSesite10cm_FD_114545 | JGI IMG/M metagenome (GOLD analysis project Ga0172364, IMG submission 114545) | Sediment microbial communities from Lake Kivu, Rwanda - Sediment site 10cm | ecosystem: Environmental > Aquatic > Freshwater > Lake > Sediment | place: Rwanda: Western Province, Lake... | reverse complement strand
TCTATAAATAATCCGGTAATTGCCAACACGCAATGAATAGTAATCTTTAAATTTTCCCTGTAATTTTTTACCCAGATAGGGGTCTTTTTTTAAATCAAATAAGGCCGCAAAAACGTGTGGTTTATAGCTCTCGTCAACCTTCTCTAAGTCTTTCTGCGCCTGCCGCGAAAGAACAATCCGGCACATAATTATCTTTTTGTGGCTAGAACAAAACCTTCTTTTCGCAACGCATCTTCCAGAGTAAAGCGTTTACCTTTTTTATATTCCGTTTCAGCTCTCTTTATATCTTTTTCCAGGTCCGGAAAATCCCTTAAGACCTCCATTGTTTCTAACCATACTTCAAATTCCTTAGCGGAAAGCAAAACAACCTTCGGGACGCCCTTTTCGGTTAAGGTGTAGTAATTAGCTCTCCTTTGAATCTCTTTGGCAATTTTAAATATCTTTTTTCTGGCCTCAGAAATAGGTAAAGTAGTTTTTGTTTCCATTTCTTTTTTCTACAATTCCTTAGTTTATAATCTATGTACATCATAGCGTACACAATATAAACATGTCAAGTAATTGTTAATTCTTCCCCAGGATTAAGACCAACCAAAAACTCCCCTTGGGGAGAGGAAACGACTTTAAGCTCTAAACTTTAGACCGTAAACTACAAATTATGGTATGGTCGTCTAGAGAATAATATTAGAACCAATGTAAGTACGGGTTTCTTTAAGATTAATTAGAATAAGCTTTTCTGGTATGATTTAAGGTTTAGTTTTCGGCCTAGGGTTTGGTCCAGACTATAAAGATCTTCGTTATAAAGTGTAATCAGCGGAATATTATACTTCTGACACATTTCTATCTTTTTTTTACTAATTTCATTATAATTTTGTGAAACACCAAGAGCGTCGGTTAGCCCAAAAAACTCGATAAAGCTTTCTCCTATCACAAAATCACAGCGATATCGTCCTTCGGGATATATCCCCTCTCTAAGATGTGGAATATTATTTTGAAAAAGCCAATCGTCAATTATTATTTCGGAAATCGATTTACACCGGTGTCCGTCTTTAGCGTAAAGATCTCTTGAACAAAACCATCTTTCATTCGGTTCGAAACCAGTTGCTTCAATGGCTTTGTTCCATGTGCCAAAATAATCACGATAAGTAACATAATCTGGACAAGAAGAGTCGTGAATGAATTCATTTTTAGTCGGAATCCTCCCGTTTCTTTCTATAAACTCTTTTATTTTTTGGATTAATATTTCTTTGGTGTATACCCGTCTCGCCTCCGCTGATTTTCTCTCGGCATCCGGAGTTTGTCCTAATCTTAAATTCCTTACTGAATTAGGGTTTCTCCCGCATGACAAGCGCCGCGGTTTTATCGGAATTTTAAAATAATAAAGCCATCGTCTTACGCTACTATGGGTAACACCAAAAAACTTTGAAATCTCAACCTGGCTATAACCTTTTTTCCAATAAAGATTGTTTAATACGGCCTTCCGCAGGGGTCTTTTGCGAACCAGAAGATTTCTCTTTGGTTTTCGGTTTAAAAACCTTAAGAAGAAAGGTGGGGGATCGACGGAATTCGCATCCGTACCGAGGACTCCACAGGTCCTAATGCTGCTATTACACCACGATCCCCATATCTTATTTAATAATTTGAATTTTCTTTTTCTAATTCTCTGCTTGTTTTTCCAAGCGCATTGACAAGATTTATTACAAAAATAGGTCCTTGTTTTAGACTTCCTTTGTAAATCAGTTGGTGTTCTGTATAATTTGCCATGGCAATAAGCACAAGTTACATATTTTCCAGTTCTTTGACTTTCGTTTTTGCATTTTTTTGAACAATATTTTCCCCAGCCGTATTTCAGAAGGCTTGGTTTTATATAGAAATTTACTCCACACATCAGACATCGGGCGTTAGGTGTCTTTTTACTACCTGTATCCATTATTTAATTATATCAGATCAGAAATCTACAAAAAATCATTATTTACTAAAATTTGCTTTGTGTCCCCGGTGCGATTCGAACGCACAACCTAGAGATTAGAGGTCTCTCGCTCTATCCATTTGAGCTACGGGGACAAATTTGTTCTCGTAAAGTGTCTCGATAATCCCTAATTTCCATCCCTTAATTTTACGGAACAATTTCCGGTTTTCTATTCTTATGGCACATGTTCCGTTATATAAACGATTCTTTCGGTAGGTTAGAGAGGTAGGCTTAACCTGGGTCTTATAAAACTGATTCAATGGTACACCGGTAACTTTAGACCAGAAGCTCTCAATGTTTTTTCTGCAAAAAAGCCTATGAATAAAAATGGTGACCCTAAACTTATTCTCTGGCACAAAACATATCTCTCTAAACCATCTCATTATTAACTTAATCATTGCCGGATCTGAATTACTAAACTTAACAATCTCGGTAATATCAGACTTATCACCCTCTGCCCAATATAGCATCATACCCGCTAAAAATAAAGGATTTTTAAGAAAATTAATAGCCTCTTTTTTTGCCTCATTAACAACCTTTTTGGTTTCCTTTATCCTTTTTCTCTGATTAGCCCTTGCCAAACGATAAGCATTTTTCTGTCTTAGTTCGATATAGATTCTTTTCTGCTGCTTTTTTGATAGTTTTATGTCCCGTAACCACAATGTTAAAGTACTTTTTGAAACTTTTATCCTCTTCCTTATCTCGCCATAACTTCTTCCTAATTTTCTTAAACGGATGGCTTCTTTTTTTTCTTTAATTTTCATAAATCGAACAGGTTGATGTCTATAATACTACTATACCATATCTGTTCGTTTATAGAAATTAATAAGCCTTAATATAAGGCTTAAATTAATTACGCTCTCAAAAAAAATCGGGATAACCCGACCCCAAAATTATATCTAAGGAAATACTTTTCGTCAACTAAAATTAAGGGGTCGGCGAGGGAGTCGCACTCGTTGCTGGTAAAGGAAGGTTGAATGGATCGGGATAGGTCCGCGTCTCTGTCCCAGCCAATCTTTTTTCTCGCTCCGCCCAGATTTCCAAGATTTTTTCAAATTTTACCTCTTCAAACTGAAGGGGACTTTCTTCTGCCTGACCCTTAGCTTTTTCGGCTAAAACACTGTATTTATAGAAAACTAAACCAGCGATGATAAAAGCAAAAAACAATAAAACAAGGAAAGTAAGAAAGGCATGAACCGCTAATATTCTCGGTAGCCGAGAAAGTTTTTTGGGAATTTCTTTTATTTTATTAAAACTTATCTTTTTGGCGATTTTCATATTCGCTCATTACTTATTTGGTAAAGGCTTTTACCAGAATAATCATCTTAACTTTGGTAGTAGAAAAAATCCCACTCTCTAAACCGAGGCGGCTTTCTGTTTCAGTTGGCCGAGAAACGTTTAAATTAAGAATTTCTATCACGTAAGGTCCGATTTCCAATTTCTCAAGAAATTTCAAACAATTAGGAAAGGAACCGGTTATGGAAACTTGAAAAGAAATATTGGGCCAAGGACTGCTTTCGCTTTTTTGAGAAACGGCTGAAGATACAGTAATATCTACTTGGGATTTGGCGGCGTTATCTTCTAAAAATCCCATAAACTCGGTGGGCAGTTCGGCGTTGACAAACAATTTATCTATCTTTTCGATATCTTCCAGATGATTGTGGTAGAGCTTTTCACTTTCTCTTAACCTTTCTATCTCGTTATTCAATTGAATCAAACGATTTTTTTCAAAAACAAAGTCTTCAGAATTTTTCTTAATCTCTTTAAAAAACGGGTAAATTACTAAAAAAAGTATTAAAGCAGATAGTCCGATGAATACCCCGACAAACAAAAGAATTTTTATTTTTATCCCGAATTTCATTTTGTCAGTTTTAGTGTGAGAGAAAAATCAATTGCTTTTGGTTTAACCCAGTTAGAGGTCGGAAAAAATACTTGCTGGAAACTGCTCTCTTTCTCAAGTTTCTCTTTAAGCTCAATGAGCGCCTGTCGCGTCGGCGAATATCCCGAAAGGGCTATCTGGGAATTATTTTTCTGATAAGAAAAATTGGTGAGATAAACTCCGGTAGGCAAAAGTTGAGAAATTTTTTCGAGGACTTCGGTTAAATAAACCTGCTGGCTATAAAAAGAATCCAGTTTAGAAAGGCTTTCATTTAAAGAAATGATCTTTTTCTTTAAATTTTCAATCTCTTCAGCTTTTAGACGTTCTTCTTCTGTCTGAACAATCATTTTCTGTCCGACTAACTTGCTATTAACACTAATGTTAATCGCAAAGAAAATAAGCGTTAGAGAGATGAGAAAGGCTAAAACAAGAATTCCTAAAATTAAAACGATCTTGCGCGTTTCTTCCTGCTGCAAAGTTTCTTTCTCTTTTTGTGGTAAAAGATTAATCATATCTTATAATAATTTCAGTTCGTAAATTTAGTCATTCCTGGTAACCCCTCTTAAGGCTAATCCCAAGGCAGTCGTATACCCCAATGAGCGTTCATATGGAAGGCGAGGTACCTCTTGAGGTTTTTCGGCTAAGATATTCACCCAAGGATTCCCTATTTCAACTGGAATCATTAGTTCTCTACTAATGAAGTCTTTCAGACCTTTCAGATTGGCGCCGCCACCAAAAAGAAAAATTTTCTCCACGCCGTGGCCATCCGGAGGAAGATGTTCGTGAAATGAATGAGTCTGGTAATAGCGGAGATGAATCTTAAGTTGTTCGATTAAATCGGTTAAGGCCGGAATCAAAGCTTCAAAAACTATTTCTCCTTTCTTTTTATCTCGTTCCAGACCATATTCAACTTTAAGTTTTTCTGCCTCCTCTAAACTAACTTGTAAGTTCTTTGCAATTGCCTCGGTAAATTTCTGGGAAGAAACAGGAATGGAGGAAGTGAAACGCAGAGAATATCCGGAAAAAATAATGAAACTAGTTCGCGTCGCCCCAAGGTCAATCAGAAGCAGCGGGAAAGAACTCACTCCTTTTTTTATCACCGCCCGGGCAATTGCCTGTGATTCTATTTCCAAAGCCACGGGGATAAGACCAGCTTTTTTAATAGAAGAAACATAGGGATCAACAATTTTTTTCGGTAAAGCAACAAGTAAAATATCGATATGGTCAAGGTGATCAGAAAAAGGTTGAACTACCTGAAAATCCAAATAGGCTTCGGCCGCTGGCAAGGGAATGTAATTTTCTGCTTCAAATCTGACTGCTTTTTTCAACTCTTCTTCAGTCATTTTCGGCACCTGAATAACCTGTAAAAATGTTTTCTCTTCCGGGAGAGAGGTAATTACATATTTTGTTTTTAGCTTTTCGCCTTTAGCCTCAAGAAAACCTTTTTTGATTATCTTGGCTAAAGATTCCTCGTCTTTAATCTCTCCTTCCAAAATAATCCCGGGAGGAATAGTTTCCTCCCCAAATGAGGCCAATGCCAAATAATCACGCTTTTTTTTAAGCTTGATTATTTTCAAGGAAAAATCAGAGATATCGAGTCCAAAGGCTTCCGTTTTTAAACTGAGAAAATCTAACATGCGATTGAATCAAGTTACTTATTGTTCAATTTCTTTCCATTCAGTTATTTCCCAGCCGCCGCCAGGACCAGAAGAGAAACTGGCATTAATCAGTCCTTCCTGGTAAACAATTTCGCTATTATTTTCCATCCGGATGGCATAACCGGTTATCTCTTTAAATTTAGCATTATTTAAAACTTTTATTAATCCCTGCAAGCTAAAAATAATTGATTGGGGATTAACCGTATTAACGTTGTTGGATAAATTTATCGCCGGATCGCCGTTGTCAAGCGAGGTGTTGGTCGAAATAAATAACAGTGTTCCACCGCTGGCACTGTCTTGGGTAATCACATTATTGGAGAATTCAATCTTCCCACCGCCGGCTTGGTCGGCTGGATTGTCGCCGATTATCATGTAACCGGCAGTCAAACCTGGCTTTAGCTTGATTCCGGCATTATTTGAGGCGGTAATTTTCCCAGTTACCCAGACTGGTCCGGTAATTATTACCGGATTATCCAGACTGTTTTGGGGAAAATTTAAATCTCCCTCAATCTTTATTGGTCCCAATGAAGACCCCGCCATCGGGGTATAGCTTCCGCTATGAACACATTCTGACTGACAACCGCTGCCATTATCACAACAAGCGGCTTTCTCCCAGTCCTGAATCTGGGCATACGAGATGGGCATTTCTTTCGTGGCCGGATCAGGACTATTGGGATGGCAATGAGGGTTGGGACCAGAACAATTTGATCCGGAAACCATGGTTGAACTATCAATGGTCTGATAATATGCGTCTCGGCTAATGGTGCAGTTAGTAATTGTATTAGCATGACCATCGGTGTCAATTTTTACATTGTCAATGAAAGTGGCGGTACCGCCGCCCATCCATGTTTTAAAATTTAAGTCGCCGCCAACACTAGTCCACACCGGGTTTTTTGCGCTCCAATTTTCGCTATATTTACCCGTCCCTAAACTATAGCTGTCAGACGTATCTTTGCCCCAGACCCAATAATTATTATCATCGCGGGAAACATCAATCATTATCCAGTAGGTTGTCCCGCCGGTTAGATTAATCGGCGGATTAAAGCTAACATCTACCCAGCTGTAATTTGCGGTTACGAGTGAGGCTCTTAAACTGCCCGAACCTAAAGATGTTTTTGAGGGGCTGCCGTTGTTATCCGTTAAAATCCTGACCGTTTGATCAGGCGGCGAACCAACCTTTTTTAAATAAAGACTAACCCGGTTAATTACTTTTGATTCGCTCGGCACAAAACTCTGTGCTGTGTCCAAATAATAGATAGTTCCCGATTTCAAACCAAAGAGAAAATCTCCATTTTGCGTGGTCCACTCTTGATCGGCTACCGCTGCCACAGCGCCGGCAACCCAAGCATCGCCGGTTATTACCGAATTACCACCGCCGGAAACACTGCCATTGGAATAAACATTGCCAGTGATGGTGGTATTATTAGCCATAGAAAGGCCGCCTTCGTCCACCTGCGCGCCGTAATGGAAAGCAATGGTCGTTGTTTCTATGCTTAAAACTGTTTTTACTTTCCTTATTGCTTGGTCCACCTCTCCGGTTGATTCAACTGTCTTTTCGTTACCGTTATCGGTAATACTGACAGCTACTGTTCCTCCGCCGACAGGAAAACTGTTGGTTGCTTCATATTTTTTGCCTTTGATAATCCGGTAAATGCTATCTTCAATTCCCGCCTCGGCAATATAGTAAGACATCATCGCTTTTCTTTCATTTTTCGCCGTCTTACTTTCATTTAAGGTAATGGTGGTAATGCTAATCGCAATGCCAACCATCACGGCTAAAACTAAAATGGCCAACAGCAAAGCAGCAAAGCCCTTGCTCTGGGTCCTTACGAGAGAAACTCTTAAAAACTCTTTACTATTTCTTCTGGTGGAAAAATCAAACATTGGTTAAACTAATTTGGTCTTAAAGAAGCCGTTGAGGTTAAGCTCACCGAACTTTGGTATTCCGGACGGTTACTTGGGTTCTGATAGTCTGCTTGAATATTAATTTGAACAGCAGAATCCTGACCAGTAACAATCTTAGTGAAATTTAAATTGGTAATTCTCACATTTACTGGGGTCAAGACAACCGGGTCACGGCCATCCTTCCGTGAACACAACTGCTCGCCGCAAAGATAAAAATCAATATAGCTAATTTCCTCTCCGGTTGGCAGATATTTCCGCGTCTCCAGAGAAAGTTGATTTGGGGTTGTGGTTGGATCATAAATAACCCTTGCCTCTCTTACTTCCCGAGTTATTGCCTCCATTGCTTTTCTCGCCCCATTCAAAACCTCTCTCATTGTTTTGGCTTTCGTATTCGCACTAATTGACCAGATTACAAATGAAAAAATAGGGACAATAATGATAATCAGAAGAGCGACATAAACCAAGACCTCGATTAAATTGAATCCGTTTTTTCGCCGTGAAGTTACAACATGCCCGATGAAATTTAATTTTTTCCGGAAGAAAAACCTTGAAGTCATTGTTTCCAATTAGTCAAATAAGTTACTATTTCGGTTTTTCTATCTTCCCAAGAAACAGTCACTGTAACTTTTCTCGTGCCGGAATCTTCACTTCCTGTTTCGGAAATATTATCGTTAGTATCGCGAAAAACCCGACTAAAAACGATTTCTCGTTTAAAAATACCGATCGTTTCTTCACCCGAAACCAAACTCCAGTTTGAGGGAGATCCGACGATTATCTCTGGATGATAACAATCGGGGTCCGTTGCCAAAGTTCCAATACCGTCTATGGCCCAAGTTGTTCCATTACGGAAACTTCTGACTGCCTCGATTGTCTCCTGGGCTAATTCATTGGCTTGGGTGGTTTCTTTGTTTATAACCGAAAGCTTCAAAGCCAGAGAGGCAGAAACCAAAAGGCTAGCTAAGGCAATACTCATCACCGCAATAACTACGATAATCTCGATTATGGAAATTCCCGCTCTCGTCTTTGTTGAAGAAGATACTGGATTGTACATTGTAAGATTTACCCCCGTTAGAGGACCCCGCCTTTTCTAACGGGATTTATTGTCTTTCAATATTGTTAACAAATGTACCCTTTTCTAGTGTATCCTGGCTATCAGCTAGATAATGGGCGATATCTTTATCGGTTATATCTTGAATGTAAATAATTACCTCCTGATTATTATTCCCGTTATTCCTATCTCGGTGGATACAGAGCAAGGTGTTAAAAGCATCGAGGCTATGAGTATGAATTCGGAAAGTCTGGTTAGCCCCTGCCACTAAAAAAGTTCCGTTCCAATTAAACACCGTTTTGTCGACATTAAAATAATTTTCCAGACTAACTGTTTCTGTCTGCAGAGTACTGGGAAAATAAAACTTTAGGTTAGTCGCGTTTTGAATACTCCAGCCAAGATTAAAATGGTAATGACGGGAATCTTTTATCCGATTAGTGTCAGAGGGTGACGGTACATCAACCAAGTTTACCTGACCCGAGTTTTTTATATAGATTGTTTTTGTCTCTTCTGGCCTATTAGCCAGTCTTAAAGAGATACTTCCCTCAGCGGCAGTTTCGCCATCAATCTTATCGAAAACGACTTCATTCTCGACACCCAGATTAACTGCATAAATCGTAATTGTCTCGGGTAAAAAATAAACCTTATCAGAGGCTGGGTCTCGTGAACTGTAACCACTTCCTTTAAACAGAAGATACTGATTTGGGCTGGGAAAATAGACACCGTATTGACTTCCCCCCTCCGAAGTTATTGTCTGGCTTTGAGCTAATCTTAAAACGCTAATAACCTGTTCACTGGCGTTTATTAAGTCTGACTCGGACTGAAAATAACGAAAAACTGGCGCCGAAAGAAGCATCAGAATAGCGAAGATGCCAATAATTACCAATAATTCTACCAGGGTAAAAGCTTTTGTTTTTTGTTCTCTGGTCATAAAGAGTTAAGGATGGCATATATTGGCTGAATCATCGAAATAGCAAAAAAGCCAACCGCTCCACCAACCATGAGCATCACTAAGGGCTCGATTAACGAGGAAAGATTTTTAGTAGCATTAACCACTTCTTCTTCATAGAAATCGGCTAAATTTCCCAAAATTTCCGCCGTTTGCCCAGTTTCTTCTCCCACCTCGATCATCTGGCTAACCATTAAGGGATAAATATTCTGATGAGGTACCAATGATTCTGAAAGTTTAGAACCCTTACGGACGCTTTCGGCAGCGTCACTAATTGCACTCTGAAAATAACTATTCCCTAAGGCACCGGAAACAATCCCCAGGGCGGTCACTATCGGGACGCCGGAATTAATCAGAGAGCTCAATGTTCTTGTGGTGTAAGCGGAATTTGTTTTAATCACAATTGGAGAAATAATGGGAATCTTCAAAACAAAACCATCCATTAGTCTCTTGCCAGTTTTGGCGGCGACAATTCTTCTAAAAACGAAAATAAGTCCGATCACAATCAAGATGCAAACATACCATTTTTCTGCCAAAAAAGTACCCAGCCAAATGACAAACCTGGTGGTGGCTGGAAGATTCACTCCCATCTCTTTAAATGTTTCAGCCAGTTTGGGGACAACCATGATCAACATCAGCACGCCGATCCCCATCATGGCGGAGATAACGACGATGGGATAAATCAAGGCACCAATTATTTTTGACCGGAGATCATGCTCTCGTTCCATCTGATTATGAAGGGTTCTCAAAACCTCCTCCAAGGTTCCCGATTCTTCTCCAACCTTCACCATATTAACAAAAAGTTCGGAAAAAATATCCGGAAATTTTGCCAAAGAACCAGAAAAGGTTTTTCCCCTGCTTATCTCGTCGGCAATTGCCATCAGGGCATCCTTAAATTTTTTATTCTTCGATTGTGTTGCCAGAATTCTTAGAGCTCGAGGGAGGGCGATGCCGGCTTTAACCATTATCTGGAGGTTGCGAATGCACATCATTTTCTCGGTCAGCGGGACTCCTTGGGAAAAAGAAAGAGAAAGATTAAATTTCTCTTTTTTTTCCTCTCCACCTTCTGAAGAAACCAAAACATACCCTTCCTGACGAAGAAGTCTGGCCAGCTCGGTTTCGTCTTCAGCTTCTAAAAATCCGGATTTTATTTCTCCCTTAAAAGATTTTGCGGTATAAAAATAGCGCGGCATTTATCCAGTTAGAAATTTTACTTCGCTTTGTTTCGAGCTTGAAAGCTTACTTATTGAAAAAAATTTCATAAAGCTAATGAGGAGTAACTAGACCAAAATTTCTAACAGGACTTACTCCGTGATTACCCTCAGTACTTCTTCAAGACTAGTCATTCCTTGAGCTGCTTTTACAAAACCGTCTTCAATCATCGTTATCATCCCTTCTTTTTTTGCTTGAGTGTGAATTTGGTCACTCGTTGCCTGCTTAACAATCAGGTCTTTGATTGTTTCGGTCACTTCCAAAACCTCATAAATTCCCACCCGACCGCTGTAACCTTCCGGGCTTTCCTTGGTTATTCTTGGCCGGTAATATTTAATATCTTTAAAGGTATCTTTTGGTCCGATTATCTTTTCCTTTCTTAAAACCTCAATGATTTTGTCTAAGTCGCAATACTTCTTTAAATTTTTAAGTTCTGCCTCGCTTAAAGTGTAACCTTCTTTTTCCTTAAGAAGGCGCCTTACTAGTCTCTGCGCTAAAATAACTTTCACGGTTGAAGAAATAAGAAAGGGTTCAACGCCCATATCAATCAAACGGGGAATAGCGCCGCTGGCATCATTGGTGTGAAGAGTGGATAAAACCAAATGACCGGTCAAGGCGGCGTTAATTGCCAAGCCGGCGGTTTCACTGTCTCGAATTTCTCCAACCATAATCACATTTGGATCCTGCCGCAACAAAGTCCTTAGACCATTGGCAAAAGTCAGGCCGATTTTGGGATTCACCTGAGTCTGGTTAATTCTTTGCATCCGATATTCAATTGGGTCCTCAACCGTCGAAATGTTTACTCCCGGGACATTTAAGATTTCCATCATTGTATACAAGGTTGTTGTTTTCCCGCAACCGGTTGGCCCAGTTACCAAAATCATTCCGACTGGTCGACGCAAATTATTTTGAACCTTTTCTAATGCATCACCGCGAAGACCCAACCCCTCTAAGGTGAGGGTTCTGGCACTTTCGGCTAAGAGACGCATCACCACCTTCTCGCCATCAAAAACCGGCAGAATAGAAACCCTAACCGAATATTTATAATCTTCAGTTTCGATCTTAAAACGACCATCTTGGGGGAGCCGATGCTCATCTAGCTTTAAATTTGAGAGTACTTTTATTCTCGCCACAATTCCTGCCCCAGCCTGCTTGGGCAGCGTCATTGCCTCGTGCAATATGCCGTCGATCCGATAACGAACTAAAATTTCTTTCTCTAAAGGCTCAATGTGAATATCTGATGCCCTTTGGAGAATGGCATGCTTGAGAAGAGTGTCAACGATTTTAATTACCGGCAATTCTTCGGCGACCTTCAAAAGGTCTTCCTTTTCTTCCACTGCTTTTCCTTCTTTAACTGACCGGAGCAAGCCTTCCCCATCGACTTTCCGGTTTAAATCTTGCGCTTCCCGCGAGATAATCTCGCCAAATTCTGCCTCAAGGGTTTTCTGGTATTGCCGCAGAATATACTTAATGCTTTCTGGGGTAGTTAACCGCGGCAAAATTGTTAAGTTAGCGGTTTTTTTGATGAACTCAATTGTCCTTAAATCTTCTGGGTCAAGCATGGCGACTTCCAAATTCTGACCGCTTTTACGAAAAGCAACAATATTATTACTCCGGGCAATCGGTTCGGGAATGAATTTTAACACCTCTGAAGGAATAATTTCCTTTTCTAAGTTGACAAAAGGAATTCCTAAAATATAGGCTTCGAGTTTAATCAGTTCTTCCTGGGTAATTAAGCCATCGGAGACTAAAACATCGCCTACCTTTTGTTTTGTTTTCTCTGCTTTTTCTAGAGCCGCGGCAAACTCCTCGGTCGTGACCAGTCCGGCATCTAAGAGAAAAGCTTTTAGTTGTTGGGCTTCTACCTTCATAAAATTTCGCGAAATTTACACTGAAAATCAGCCGCCAATCAATGATTTACCAACGACTGCCTAAGGCTTTTTTAATTTTCTCCAGAACCTCTTCCAGGGAATACTGGGCTTTGACCAAGTAGGTGGTGGCACCAAGCTCAATCGCCTTATTGATATCCTCCATCTCTTCAAGGTGGGTCAGAACAATCACCGGGATTGTCTTCGTTGTTTCCTCCTCTTTTAGTTGCTTTAAAACGGTAAAACCGTGAACTTTGGGAAGAACTAAGTCTAAGAGGATGAGGTCCGGTTTCTCACTTTTGGCGAGCCTTAGCCCCGCTTCTCCATCCAGGGCAGCGATGACTTTATAACCCTCCTGCTGTAACGCCTCCCCGAGGGTCTTTTGCAGAGCAAATTCATCTTCAATAAAGAGAATTTTTGCCATATATTATCAGCTTAAACCAATTATTACCAGCTAAATCAATAAATGAAATACTGATTGCCACTGATTTTAATTGGTTCCCGCTGGGCTTATAATTTTTTTAATTTTTGGCTAAACTCTACTTAGATAAAAAATTATTTATCTCGGCTGGACAGGCAGAACAAACCAGAAAGTCGTCCCTTTTCCTTCCTGTGATTCAAAGCCTATTTTCCCCCCGGATTTTTCAATAATTGCTTTGGCGATATAAAGCCCCAGTCCCGAACCCTGGGTTTGATATTTTAAAGCATTTTCTGACCGAAAAAATTTTTGGAAAATATATTTCTGGTCCTCTTTAGGAATGCCAACGCCGGTATCTCTGATTTCAAAGAAAACGTTTCCGTCTACGTTCTTGATTTTGATTATAATTTCTCCCTTTTCCTTGATATAGCGGATGGCATTATCTAAAAGGTTTTCTACCACTAATCTTAACTGGGCGAAATCACCGAAAACGGCTGGCACGCTTTCCTCTGTTTCTATTTTCACTTCGACGTTTGAGGCATGAGCAAAAGGTTGAAAATCGGAAACCAACTTCTCGGTCATTTCTTTTAAAGAAAACTCTTTTCTCATTAAGGGGAGCGCTTTCTGTTCAATTTTGGAAACAACCAAAAGATCGTTTACCAGTTCTTTCATTCGGTTATTATTCTCTTTTAAAATTTTGAAATAATCTACCTGTGACTCCTGAATCGGACCTAATCGACCGGACATTAAAAGTTCAATTGCCCATTTAAGGTTCAAGAGAGGGGCACGGAGCTGATGGGAAACCACACTGATAAATTCTGATTTCATCCGATTAGCCTCGGCTAATCTTTCAAAGCTGTTGACGATGATCGAAGCAATCGTCAACAAAACTGCGGTTAAAATCAAAACGATTAAGGCAACTAATTCAATATCCGCCACAAAAAAAGTACCAATAAAAAAGGTGATAATGGCTGTACCAATGATAATTAATCCCATGACTAAGAAAAGAAACTGAGGGCATTGCCAGAGAGTTAGGCCGTGGCGACGGCACAGACGCGGAATATTTATTTGTTCCAACAATTTTTTGAATTCCATTAGTTTAGTATACCATTTACCAGTCGCGAGTAAAAGGATAATAATTGACCGGCGGCGAAAATTAAAGTAGGATTTAATGAGTTAATCCGAAAACGGGGTGTAGTATACCGGTAGTACGTGTCCTTTGGGAGGATAAAGACTGGGTTCAATTCCCAGCACCCCGACAAATTATGACAGATAAAATTTCTTAATGCTGTTGACAGCTTTTTTTACTGTTATATGATAAAAAATAGTGATTCATCTCCTTCGGCTGCCCCTTTGACCCAAGGGGTACCAAGAGACACTACCTCCTTTGGTGATAGCTTAGGTTATCTTTCCTCCTGTTCCAGACCTAAGCTTTTTTGTTTGAACGGTTAAGAAAGTCTTGACAAGCGCTTCCGACCTATAATACATTAAAATTAGCACTGGTTCGCCACCTTTTTGGCGCCTTCGGAGATCTCTTCCCGTCTCCGGAGAAACGGTGGTAAACCACCTCGGATCTCGTCATGAGATCTTTTCCCTTCCCCCCTTCGCAAGGGCTAGGCTAACCTCCCCCGGTGGCCTAGCCCCTCCTTTTTTTATTTATCGGAGGGTAGTCCTTCCATTAATTGACAATCTGTACCGATTAGGTAAAATCTTAATGGGATCTTCGAAGGAAGAAGATAAACCGCCAAGATATCTTTAAAGAGATATCTTAACGGTTCACCTTCTCCCGCCAAAGAAGGTTGCGTCAGGGAACGGTGCCTTACGTCCGCGCCCCGAAAACAAAAAGGGGCATACACTGGCAAACCTCCTGGGAGAAGGTGACACACTGCTCCTCTTGAGACTGCTGGGCTTGGGGATCAAGCCCAGCAGAATACAATCAGGGAGACCGCCGGTTTCCCTGTTAACAAAGCTAAGCCTCCGGGCTTAGCTGTTTTGTTTTCTGAAGCAAATAAAATGGAGAGAGATAAAGCGTTTGCTTTTAATGATTTTTATGTTAATTTTAGAATTGATTTAATATTTTCTCTCGCGGGTGTCGTATAGTGGTTATTACCCGGCTCTTCCAAGGCCGTGACGAGGGTTCGATTCCCTTCACCCGCTCCAGTATAGTCAGACACGAACTCTCTTTGTTGAGGGGGGAGCGAAATTTCCTTATCTGCTCCGAGAAAATTCGCCCTGCCTTGCGAAAGCAAGGCAGGGCTTTCTTTGGTTTGAGAAAATTGAAAATCTTTCAGATTTTCCGAATAAAACAGGGTTATTTTAATGGTTTCCGGAGAATAAATAATCTCTTTAAGAAACCTTTTAACTAATAGATTTCTTTCGACCCCCCTTCTTTGGGAAAGAAAAGAGAGAAACGATTTGAGAATAGAAACGATAGTTTCTGGGTCAAATTTAGAAAATTTAGAGCATAACCCCGAGGGTTCGAGTCCTGATTGTTTGGGTGCTTCTGAATTTTTTAAGCTAGCTTTCGAACTTTTTAATCCATAGTTTAGCTTAAAAACTAAATTTTCTACATAACTTTTATCAAGAGAGATTCTTTCTAAATTTTCCAAAATATATTTCTCTATTCTATCGGCTGAAACTTCTTTTGTTGAACAGGCTCGCCAACCCTTTTTGTTGACGCAGGTACAACGATAGTAATAATACCTTTTCATTTTTCCTTGACGCCACTTGTTGGTAAAGCAAGCACTCATTTTATATCCGCACTCCTTACAATTGATTAATCCGCCAAAAAGAAAATCTCGATAAACTCTGAATTTCCTTTTTATCTTTTTGTGAATTTTTTGAGATAATTCAAATAATTCTTCTGAAATTATGGGTTGATGAATTCCCTGATAAATCTGGTCAGCAAATTTAACTTTGCCAACATAAACAACATTTCTTAAAAGAAAGGCAATGGCCATTTTGCAAAAAAGATTTCCTTGCTTGTTTTTAATATTGTTTTCTTTTAACAAATCATAGACTCCAGTTATAGAGCCGGTTTCAAGATATTTTTCAAAAATCAACCTGATAATTTCAGCCTCTTTTTTATTAACAACCAACCTTTTATTTTCTCTTTTGTATCCATAAGGAGTTATTCCGCCGTGCCAGAATCCCTTTTTGGCTCGCTCTAACAATTTGTCTCTCGTTCTTTCAGAGACTAACTCTCTTTCAAATTGGGCAAAGGTTAACATAATATTCCGGAGAAGCCGGCCAGCAGGCGTGGAAGTATCAAATCTTTCAGTAATAGAAATGAAATCAATCTTATACTGCTCAAAAAATTCAATCAATTGATAAAAATCCTTTGGCGAGCGAGTTAATCTATCAATTTTATAAGCCAAAATAATATCAATTTTCTTTTGCTTTATATCTTCAAGTAATTCTTGTAGGGCAGGTCTATTAGTATTGGCTCCGGTGTAGCCAGCGTCGGAATAAACCTTGAAAACCTGCCAATTATTTTGGCTATTCACAAAAGACTTTATTTTTTCTTCTTGGGCTTCGCAAGATGAAAACTCTTTTTCGGCCTGTATGTCGGTTGAAACCCTTGTATATATGGCACATTGTTTGAATTTTGTTTTGTTCATGTTTTTATAACCAAAGGGGCAACCCTGTGAACTCAATACCACTTGCG
>Ga0172364_10001848_pt1 | contig 16572 bp, 23 predicted proteins | sample LakKivSesite10cm_FD_114545 | JGI IMG/M metagenome (GOLD analysis project Ga0172364, IMG submission 114545) | Sediment microbial communities from Lake Kivu, Rwanda - Sediment site 10cm | ecosystem: Environmental > Aquatic > Freshwater > Lake > Sediment | place: Rwanda: Western Province, Lake... | reverse complement strand
ATCATCACGTCTGCTGCCCACGAGATCCACCTCCTGTGCGATATAGCTTTCATCAAGTCCATTGTCGCACAAAGGTCTCTCGTGGGCAAAGTTTGCTAATGTAAAGCTAACCTGAACCATGCCTCAAATTCTCTGCTGAAACCGTCACCGATGATGAGCCGGAGATCCTCACGCAACTGCAGGAGGTGAAGCCTTGAGAGCGGTCGGCATCGTAGGGTACAAGAACAGCGGCAAGACCACGTTGACCCACGCCCTGGCCCGTGAGTTAACCGGGAGGGGCCACGAGGTGGTCGTGATCAAGCATACGTCCCACCGCCTGGATCTCCCAGGGAAGGACACCGCTATGCTGGGAGATGCCGTCAGCCAGGTGGGGTTTATCTCGCCGCAGGAGTCGGGGGTCTTCTGGAAGAAGCCGCTGAGCCTGGAGAACATTATCCCCTATCTGGAGGCGGACATCCTCCTCATCGAGGGCTTCAAGGCGGAGAAGACCTTCCCCAAAATCGTATGCCTGCGAGGAGAACCGGACAACTGGGACCTTTTCGATGGCCTAGCCATTTGCGCTGTAGGCACCAGCCCCAAAGGGCACGATCTCGACGTGCCCCTCCTCAGCCTGGACGAGATAGGAAGGATCGCCGACCTGGTGGAGCAAAAAGCCTTCAAGTTGCCCAACCTTAACTGTGGTAGCTGCGGATATGAGACTTGCTATGAGCTAGCTCGCGAGATCGTCAGAGGGACCAGGGGTGTGGAGAATTGCATCTCCTTGCAACCAACCACGGAGGTCAGGATAGACGGGCAAGCGATGCCCATGAATCCTTTCATCTCCAGCATAGTGAGAAGCACTATCCTGGGGATGCTGTCGCCGCTCAAGGGCTTCAAGAAGGGAAAGGTCGAGATCAGCCTATGATGGAGCATCGAGGAGAAGAGACCGACTTCGACCGCCTGGTGGCGGAACTGCAGCAGCAGATCACCGAACAGGAGCGGGCATTCTACTCAGCCAAGGTCATTGAGGAGTTCTACAATCCCAAGAACCTGGGCCGTATGTCTGTGCCTGATGCTCGCGGGATCGTGCACGGTTGGTGCGGCGACACGAGAGGTCTACCTGCGGCTGAACGGAGATAGGATCAGAGAGACCACTTTCATGACTGACGGCTGCGGGCCGAGTGTGGCCTGCGGGAGTGTGCTCACTCGCTTAGTGCGGGGAATGTCGCTGAAGGAAGCTGGCGAGATCGGATCGGAAGTCCTGATCACTGCCCTGGACGGCCTGCCCGAGGAAAGCCTCCACTGCGCCGAACTGGCAGTGAGCACGCTGCGCGAGGCCATCGCCAACTGGCATGTAGAAGACAGGGCGTGAAACGAGGAGGTTAGCCTGGCCGCGAGTGGAATGTCGGACTACTTCGTTCGCCTGCGGAGCTGCATAGGGCACGATCCACTGTTGCATCCCGCCGTCGCTGCCTGTATCCGCGATGAACAGGGTCGTATCCTGCTCCTGCGGCGCAGCGACGGCATCAATTTGTGGAGCTTTCCCGGCGGAGCGATGGAGCTGGGCGAGCGTGCCGATGAAGCGGTGGTACGCGAAGTGCACGAGGAGACGGGGTTGGAGGTGGAACCAGTGGCGCTCATCGGCATTTATTCCAGCCCCGACTATGCCATCACGTATCCCAACGGCGACCGGGTCCAGCCAGTGATAGTCTTCTTCGAGTGCCAGGTGGTGGGCGGCACGCTCCAGACGGACATGGAGGAGATCCTGGGGGCGCGTTACTTCGGCCCGGATGATGAGCTGCCGCCGATGTTCCCCTGCTGCGTCGCCAAGGCCTGCGATGCGTTCATTTTTGACGGGCGGGCTTTCTTCCGCTAACATGATACTTGCGCGTCAGGCGTAAATCACGTGGCCTGACGCGACTCTGACCGGAGAGATTGGATTGCCTATCGAGGTGCGCGAGAAGGAAGATGTAGCCCGCCGGGCTGGTGATTTACTCCGGCGGGGCTACCACTGGTAGCTCTGCATGGATACTACCAACCAATTCTGCCCTAACGAAGACCGCCCAGACTATGGTCGCGTGGGGGCTGGCAACATCGGTGTTCACAGCTTGAAAGAGAAACGGTGCATATGTCATACCTGTGGTCGCACCTTTGCCATAGCCCGTGGCACACCGCTCTACCGACGGCGTCTCGATCATGAGTTGATCGGGTGGGTGATCAGTCTGCTAGCCAACGGTTGTCCCAAACAGGCAATTGTGGCCACCTGGAACCTCGACCCTCGCACAGTAGATGACTTGTGGGAGAGCAGCGGGGAGCATAGCCAGCAGGTTCATGAGGCCACCGTCGCCCAGAACCGAATGGACTTGCAGCAGGTCCAGATGGACGAGATTCGCCACAAGGTGCAAGGGGCGGTCATCTGGGTGGCTATGGCTCTGGCTGTTCCTACCCGCCTATGGTTAGGAGCAGTGGTGAGCCTGCACCGAGACAAGACGCTCATTGTAACCTTGATGGAGAAAGTGAAAGCGGCTGCTCTGTGCCGTCCATTGCTGCTTTGCTTCGATGGCCTGAGCAGTTATCTCTCGGCGTGCCGCCAGGTCTTTCGCAGCCCTCTGCGCACCGGTAAGCCCGGCCGTCCGCGCCTAATTCCCTGGCCCGACATCTGTTTGGGACAAGTGGTCAAGCAGTATGCCAAGTGTCGAGTTGTAGGCGTGGAACGGCGACTGGTGCAGGGCAGCCAGGCGTTGGTAGACTGTCTGTTGACCTTGAGCCAGAGAGGGGGGTGCTGAACACCGCCTTCATTGAGCGACTCAACGGTACTTTTCGCTCACGACTGTCCCTCCTGGTGCGCCGCACGCGCCATTTAGCACGCCGATCGGAGCGCGTTGAAAAGGCCGTCTACCTGGTAGGATGCATGTACAACTTCTGCACCTACCACGCCTCGCTGCGGTTGCCTCTATACCTTGTCCAGGATGGCCGAGAGCGGAGACGGCGGGTGCAACGTACACCTGCAATGGCAGCTAGAATCACCGATCACCGCTGGACAGTATTGGAGTTGTTAGAGTACAAGGTGCCTCCCCCACACTGGAAAGGGGCAGCAGTGTGACCACGATTAAATGTAGACTTACCCAGCATTGAACTTTCTTAACCCCTTCACCAACCCGACCATCGTGGCCGGCTACGAAGCCTGGTACGAAACCACCGGGCGCCGGGCCGACCGCCTGGAGAAGGCCCTTTTGAGGCGGCTGCTGGCCGTCTTTGCGCGGGCGCGCACCCTCCTGGAGGTAGGCTGCGGTACTGGCCACTTCACCCGCTGGTTCGGCGAGCAAGGTTTGCAAGTAATAGGGTTGGACTTCTCGTCGCCCATGCTGGCCGAGGCTGTCCGCCTAGGGAGTCTACCGTACGTGCAGGGCGACGCGCTGGCTCTACCCTTCCGGGCCGGGGCTTTTGACCTAGTAGCCCTGATCACGACGCTGGAGTTTGTAAACGATCCGGTCCAGGCCCTGGCTGAGGCAACCCGCGTGGCCCGGCACGGATTGATCCTGGGGGTGTTGAACCGGCACAGCCTGCTGGCCTGGCAGCGGAAACGTTCGGGGGAACCGTTGTGGCAGGCGGCCCGCTTCTTCACGCCGGCAGAATTGGCCCGCCTGGTGCAGCAAGCTGCCGCAGGGAAGCAGGTGAAGATCGTGTGGCGAACGACCCTGTGGCCGGTCTGGCCCCGGGAGTTGCCGTTACCGTGGGGCGGGTTCATCGGCCTGGCAGTGAGATGGGTGCCATCTCTATCACAAGTCATGCAAGGAGAGACCGAGATGAACATTAAGTGCATGATGGCGGTATGGTTGTGCTCGATGTCACTGGTGGTTGTCGCCTGTGCGGGCAGGGTGGGGACATCGCCCACAACCGATGGCGGGGTTCTGGTCGCCGCCAGCATCGCCCCCCTGGCCGACTTCGCCCGTCAGGTGGGTGGCGACCACGTCCAGGTGATCACTCTGGTGCCGCCAGGAGCCAGCCCCCACACCTATGAGTTGACGCCATCCCAGGTGGAGCAGGTGGCTAAAGCCCGCTTGCTTGCCTTCAACGGCGTGGGGCTGGAATTCTGGGCCGACAAGCTGATCCAGAGTGCTGACAACCCGAACTTGATCGTCGTGGACACCTCGCAGGGGATCGAGATCCTAGAAGGGGATGCAGACGAACCCGGTGGCAACCCCCACATCTGGCTCGATCCCCAGAACGCTATCGTCCAGGTGGGGCACATCCGCGATGCGCTGACCCGGACTGATCCGGCCCACGCCGACGACTACCGGGCCAATGCCAAAAGATATAGCGGCGAGTTGCGGGAGCTGGACCAGGAAATCGCCAGCCAAGTGGCCACCTGGTCCAGCCGGCAGTTCATCGCCTTCCACCCGGCCTGGGTCTACTTCGCCCGGCGCTACGGGTTGGTCCAGGCGGCGGTGATCGAGTGCTCGCCGGGCCGGGAACCCTCCCCGGCCGAGGTAGCTCAAATTGTCGAGACGGCCAAGCGCATTGGCGCTAAGGCCATCTTCGCTGAGCTGCAGTTCTCGCCCAAGGCGGCCCAGGCCATTGCCGAGGAGAGTGGGGCCCAGGTGCTCTTCCTGGATCCACTGGGCTCCAGCCTGGAGGATCCCACCTACCTCAACCTGATGCGTTACAACGTGGCCCAGATGGCCAAAGCTCTACAGTGAGGAAGGAATGCGATGGAATACGTGATCGAGTTGGAACACGTGACCGTCCGCTACCAGGAATTGGTGGCCCTGGAGGACGTCAGTTTGCGGGTGGCACCCGGCGAGTTTCTGGCCCTCATCGGGCCCAACGGCTCGGGCAAGACGACGCTGATCAAGGCCATCCTGGGATTGGTGATGCCGGCGGCCGGCACGGTACGGCTCTTCGGCAAGCCACCACAGCAGCTCGATGGGGATTGGAAACGTGTGGGCTACGTGCCCCAAACTGCTCAGATTGACCCCCGCTTCCCCATCCGGGTCTTCGACGTGGTGCTCATGGGTCGCTACGGCCAGGTAGGCCTGATCCGCCGGCCGGGGCACCGCGACCGGGAAACGGCCTGGCGAGCCTTGGAGCGGGTGGGCATGGCCGAGCTGGCCCAGCGGCCCATTGGCCGGCTTTCCGGCGGGCAACGCCAGCGGGTGCTGGTGGCCCGAGCGCTGGCTAACGAGCCGGAACTGCTCCTGCTGGACGAGCCTACCACCGGCGTGGATGTAGGCACCACCGAGGGGCTGTTCGATCTACTGGAAGTCCTGCACCAGCAGGGCATGACCATCCTGGTCGTCTCCCATGACGTGGGGGTGGTGGCTCAGCACGTGAACCAGGTGGCCTGTGTCAACCGGCGGCTGGTAGCCCACGGCCGCCCTGAGGAGGTGCTGGGCGGCGAGGTGCTGGAGTGCATGTACGGGCCTCAGGCCGCCTTCGTGGGCCACGGCGATTTCCCCCACGTGGTGGTTCAGCACCACGGGCCGCACGAGGGGTGAGCCATGCCGGAGATCTTGAGCTATACCTTCATGCAGCGGGCACTGCTGGCCTCGGTGCTTATTGGCACGGTGAGCGCCGTCATTGGGGTCTACGTGGTGCTGCGGGGACTGGCCTTTATCGGCGCCGGCATCGCCCACGCCAGCTTCGGGGGCGTGGCGCTAGGCTTCCTGCTGGGGATCAACCCGGTGCTGATGGCGGTGGTCTTTTGCCTGCTGACTGCTTGGGGCATCGCCTGGACCAGCCGGCGGGCAGAGGTGAAAGAAGACACTGCCATCGGCATCTTCTTCGCCGCCACCATGGCCCTGGGCATCCTCTTCATCGGGCTGATGCGGGGCTACAACGTGGATTTGTTCGGCTACCTGTTCGGTTCCGTGCTGGCGGTGACGAGGGAAGACCTGTGGCTCAGCCTGGTGGTGGGGGCGGGGGTGCTGCTGACGGTGGGGCTGTTTTTCAAGGAACTGCTGTTCATCACCTTTGACCCGGAGATGGCCCAGGTGAGCGGGCTGCCGGCCGGAGCCCTCTACGTTTTGCTCCTCAGCCTGGTGGCACTGACCATTGTGCTGTCCATCAAGGTGGTGGGCATCATCCTGGTCTCGGCGCTAATCGTGATCCCGGCGGCCGCCGCCTACCAACTGACGGAGGATTTCCGTCGGATGATGCTTCTGGCGGTAGTCATCGGCAATCTGTCGGCCATTGTTGGGCTGTTCCTGTCCTATGGGCTCAACACGGCTTCCGGAGCGACTATGGTGCTCACGGCCACGCTGGTGTTCTTCCTGAGCGCCCTGTTCTCACCCCGGCGGCGAAGAACACGAGTTTGAGAGCAGAAGGAGGTAGAGGGTGATCGGCATCGCGGCGCAGGTTAGCCTGTATTCTTTGCACCAAATGTCCCTGTCACCGGCGATTGACGAGGTGCTGCGGATCTTCCGGGAGCATGGCCTGGACGTGCAACCAGGTGCCATGAGCACCCTGATCACCGGCGACGATGCTGCCATCTTCGCCGCTCTGCAAGAGGCCTTTCGCCGCGCCGCCGAGCAGGGCCAACTGGTGATGGTGGTGACCTTCTCCAACGCCTGTCCACCAGGGAGATTCAAACCATGATCGCCTTCGGGCCGGTCCCGTCCAGACGTTTAGGGCGGAGCCTGGGCGTGAACAACATCCCACCCAAAGCCTGCACCTATTCCTGCGTCTATTGCCAGTTGGGACGCACCATCAAGATGCAGGTTGAGCGCCGCGTGTTTTATGAGCCAGAGCAAGTCTTGCAGGACGTCCAACACAAGGTCGAAAAAGCCAGGGAAATCGGGGAACCCATTGACTACCTCACCTTCGTGCCCGACGGGGAGCCCACCCTGGACGTCAATCTCGGCCGTGAGATCGAGTTGTTGCGGCCTTTGGGTATCCCCATCGCCGTGATCACCAACGGTTCCCTCGTCTGGCGCGAGGACGTGAGAGAGGACCTGATGGGGGCGGATTGGGTCTCCCTGAAAGTGGATTCCACGCGGGAAGAGGTCTGGCACAGGATCAACCGTCCCCACGGAACGTTGCAACTGACCTTGATTCTTGATGGCGCGCTCGAGTTTGCGAAAGCCTTCGGAGGCAAACTGGCGACGGAGACGATGCTGGTTGCAGGCGTCAACGACAGTGATGACCATGGCAGGGAGGTGGCCGACTTCCTGGCCCGGCTACGGCCTGACTGCGCCTACCTGTCCATCCTCACCAGGCCACCCGCCGAGGAGTGGGTGCGACCTCCAGACGAGGAAGCCATCAATCGGGTCTATCAGATCTTCAGCCAGAGGCTTGATCATGTGGAGCACCTGATCGGCTACGAGGGCAACGCTTTCGCCTTCACAGGCAACGTCGAGGAGGACCTGTTGAGCATCACTGCCGTGCATCCCATGCGGGAGGAGGCTGTGAGCGAGTTCCTGGCGCAGGCCGGGGCTGATCGGCCCGTGATTCATCGGCTAATCGCGCAGGGTCAACTCGTCGAGACGGAATACAGAGGACGGAAGTTCTACGTGAGAAGACTCCATGCTGGCAAGCATGATCAGATCTGAGCAAGTGAGAGAAGGAACTGAAGGTGAAACAACTGAAAGGCTTTATCTTATCATCTGCCTGGGTGCTGTGGATTGTTCTGCTGATAGCGCAAGTCATACTGAGCTTTTTTCTCTACCATCCCGCCGGCAACCAGGCATTCAGGATTGTGGGGTGGATCATCGGCACAGTGGCTGGCCTCTTCGGTGTGCTGCCCATGATCACGTTGCGCAAAAAGGGAGACGTGCCAAAGGAGAAGGACTATACCCATACGACAGTTCTCGTTGACAGCGGGGTTTATGCTGTTGTCCGGCACCCCCAATATCTGTCCTTTGTGTTGCTCAGTCTCTTTCTCATCCTCGTTGCACAACATTGGCTGATCGCGGTGACCGGCATCGCAGCCATAGCTTTGGTCTACACGGGGATCGTGCCCCAGGCGAACCAGGTCAACGTCGAGAAGTTTGGCGACGACTACAAGCGCTATATGCAATCTGTGCCAGGGATGAATTGCTTGGCGGGGATCATACGGCTGTTACAACGCAGAAAGAAAAGTTGAACAAGACATGTTCAAATTCACTTTCGAGGAAGTCGCTGATCTATTGAGAGAGGCTGGCTTTGATGAGATCAAAGGCCAGGGGAAAGGGCTGCAGTTGTTTGTGCAGGCGTCTAAACCATCGGGAGGCTAAGTATTTGTGAACAACGACAAAGCCATCCGGGTCTCCGGTCTCACCAAATACTACGACGACCTATTAGCCGTGGATCACATCAGCTTTGCTGTGCCCCAGGGCCAGGTCTTCGGCTTTCTGGGGCCCAACGGGGCGGGCAAGACCACCACTATTCGCCTGCTGACCGGGCTGACTCGCCCCACGGAGGGGAGCGCCCGCGTCCTGGGCCACGACCTGGCCTCCGAGATCACCCGCATCAAGAAAGCCATCGGCGTGGTGCCGGAGACGTCCAACCTCTACGATGAGCTTTCGGCCCGGGACAACCTGGTGTTCATGGGGCAGCTCTACGACATTCCCCGGCAGGAACGCGGCGAGCGGGCCGATGCGTTCCTGCGGCGCTTCCGCCTGTGGGAAAAGCGCCACACGCCCTTCGCTAGGCTCTCCAAGGGGATGAAGCGGGCGCTGACGGTGGTGGCGGCGCTGGTCCACCGGCCCCAACTGGTCTTCCTGGACGAGCCGACCACTGGGCTGGACATTCTCTCCGCCCGCTCCCTGCGGGCGCTGATCCGGCAACTGCGGGAAGAGGGGGTAACGGTATTCCTGACCACCCACTACCTGGAGGAAGCGGAGCGGCTGTGCAATCAGGTGGCCCTCATCGTCCAGGGCTGCATCGTGACCCTGGACACGGTGGAGGGGCTGAAAGCCCGAGTCCGGATGCAGGCAGTGGTGGAGGTCACCGTAGGGCCGGGCGCAGAGGGGGGAAACAGGCTCCTGCGCTTCGCCGCTGAGGATGTGCCGGCAGCGTTGCGATTAGCGCTGGCCGAGGCCGAGCGTCAGGGGCGGCCGGTGCTCTCTGTGCGCACCGTGGAGCCCACTCTGGAGGAGGCTTTCATCGAGCTGACCGGCCTGAGTGCCGAGGTGATGTTGACTGAGAAGGGGAATCGGTGATCAGGGAATCAGTGACCTGAATTCCTGATCCCTAATCCCTGATCCCTGGAGGATGGAAATGTGGCGTGAGACCTGCGGGGCATCTTCTACATCGCCCTCAAGGACTTGCGGACCTACTATCTTAAACCACCCAACATCAGTTGGGGCGCCCTCTTTCCCTTCGCCCTGATCCTGGCTTTCACCATCCGCCAGCCGGGGGAGATGCGGGATTTGGTGCCTGGATTGTTGGGGATGACCGTGCTCTTTGGCACCACCAGCATGGAGGCCATCGTCATCACCTTTGAGCGCCGCATTGGGGCACTGGAGCGGCTGATGCTGGCCCCGATCTCACTGCCGGCGCTGCTGCTGGGCAAGGTGCTGGGGGGCATGGTCTTCGGCCTAGTCACGACAGTGGCCATCCTGGCTGTGGCTGCGGTCGGATTGGGGCTGTGGGGAGCCAACTGGTCTCTCCTGTCCTGGCTCCTATCCTTTCAAATGAGCATGATCTATGTGCAAGCTGAGCAGTGTACCGAATGTGAGGTCCGCGTCAAGGTCTGCCCAGCCGGGGCCAGCCAGTGGCACGGGTGGCTATCGGGAGCCCACAGCCAGCACCGGCCAGGGAGACAGCGGGCGGCAGCCGCAGCCTTGGTCTTCCTGGCCGTGCAAGTATTCTTCATCTTTGCGTGGCCACCGTAGCCACCATCCGACAGGAGACGGGATCATGGAAGTGGACCGCTTTCAGCATCGCGCTGTTGCTGGTCCTTTCCTTCGGTGTGGGGATCGCCATCTATCAGGGGGCTATGCTGGTGGGATGGGGGGTGTGAATGTTGCAGAGACTGCTGGAGTTGATGGCCGAAGGGGATGTGCACAGTTACGCTGACCTGGCCCGTCAACTGGACATGAGTGAAGAACTGCTAGAGCAGATGGTGCAAGATCTGGCACGGATGGGATACCTGCAGTTGGTGGCCGACGGTTGCCAGGGCCGATGTGCCGGCTGCCCCTTGGCCAATAGCTGTGCTATCAGCGGCCCGACGCGGGTGTGGGCGCTGACGGAGAAGGGGCGGAGAGTAGCGAACACCGAAAATTGACAACGCTCCTCATCGGTGTTATCATATGCCCCGTGCTCAGTCCCTCAAAATAGGGGCCGGCCTCCGTGCTCACCTAAGGAGAAGCTATTTGTGACGAGTCGGCTGCGCTCCTGGTACGCCAGTCTGGGCCAGAGCCAACGCACCAGCTACGGTATCCTGTTGTCCCTCATTTTATTGATCCTGCCCTGCTACTGTGTGGGGTTGGTGGCCCTGGCCTTCGCGCCTGTGGTCAGCATCCCCACGCCTATCCCACCTCCTTTATTCCCTTCCCCCACCGCGACTCCCCTTCCCCCTACCGTCACACCCCAGCCAACTCCCCTGCCTACAACTCCCTTGCCCACGGAGACTTTGGAGCCCACACCCACCCAATCCTGGCCCACGGCTACACCAGTGCCTACCGCACTTCCGACCCCAACGCCCATTCCACCGACGGCCACTGACACTCCCGCACCGTCGCCGGAGGAGAGTCCCACCGCCACGCCGACCAGCGAGCCGACGGCAACGCTGACCTCTACACCCACGCCGACGGCCATGCCCTCGGAGACGGCGACCGCCATGCCTACTGAGACACCTGCGGCTACAGCGACCCCAACTCCCACCGGGACAGCGAAGCCTACACCCACCTCTACTGCCACCTCAACGGCCACCCCTGCCCCGCCGACGCCCACTCCCACAGCCACTCCTGTGGTGCCGACCTCCACGGCAACGCCCCAGACGCCGACAGCTACGGCGACCGAGACACCGACAGTCCTTTCCACTGCCACCTCAACGGAGGTGCCATCCCCTATGCCCACGGCGACCCATACACCTACCGCAACCCCAACGGTTATCGTGAGGCCAAGCCCCACGCCGGAGGGCTAGCCCGTTTGACACCGACACCTGATAGGCGTATAATGCACGTTGTGTTCTCCACCCATACCCAATCAGGAGGTTGTCAATCTATGGAGGTGATCTCTTTTCTACGCCAACTGTCGGAGGCAGCGGGTGTCTCCGGCTACGAGGAGAGTATCCGGCAACTGGTCATCGAGCAGTTTGCCCAGTTCGCCGATGAGGTGCGCACCGACAAGCTGGGCAATGTGATGGCCCTCAAGTGGGGGGAGGGCCAGGAGCCGCATCCCCGCATCATGTTGGCGGGCCACATGGATGAGATCGGGCTCATGGTCACCCAACTTAAGGAAGGCTTCCTGCACTTCACCACGGTGGGGGGCATTGACCCCCGGGTGGTGCTGGGCCAGGAGGTAATCGTCCACGGGCGGCGCGATCTGCCGGGCATCATCGGCAGCCGCCCACCCCATGTGCTGCCCTCCGAAGAGCGGGAAAAGCCTCAGCCAGTGGAGGAGCTTTTCATTGACCTCGGCCTGCCCCAAGAGGAGGTCGCCCAATGGGTGCGGGTGGGTGATCTGGCCACTATCCATCGGCGCTTCATCGAGCTGAAGAATGGGTGGGTAGCGGGTAAGGGTTTCGACGATCGGGCAGCGGTGGCGGCCATCGGCTTCTGTCTGGCCGAGCTGGCCCGGATGCGCCATCAGTGGGATGTGTACGGTGTGGCCACGGTGCAGGAGGAGGTGGGGCTGCGGGGAGCAATCACCAGCACCTACAACATCATGCCCGAGGTGGGCATCGCCATAGACGTGGGCTTCGGTACCACGCCGGGTCAACTGGAGGGGGTGAGCATCAAGATGGACAAGGGGCCGGCCATCGCCTTCGGCCCCAACATCCATCCCCAGGTGCACAAAGGGTTAGTGGAAGCGGCTCAGGCGCTGGAGATCCCCCATCAAATCGAGCCCATCCCCGGCCCTACCGGCACCGATGCCTGGGCTATGCAGGTCACCCGAGAGGGGATCCCCACCGGGCTGATCTCCATTCCCTTGCGCTACATGCACACCTCGGTGGAGACGCTGGTGATCAGAGACATTGAGCGCACGGGAAGGCTGCTGGCCGGATTCATCAGCCGGCTGGATGAGGCCTTTCGTGAGGCTCTGTACGAACAACCCAAGATAGGGGAGGCGAAGTGATCCTGAAAGAACTTTCTGAAGCTTTCGGCCCCTCGGGGCATGAAAGAGAAGTTCGTGAGCTCATCCTCAAGGCCATCCAGGGGTATGTGGACAGCTATCAGGTGGATGCCTTGGGCAATCTCATTGCTCTAAAGAGAAGCTCCCAGCCGGCGGTCAGCGGTCACAAGCCGCTCAAGATAATGGTCTCGGCCCACATGGATGAGGTGGGGATCATGGTCACCCACGCCGACAAGGAGGGGCTGCTGCACTTCGAGGTGGTGGGCGGGCTGGAGGCCAGGGTGCTGCTCGCCCAGCCGGTGGTGCTGGGAGACGAGCGGCTGCCCGGCGTGATCGGCCTCAAGCCCATTCACCTGCAGGAGAGGGGTGAAAGGGAGAAGCTCCCCAAGGTGTCCGATCTGACCATTGACACCGGGGCGACGGGGCAGGAGGAAGCGGAGAAGGCCGCGCCCAAAGGCACTTATGGCACCTTCGCTACTTCTTTCGCCGAACTGAGCGGCGAACTCCGCACCGTGAAGGGCAAGGCCTTCGACGACCGGGCGGGGTGTGCCGTGCTGGTCGAATTGCTGAAGGCGGACTATCCCTTTGACCTGTGGGCCGCCTTCACTGTACAGGAGGAGTTGGGGCTGCGGGGAGCACGGGTGGCCGCCTTCCGTGTGGAGCCTGACATGGCCTTCTCCCTGGAGGGCACCATTTGTGATGATTTGCCCAAGGAGAAGGATCAAAGCCCCACCACAAAACTGGGCGAGGGTCCGGCCATCACCCTCCGCGACCGATCGGTAGTGTGCGATCCCCGACTGATTCAGCATCTGGTGGAGGTGGCCGAGGCGGAGGGGATCCCCTACCAGTTCAAGCAGCCGGGAGTGGGAGGGACCGATGCGGGAGCGATCCACTTGGTCAAAGAGGGAGTCCCCTCAGCGGTGGTGTCGGTCCCCAGCCGCTACATCCACTCCCCAGTGAGCCTGTTGAGTCGGGTGGATTTCGAGAACACGGTGCGCTTGGTGCAGGCGGCGTTGTCGCGCTTGCCAGAGAGCCTGTCCTGGCCGCCTGTCCCCTAGCCAGGACAGGTTGGAAGGGACAGGCCAGGGGTAGAAAGGCCCATCGGATGGACCATCAGGATCAATTCTCAGATGTCCCTATCACTGAGGGGCACCAGGAAACTCCACCTCCCAACCTGCTGTGGGATATCCTCGCCCAGCCGGCGCACACGCTGATCTACCTCCGCGATCACCCGCAGCGAACCTGGCTGGCACCGGTCATTCTGGCCATCCTGCTGGTGGCAGCCCAGGCCCTGGTGACCATCCCTGTAGCCAATCAGGTGGCCACTGAGCGGCTGGAAGGACAACTGGCTCAGATCTCAGCCGAGGAGCGGGCACAGATCGAGGAGCGAATGGGGCAGGGGCCTAACCTCCCCCTGCTGGTGGGTACCGCGCTCATCAGCGGGCTGATGGGCCTGTGGGTGCGCTGGCTCTTCCAGGCGGGAGCGATCCATCTGTTCAGCCTGGGGTTGGGAGGGCGGAACCGCTTCCATCAGGTGTTCAGCATGGTCGTCTGGACATGGATGCCGCTGCTGATGCGCAGTCTGCTACAGATCCTGACCATCGCCTTCAGTGGGACATTGCCCACCCACCGAGGGCTGGCTGCCTACCTGGCTGCCCTGGGACAGCCCCTTCCAACTGGGGTCCATTATGCCCTCCTATCCCAGGTGCAATTGGACCTCTTTGCGCTCTGGAACCTGACGCTGTTGGCGTTGGGCGTGCTCATCGTCACCGAATTGTCCAGGGCGAAGGCCCTGCTGGTGACGGCGGGCTACTGGGTGCTGGCCACGGGGCTCAGCCTGATCCCCACCCTGGTGGGGCAGCTTGTTCTGTCCCGCTTTCCCATGCTGGGCGGTGCGGGAGGATAGGGTTGGTGGTGAGCGAAGGGACCTCCCTGATGCGGACGGTGGACCTCACCCGAGAGTACCGCCGGGGCCCACACACCATTCGAGCGCTGGATGGGCTCAACCTGAGCATCGGTAGGGGAGAGTTTCTGTGTCTCAGCGGACCCTCGGGCTCGGGCAAGTCCACCTGTCTCAACCTCATTGGGGGGCTGGATCGGCCCACCCGGGGGCGGATTGTGGTAGAGGGGCGGGAGCTCACCCAACTGGACGAGAATGAGCTGGCGGCCTATCGGCGACAGCACGTGGGCTTTGTCTTCCAGGTCTTCTACCTGATCCCCACCATGACTGCGCTGGAGAATGTGGAGTTTCCGCTGATTTTCGCCCGGGTGGGAGCGCGTCGTCGTCGGGCGAAGGCCGAGAGGCTGTTGGAGCAGGTGGGGCTGGCGGAGCGCATGGATCACCGGCCCACGGAGCTATCGGGCGGTGAGCAGCAGCGGGTAGCCATTGCCCGCAGTTTGGTCAACGATCCGGCCTTGCTGTTGGCCGATGAGCCGACGGGCAACCTGGACTCCCGCACCGGGGGGGAGGTGATGGAGCTGCTGGCGCGAATGAACGAAGAACAGGGGCTGACGGTGCTGGTAGCCAGCCACGACCCGGCTGTGGTGGCCTTTGCCCATCGGGTGGTCCGCCTTTTGGATGGGAGGCTGGTGGAGTGATGAGCGTCGAAGGAGTGCGACAGGAGGAGGTTTGAGTATGAGCACACAAGTGACCCTGACACTGCCTGACAAACTATACGAGTACGCCAGTTATTGGGCAACCATCACCCAACGAGATCTGTCCGAGATGCTCACCGAAGCCCTGGCCATCGTGTTGACCCCTGTGTACACCACGCCCCGACTGGAAAGGCCGGTTTCTTCGCTCTCCGATGAGGATGTGATTGCGCTGTCTAAAGCACAGATGAGACCGGCACAGGGGCGACGTCTGAGCGAGTTGCTGGAAAAGCAGCGCGAGGGCCTGCTGACCGAGAGCGAAGGGCCAGAACTGCTGGCCCTGATGCAGATATACAACCAACTCTGGATACGCCAATCAGAGGCACTGACTGAAGCGGTGCGGCGAGGCCTGCGGAAGCCATTGGAGCCATGACTCCTGGAACGATCTCCGATGCCCTTCGCGCCAGAGTACGCTCCCAGGCGGGAAACCGCTGCGGCTACTGCCTGGCGCGCCAGGAGTACGTGCCCTGGGTGCTTGAAATTGAGCACATCGTTCCAAAGTCGAAAGGTGGAACGGGCGATGAAGAAAACCTCTGGCTGGCGTGCCATTCCTGCAACCTATTTAAAAGCGATCAGACCCACGGTCGTGACCCGCTGACCGGTCGCCGTGTGCGGCTGTTCAACCCACGACGGCAACAGTGGAAGCGACACTTTCGCTGGAGCGAGGATGGTGCTTTGATCATCGGACGCACCGCATGTGGCCGGGCCACTATCGTCGCCCTCAACTTGAACAACCTGGTTGCGGTCACCGTACGCCGGAACTGGATCGCGGCTGGCTGGCATCCGCCAGAGGATTGACCGCAAATTCAAGGGCTGGTATCCCTACTGTGGCCTTCGCCCATCGGGTCGTCCGCCTTCTGGATGGGAGGTTAGTGGACTAGCGAAGCCTGTACCCGTAGGCGTGCTTGCTTCGCGTGATGGAGTCATGATAGAAGCAGTGTGAATTTGTTGACGGAAGGCAAGCTGCAAACAGTGAGGGTGAATATGCAGGTGAAAAATAGCTCAATCAACCTGACCTACGAAATTGAACTTGAACCTGGCGAAAAGCTGACCCTGCCGGAATCGCTGATTGCCCATGTCGGGGCGGGGCGTTGGCTCATCACCATACAGCTTCTTCCTGCGCCGATCCGCAGCCATAGCGCGTTCCTAAACAGTTACGCGCCCGATGACGAGGGGTTGTATGATGACTATCCGCCCCGGTGATTTCTGGGTGGCGGACATCCCGTTTACAGATGGCAGCGCTTCCAAAAGGCGCCCCGTACTTGTGCTATGGCTGGATGGTCAAGATGTTGTTGTGGCAGCCGTGACGTCGGCTGCACTGCGTACGCCGACTGATGTGCCCCTTGGAGATTGGCGCGTCAGTGGATTGCGCGTTCCTTCGACTGTGCGCCTGTCCCGATTGGATTGTCTGGAACAATCCTTGCTGTCGTTTCGGCTGGGGCACGTTTCGCCGGCCGATGCTCAACGCTTGAAAGACGTATGGGCAGCGCACATCAAGCCGCAGTTCTGAGGTGAGGCAATAATCGCCTCCGCACAGGATAGGGCCAGGAGGCCCTTGCCCTCACCAAAGCTCAGCCTTGCGAAGGGTTGCCCGTTAACAGCCTGTTTCAGCACTGGCGTATCCCTGCCTCTGGCCGGAGCCGGGCCGCCGACGCCGGAACCACTAGTGCTTTGAAGGCCACTGAAAATACTGAAGGCCAGCCTTCCAGTGAACTCAGTGTT